>Ga0265798_10008747_pt1 | contig 12827 bp, 6 predicted proteins | sample P3T30metagenome_FD_192430 | JGI IMG/M metagenome (GOLD analysis project Ga0265798, IMG submission 192430) | Plant litter microbial communities from East Loma Ridge, Irvine, California - P3 T30 | ecosystem: Environmental > Terrestrial > Plant litter > Unclassified | place: USA: California...
ATTGCTAAGAGGTTCTTGCCACCGGTTTTGGAGTTGTAGCAGGGCATGGGCTGCGAGCGGAGCCATGCTGTGTCTGGGCTTTGAATGGGGAGCGTCCACAAGTCTAGTAGGTGGACGGAGTTGGCGGAAGTAATCTGGCGGACTATACTCGAGTCTTCGGTAGGCGTGTACAGTGGCTTGTAGTTTGGAATTTGTGCTTCTGGTCGGTAGTAGACTGATTTGACAAATTGTACCATTGTGCACGCGCCGAACGAGTGGCCAGCGAAACCAATCGCACCAGGTTCGTGCACGTTCATGAGATTCATGAACATGCTCAACATGTTCTTCCCCTTGGGCTGATCCTGTGCTACATTGGTGAGTTTTCGCCCATCATCGAGCTTCAACAATGCATCATGTATCATGCCCAGCTCCCACAATCGTATACACAGTTGTTCGTTTCTGGCTTCGTATGTCTCGGTGCTCGGGCTGTGGGCGATGTTTCTATACGCTACATGCTTCACTTTCTCCTTTTCTTCCGGTGTGTGGTGGATAGACAAGGGCGAACTGCCATCGCGGTGATCTGCCGCAACGACTACAACCCCGTGGCTTGCAAGTGAGCCACAAATGTGCGAGTATGCGTTTCTGGTACCGCCTAGACCGTGTGAAAACATCATGACGGGCCATCTATCGGACTTTGGTGGGGGTGCGAGGAGATCGGCGTTTTGGTGTACGGGCATGGTAACATAATACAGCAACTGTGGCATTACGCTTATCACAGTCAGCACAAATCGTCAACCAGTTAGGGCGCATACTTACGACAAAACTCCAGCAAATGCATTGCTAGCACCTAAGAACCTCGCATAGGCACTGACGTATTCCCTCTGTGGGCTCGGTATCCATCTTACAGCCTTCTCCTTACTTTCCTGCTTGCAAGGATAGAATACACGAAAGGCTACCGTAGGCAAATCAGCAGGAGGCGCATTCGCAGTCGGACTCTCCAATTGACTTGTGGGTATTTCTACGTCTATAGAGCCGACTTTGTATGGTCCCGTGTGCGTTGGGAAAGCGGGTGTAGGGTTCAGCCGATGAAGCCAGGTCATATTGGCGGTTGCGGGCGAGCTTGTCGTCCCGATCGGCAGACGCGAGGGCAGAGCGCGGATAAGAGATCTAAAAGCGCGTAAGAACGACAGTGTGAACGATCGCGAGGAGTGCAGATGAGTGATTGTTTAAGCAATGATTGTTGGTCTGCGGTCAAGTCAAAAGGGGCAACCGACGTGAGGCCGTGAAAACGATGAGAAAGCGAAAGCAGACGAAAGTGAATCTAGAAAAGTAGCGACCGAGGCACACGTTGTATACATGGCATCATGGAAGAAACATGCCGGTGACGCAGACGCTGATGCTAACGTATCACGCTACTGCCAGGAACCCTCTGGAAGCACGCGACCACCGAGAGAAAAGCTGGTCTGTGACATGCATCCTGTGGCGAAGCCGTGAATAAAAAACCCATTGTTTCGGACACGTTCCGGCGGAAGACGCAAAGTTTCCAAGTGCCCTGGACTCTGGAGCACGGAGAAGAAGGATTTCTTTTCGATACTTTCTCGGAATTGCCGATATCCCAGTGGCTAGATCGCGTCCACGAGTATCTAGATGAGGCGTTGTTGCGGAAATGCTGATCGCGTGCGGCACACAAGGATGTCGATCGCGGCTTTCGGGATGACGACACGACGACAAAATTGAGGCGAAACCGCGCTAGGCCGCAAACTTCAAATATCCGTCGGACGTGTCTGACATGTGATCGGGCCTGTAGTGCTCCGAATACCGTACTACTACTCTACACCAGCTACGGGGCCAAACCAGCAAAACAGTCGTGGACGCTGGCCCCGGATACCAGGCGTCAGTAATGTTGCGACCACATCCAGGGAATATGGCCCTCAAACCAAGAAAGTACCAACGACTTCCATCTCCAATTACCTTCTAACATGTAGACCGAAGTAAAAGACTCTGGGGTATGTACGCCACACAAGGGCAAGATAGTGACCAAACTCAAACGCTCATTAAACTGGCCAACAATAAAGGAAGGAAAAATATGAACGATTCGAGGCATCGGCATCAGCAACACCCTCCTCTCCGCCTCGTCCCACCCAGCCTAAACACATCTTCCCATTCACTCATGCCACCCGCCTTCTTGCCTCTTCTGCGATACCTCACGCCCTCGTCCCCGAACCCACTCTTCACACTCCCACTGCCATCATCCCATCCCAAATCACCATATTGTATGCCGCTGGCCGGATTATCTGGGTCAATTTCGCCCAGTTCAATCTTTGTAAGGATCATTCGTGCCAGCCTGTTGAACAGCTCCTCGACATTCTCGCCGTTGAGCGCCGAGACCTCGACCGCAACTGGAATACCATTCTGGCTCGCCCATCTGGAAGCCGTTTCGGCTGGGACTTCGCGGCCTTCGGGCGCAATGGTGTAGGACGCATGCAAATTGGCGTTGAGGCTTGTCGTGCGACTTGATTGCGACCCTGGCGTCGGTGGTGAAAGCCCGCTTTCTGAGCCAGGAGTACTGCCATAGCTGTAACTCGTGTACCCGCCACTGTTACTGCCCCCACCACCTGCCCCTCCTTCTACTGGTACACCGTTCGCCTCTCCTTCGACATCGTTCTTGTTGCCTGCAAGTATGATTGTGATGTCTGGGCCCGCGAGTGCTCTTGCATCGTCTAGAAAAGTCTTTAATTGCTCGAAGCTGCGCCAGCTACTCACGTCGTATACGAGTATTGCGCCAGCTGCGCCGCGGTAGTAGGATCGCGAGACGGACCGGAACCGCTCTGTACCCGCCGTATCCCAGAGTTGCAGTTTTATTCTTTTGCGCGAGCTAGACGACAAAGGGGAGCGGCGACGATCGGCAATGTGTACGATTTTGGAGGAGAATTCTACGCCTATGGTCTGGCTCGAGAGGACGCGCCCTGGGGGTTATGTATTAGTCGGGCGTGTGATGGTGCAAAGTGGAAACACATACATTCGGACTTTACGAAGCGATGGAGGAGGCAGGATCTACAAAGTTTATTGTTACTCATTTGCGCTGGCAGCATAGATACACATACTGTGCCTTATCATTGCTGGTACTTACTTGCCTGCACCACTTGGTCCTAATAGTACTACTTTGGCCAGGTAGTCATACATGCTGCCCAGCTCCTGGACCATGTCTCAGCACTGCGCCGCGAAGCTCATGTCTTGTCCATACCTACTTGTAAAGGCGGCTCACCGCTCCTCGTCGATGCATTCGATACGGCTCGATTCCGTCCCATGTTGACGGCTTTTCTGGCTTTTAGGATGCGCGGCGGGACACTTTCGGTCGAGTTCACGGTCGCATCTGTCTTTCGGTGGCGGCCAAAAACTACACAGAGTAAACAACGGCAGGTGTTGTGCGACGACGGGCAATGTCGCGGTGCTGTGTTGTACCTCTTGGCTTATCTTCGTGACGCTATTTGGTGGACCCTGGCCGCGGCCCGCGATGTCAATCACGCGCACACGAACAACCTACCAGACTTCTTCGACGGGACATGGGTCGCCGATTTGCTGTCCTCGCTCTTCCCCCAAGCCCAGGCTAGTGTTGCGGAACTGTACTTTTCTTCATAAAAACGAATTCACGGAAAGGGCAGATTTCGGCATGTTGATCAGGAGGGGTGTTGACATGTGAATTTCGTCAACTAGGGAAAAAAAGCGAACCAAGAGCTATACATGAAGATTGCCAGGACTCTAATAACAACGGCAAGATGCTAACAACAAGCAGAGTGTGGTATCCAAAACGCTTCACCGACAAGAATATACCAAAAAAAAACGCATCCACTTGCTTCAGTGATCACCCATATCCCTGAGCGGCATGTAACTAGTCTCTTCCTTATTCCTCCTCCTGGCCGCCCACGCATCGCTAGCCCAGTCCTTGATGGTACTAAACATGCCCTTTCCGGTCAGTTTCTCCATCTCTGCATCCCTGTCATCGATTGGTGCACTAGGATCCAGTACACTAATCTTCATCCAGCTAGGTCTAGTCCAAAACTTGAGATGCAGAGAGCTAAGAACGACGCTGACGGAGGAGCATGCCATAGCAGCGCCTGCAGCCATTGGATGTAATGAAAGGCCCCAGGGCAGGAAGAAACCCATTGCAAAAGGAAGTCCAACGAAGTTGTACATGCAGGCCCAGGCAAGGTTGAGCTTGATACGGAAGAAGATGGCACGGCTCAGAACGAGGGAGGCGGGGATTGCGAGAAGGTCGGTGTTGGTCATCAGGACGATCGAGGCTGCTTCCATGGCGACATCTGTACCAGTGGATAGAGCAATGCCGATGTCTGCAGAAGCGAGGGCGGGGGAGTCGTTGATGCCGTCACCAACCATACCGATGACCATACCCCGGGACTGGAGATCTTCAACGATAGCCTTCTTGTCTGCAGGAGTGGATGAGGCGTGAACATCGGCTGCATCAATGCCAACTGCTGCTGCGACAACAAGAGCGGAAGCTGATGTGTCTCCGGTGACAATGGATGATGTTATACCAAGACGAGAGAGAGCAAGTATCGTAGCGCGGGCTGAGGGCTTGATAGTATCGGATAGGCTCAACGTTCCAGTGTAGGTGTTGCCAATGGCAGTGTGGATGGTGGTAATACCAGCGGAGCGTCCCCCACGTAAGTTGGCATTTGCAGATGCGGAAGTTTCTTCTGCAAAGTCGGGGACGTTGACACCTTCTGATGTCAGGAAGGCGGTGTTGCCGATGAGGACCTTGTAGCGAGTGCGCTCGTGGGACATGGCTGCTTCGACAGTTGCAATGATACCCTTACCGACAATAGCTTCAAAGTCACCCACAGACCCATCGAAACTACCATCAGATCCCAAACGGAGATGATCCTTGGCAGACAGAACAATGGCCTTGGCAATAGGATGCTCAGAGCCCATTTCAGCCAGTCCAATAAGAGTCCACCAAAGGTTCTTCTTCTCGCCATTTGCCCATTCGCCCTGGATGTCGGCCTTGGAGACACTCATCTTGCCAACGGTAAGGGTACCAGTTTTATCGAAGATGACGTGGTTAATCTTGGTTGCAGTCTCTAGGGCAGCACCGCCTTTGACGAGGATGCCTTGCTCAGCGCCAACACCAGTACCGACCATGACAGCTGTGGGGGTGGCAAGACCGAGAGCACACGGGCAGGCAAAGACAATGACAGCGATGCAGAGCTTGAAACACACCATGAACTTGCCGCCGCTAGCGTGGTCAAGGAAGACCTTCGGAGGGTAGGGAAGAATGTGACTGAGGACCATCCAACCAACGAATGTAGCGAGACCAAGCGTGATGATGATAGGAACGAAGTAGCCGGCAACTATATCCGCGAGGCGTTGAATTGGAGCACGGCTCGTCTGAGCTTCTTGGACAAGGCGGACAATTTGGTTGAGTTGAGTATCGCGGCCAGCTCGAGTAACGACAAACTCTAGACGACCAGCGCCGTTGACAGTTCCGGCCATGACAAGTGCGCCCTTCTTCTTCAGGATCGGCATGGCTTCGCCCGTGACCATGCTCTCGTTGAGATATGATTCTCCACGTGTTACAGTGCCGTCAGCGGGAAGCTTGTCACCAGGGCGAAGGATGACAACGTCGCCAACTTCAATGAGCTCGGTAGAAATTACTCGCTCTTCAACGGCATTACCGTCAAAAGACTTGCGATCCAGCTTCTCCTCGGCAACATCCCAGCCTTCGGCAGCTTTCGCAGCGGCGATGGAGTCGGCGTATATGGTGGTCATCGATGGAGCTAGTGACATGAGATTGGACAGTGCCTTGGAAGTCTGACCCTTTGCTTTGTTCTCGAGATAACGACCCAAGCTAATAAAGGTGAACAACATAGTGCTGGTATCGAACAATGTAGTCGGCTTAGTGTGTGGAGAGACGAGCAGTGAAACCAGCATCGAGAAGACACTGAAGATGAATGCAGCGGAGGTACCGAGTACTACGAGTACATCCATGGTAGGTGCGCCGTGGCTCAGCGATTTAAAGGCAGATACGTAAAAGCGCTTTCCGATGCCAAATTGGACAGGTATAGTAAGGACTAAGCAGATGACATCGCCGAGGTAGAGACCAGGCATAATACGGAGACCGCCATAGTTGAGGAATGGCAGGAACATGGGGATGAACATGCTGGTCAGGAACACAGGCACTGCGAACCAGGCAGAGAAGACGACGGCTCGCCTCCATTCCTGAATCTCTTTGGTCTTTGCAAGCGATTCAAGTTGGGCGTCGTTGTCCTCTGAATCAGCCACAAGAGCGTTGTATCCTGCTGCTTCCACGGCCTCTACGATAGCACGAAGACCGATGATTTGAGGTTCGCGCTGTATGGTGGCTCTTGAGTTACTGAATTTGACGGTTGCCGATGTGATTCCTGGCCGTTTCTTCAATATTGCCTCGAGTTCTTCGGCAGCGCTAGCATTGGGGAGTCCATAAATCTTGAGCTGTACAGGAGCATTGCTGGTGGAGGATTGTTGTATGTTGCTGTCTACGGACGATAGCACTTTGGCCTCAAATCCCCGATCCTCAATAATCTCCGCGATTTGGTCTTCGGTGAGCTTGGCCGGATCATGGATAAGTACAGCGCGATTTGCGAGTAAGCTGATGTTGAACTGGAATACACCATCGACATCTTTGAAGCCACTTTCAATGGCTGATGTGCATGCGCCACAAGTCATGCCTTCAACAGCGACAGTAGTGGTCATCGTCTTCTGCTGCTTCCGGCTCTTGCTCTTCTTTGCCCCTGCAGTCACGGCCACAGTATCCAGCACCTTTGCGTCAAAGCCAACGTCTTCTATTGTCTCGGCCAGTGCTTCGGCGGTTATGATGGTCGTGTCATGCTCGATTACAGCGCGTTCCGAGAGTAGCGATATGCTGAAGGACTTTAGTCCGGCTACGTCCTTGAATGCACCCTCGACGGCGGAGGTGCATGCTCCACATGTCATGCCGCCAACGGAGAGCGTCGTTGTTGCGATGTTTCCAATAGTTTCCTCCTCATCTTCCGAGTCGCTCAGAAAGTGGTCGTCCGGATGCGACAACGGGAGATCTGACGATAGCACCTCGGCATCAAAGCCCCTGTCTTCAATGATTTCCTTGACTTCATCTGCCGTGATTAGGTCGGGGTCATGATGTATGACGGCCCGTTCCATGACCAAGCTTATCGACACATTCCCTACTCCCTTGACGCCTTGGAAGCCCGACTCGATAGCGGATGTGCATGCGCCGCATGTCATGCCCTCGACCTTGAGCGTTGTTGTCGCCATATGCGCCGTCGCAGTGGTTGGTGGGGGAGCCATGGTGGCCAAAGAGCGTTCCGGAGTGCTCTTAACCTCGGGGATATCGCAAACTACAGAGATTACGAATGCCCGTCCGAAGATGTTAGCGTGGGGTCGATGAACGCAATCCCGGACGCGAAAACCGGGCGACTGCAACTAAAAGTACCGCGAGGACAGGATCATACGGCAGTCGCGAAAACCGGCGCTACCAAGACAAGGAAAGAAGGCCAGCTTCCGATAGTGCCAGAGGGCAAGGTTATTAATATGTCGATATATAAGTGGACTTGGTGCAGCCACAGGCTTCCGGGGCTGATTACTCAATAAAGCCCAGCGCAGCGGGTTGTCGAAAACAAGCTAGACCGAGTCCGTAAGCTGAGAGTAGGTGGGCAATGCTGTGGCGAATTGGTTCAGCGGTATCTTGCGACTGCAGCTCTACTTATAGGTAGAGGCTTTTTCACGCTTGACTTTGAGATGTACGTCGAGAGCGAGAATGCTGTGATGCAAGCGTGTAGTCGCTTTGTGGATACTGAGATGTTCGCGACCATGGGACGCTGCTGGCTGTAGGTTATGGATGACAAGCTGTCGCGAGTAATGGCGCTGTAAGACAGGCGCAGGGCACTGTGTGCCTGTAGGGAGCCAAACGAGGCTTATGAATAAATGTGAGGTGAGGCCTTTGTCAGTTGTACAGGGTTCGCGTGTCAGATGCGATTGTGTTTCTTCTTGGCGCACTGAAACGCGACGGACGGACTCCAAAACACCTGCCTGATGCTTAGGTGCGACAAGTGGGGCCTCAGGTGTCCCCCAACCAGCCGAAAAAAACGACATGGCGATTGTGATTCAGTCCGCATTATCACAGAGGAAGCCCAACAGGCGCCCCATCAGCGGCCTCCAAAGCAGGGCGAGTGCCCCCATCTTACCAACTTACACATTGCTGCGCAAAGGCGCTGATGAACAGCATGCGCAGCACCGAAACATTTAATGTATTTCTAAGCGCGAGCCTCGTTGTTTGATCGACCGGCTAAGACACTGGGCACTAATATTGCAGATTTCGCAATACAAACAAAGTGCTGCCGAGCGCCTATTCCGGGCTTGATGTCCGACGACTGCGAAGCTGGTAAATTAGATAGACGACGGTACTTGCGGGAAGTGAAAGGGACTCCCCGTGCCCTAGGTAGCGTATCACGTGTCGAAAAGTGAAATGGTGGGGGGTTTGCTTGACCGCGGCGGGGCAATCGCGACCGCGACCGCCAAGACTTGAATCTCGAGTTACGTAGCTGCCAACCACAGCCAGTCAATACACGATTCAAGTCGCTCTCCTCCATCCCCGGCTAATTCTATCCATCCAAACCAACCAACATGGAGCAAACAAAGGCCCTCAATGCGCTCGAGCCCTTTCTCGCCCTCAGCAAATCAGCAACTTCTCCCCGCGCGGCTTCCGACTTGATCGTGCAAGCGACCAGCGCGCCAAACACATATGTATTCGCCGAACTGCTGCAGACGCCAAACATTCAGAGCTTGAGGAGTTCGGACGAGTACAGTCCGTATCTTACGTTACTTGAGATTTTCGCTTGGGGGACCTGGGCGGACTACAAGGGTAATGGAGGCAACAGCTTCACGAACGGCTGCATTCTTGCTAACAACCCCAAGCGCAAGCCAACCTGCCCAAGATCTCAGCACAGCAGCATCAGAAGCTCCTCCTTCTCTCACTGCTACCGCTCTCTCACTCGCATGCAACTCTCACCTACAAACACCTCATGACGGCCCTTGAGCTGCCCACCCCCCGCGCTCTCGAGGAACTCATCACTACCGCTATCTATTCCGGCCTGATTACTGCCACTCTCGACCCCGCACACTCGCTCGTTTCCGTCACGTCCATCTCTCCACTTCGCGACCTGTCCCCAGGCTCCATCCCCTCTCTTCAAAACACTCTCCAGTCATGGTCACAACGCTGCGACTCTGCCCTCGCGGACCTAGAAGCGCAGGTTGCAAAAGTCAAGAAGGAAGCTCTAGATCGAGAAAAACTGCGTCGGAAGAAAGAGCGTGCACTCGAGGCAGCCATGCAGGCCAATGACGAGAAGAACAATGGCAAACGGACCGTCACGGGCATGGGCGGGGATGACGCCATGGAGATTGACGATGAAGGGGGTAGTGGTAGAAATACAAGAGGCAGCAAGAGGGGCCCTGGCGGCTTTGGCTTTGGCAACATGGGAAGACGATAGAGTTGAACTGGGCCTAGTATGCTGGCCTACAACACGATGTGTGCTAGAATTGCATCGAGGAGGAGCTTCGACAGGCCGTACATGGTCTAGCGGCATTCATACTCGAATTATGGAAAAGGGGGGATGCTCATAGGATTCAAGAGTCAAGGAGAGCAATGTGCAGGGCATGACCAGCTGCATTCGATTTCAGAGAAGAAGATGAGGGCGGTTTGAGCAAGAGCCTTACGCCACGCCCCATGGTTGCCAGTTCGAGGTATGATTAACGAAGACACACAAGACAGAATTGTGAAGATGTAAGCGTGAATGAATTACCACTATGTGCCATGCAATGCTAAACCAACATTTCCGTCTCTCTCCTTTGATTGCTCGCTCGTGTGTTGGAGATGAAACTCCTTCAGTAGGTCTATGTAAGAAGGAACAAAAAAAGAAATATCGACAACCCCATACGCCTTTGCCTCCCCCCCCCTTTCCCGTGAAAAAGCAAGTGAGAACAACAGCCTCCCCCCAAGCGGATGACTATCTGGGGTATCTTTCTCTCTCTCTCTCTTTTGCTCGCTCTTGCCGCCAACAAGAGCAAGAAGGAATATGGGAAGTAACAATTGGCCTCCTTCAAACGCCTCCTCCCTAGGGGAGAGAGTTAGAGAAGGGACAGAAGGGGGTGGGGGTGAAAGAAGAAAAAAGGAGAACAAAAAACGCCATGCAGTGCAATTTGCAGTGAAAAAGCAAAAAAGATCCTACAAGAGGCACCGCAAGGGGCGGGTGCGCGTGAGAGAGAGAGAGAGAGAGAGAAAGGAAGCAGAGACGGGCATAAACGTGAAGAAAGTGGCGGGGAAGATGAGATGAAATGAAATGAAATGCAGTCAGTCATGTTCTGTATGGATAAAATGAAACACCCCATGGCCGCGTTAACGCAGTTCCGCACGCCCAAAGCGAAAGAACGAGAGAGAGAGAAAACACACACGCACAAGCTCGAATTTCCCATTTGGCCCGTCTTACAAAATCAGAGCAAAGACCAAACCAAGACCAAGACCAAGAACAGACCAGACCAGACGTGAGAAAAAAAAAGATTCAGGGCGAACATGACCTGTGCCATGCCACGCCCTGTTCCGATACCCCAGCACTTGACACATTCACATACTCATTTCCGAAACGGCATTCTTGGTCGTCTAGGCAGGCGCAGCAGGCGCCTGAAACGTCTGCGGAACAGCCTCGCTCCCCTCGGCCTCGACGCTACTCTGATGGATCTGAGCAATGTGGCCGGCCATGCTGCGCAGCGCCTCGCGCGTAGCATCAATGTTGAGCTCGCCGCGCTCCGACGCTTCTTTGAGGTATTGTTCCCATTCGGGGTCCATGGGTATATTTGTCGAGCCCGAGGATTCTCGCAGTGCGGCTGCGTGCAGGAGACGCGCGTTTAGCGAGAAGCCGACAGAGGAGGAGAGGTGGGTGCGCGAGTCGGTCGAGGATGTGGTGGTTGTTGATTCAGAGTCGGAAGGGGAGTCGGAGGATGAGTCTGGCATTTCCGTGTCTTGCTGCGTGGTGTGTGTGGTGTGCGAGGGGTGTTGGGGGCGGAGTGGGGGCGCTGATGATGATGATGAGGTTGTGTGGTTTGCGTTTGTGGTGGTATTATGATTATTTGTGGTGGTGGTGGTGGTGGTGGTGTTGTGCGATGAGGATGATGAGGGATTCTCTAGTTCTTCAATCTCAACTTCAATGTCAGTTTTGACATTTATCCCCACTGCCGAGTTGGGATGCCGTGAATACTGTCTTCGGTTGTCGACCCATGCGCCAATCTCGACGCCCGTTGTGTCGACTACCCGTACGCCCTCGTCGCGCTCGTATCGCTCCCGCGCCCAGAGCGTGCCTTCCCATCTGCAGAAGCCCTGGATTTCAGCTTCAGTCAGGCCCAGGCGGTCGAATGCCTCAAACAGGCGTTTGTGGTGGGGGAACCGGCCCAGCCGTTTCCGGTGCGGTTGGAAGGCGTAGTTGAGGCCGGGGTACCGTGCTTCGATTGTGTCGAGGGAGCCGTAGAAGTTTGCTGTTTCGATGCGGACTTCGCCCACGAGGTTCTTGGACAGGTGGGCCGAGAAGGAGGGCGGGTCTGTGGGGGAAGGTGTCGGGAAGAGCGTGTTGTAGACAAGCACGCTGATGGGGTTCTTGCGATGCATGACTGCTGGAGATGTGTGTGTATGTGTGTATGTGTGTGTTTGTGTGTGCTGGGTGGCGATTCCACTCTTTCTTCAATTGTGGTGCGGTTTGTTGGATGTCGGTGGATGCTGCGTTTTTCGCCGTCGCTTGCAGCTTGCGCGTCGCTTGAACAGAATGTGAGGGCTGACGGTGGTGGTGGAGGTGGAGGTGGAGGTGGAGGTGGAGCAGGAGGTGCCAAAAGGATGCGTGGATGCCGAAAATGTGACCAGTTCACCCGCTCCTTCTACCTGACTTTACTCCTTGCTCAGGAGTCGCGCCAGGTGTGGTATGTGTCGGTTTGCTGACCTCGGGCGTGACCGCTGTTTTGCCTCTTTGCTCACGTTTCCACGCCGCTCTAGCTCTCCCACTAGTGTCAGACCGGTGTGGGAAATGATGTGCCCGGGTACCTGACAGGTGACTTTGCTGGCCTGGGGGAGTCCGGTGGATGGTGATTTGCAGGTCCGTGGGAGCAAAGTAGGCCGGAGACTGCTGGCCGTCTGGCTATTATGCAGATCCAGAATGGGGTGGAAAACAAGGCCGGGGGGATGAGAAATGTGATGGGAGATTTGGTCGGAATAAGGGTGCGACGGCGTTTCTGACGAGAAGGCGGCACGGAGTCGGAGACCAAGGTGGTGCAGTTAGCGGGAAGACACCACACGGATGGCTATGAAGGGGGAGGGTGGGATGGGCGAGCAGGCGGCGCGGCAGGGCGAGAAATAAGTCGGGAATCAAAAGCCAAAGGGGGGCATGCATATAAGCTCCATCCGGACTCTCACACGCTGCCTTCGCAGGGCCCTCACCGCCAGCACATGCGCGTTTATGGCTCGCTCGCTATTCTAGAGCCTCACAGATGCCACAGCTGTTGGCAGCAGGGACCAGACCAGACCCTGAAGCGGCCATGCAAACCCGTCTTCACACCGACGATCCCCAGTTTCTGCTCTTGCAGCAGACCTCGGCCACGCCACGCCACCTAGCATAATACTCGACTCTAGCCAGCCTCGCCAAACCCCCCCGTTGCCGGCCTTGACGGCGGCCTTGACGGGCGCGCAGCATCAGCATCAGCATCAGCAGCAACAGAAGGGCCAACGCCGGCTGCCCCTCTTCGCTGTCACCCACAGCCCAAAC
>Ga0265798_10008749_pt1 | contig 12825 bp, 16 predicted proteins | sample P3T30metagenome_FD_192430 | JGI IMG/M metagenome (GOLD analysis project Ga0265798, IMG submission 192430) | Plant litter microbial communities from East Loma Ridge, Irvine, California - P3 T30 | ecosystem: Environmental > Terrestrial > Plant litter > Unclassified | place: USA: California...
CCTGACCGTCATGGATTACCTGCTGTGGAACGAGATCCCGACCCTGCTCGGGAACATCGTCGGCGGCCTCGCCTTCACCGGCCTGATGCTCTACTCGACCCACGTCCGTACGGGCGAGACGCGTTCGGCCCGGGTCGGCGCCGGCGTGCGTCGCCCGATGGCGGCCGAATAAGCTGTATGGCAGCCCGGGCCGTTCGCGCGGGCTTGTTGCGAGGCGGTGCCGATCCGATGAGCGTGACCTGCACCGTCTCAGTAATCGTCAAGGGACGCGTCCAGGGCGTCTCCTACCGAGCCTGGACCCAGGCCGAAGCACGCGCGCTGGATCTGACCGGCTTCGTCCGCAACCGCGCCGACGGCTCGGTCGAGGCCGTGTTCTGTGGCGCGCCGGATGCGGTGGACCGGATGGTCGCGTTATGCCGCTCCGGCCCGCCCCACGCCCGCGTCGGCGAGGTCATCGTGCAGGAAGGCGGCGATCCGCCCGAGACGCACGGTTTCGACATCCTGCGGGGTTGATCCGGGCGGGTTCTGCGCGGCGGGCCGGACTGGTATGGCCGTCAGGCCGTATCCGAATCCGCTTCCCTGGCGCTCCGAGATCATGACCGACCCGACCACCGGCAGCGCCGCCTTCTCGCCCCTCGATATCGGGGCCCTGGTGTACTTCATCCTCGCCTGGGTGGCGTACGGCCTGTCGGTCGGGCGCCTGCGCGGTCGGATGGTTTCCCTCAGCCAGATCATGAACGTCCACCGGTCCAACTGGGCCCGGCAGGTCATCGGCCGCGACAACCGGGTGGTCGACACGCAGATCAACGCCTCGCTGCAGAACGGGACCGCCTTCTTCGCCTCGACCTCGCTGATCGCGCTGGGCTCGGTGCTGACCCTGTCGCGCTCCGGCGACGACGTGCTCAACCTGTTCGCGACCCTGCCGTTCGGCACGGTGGCGAACCGGACCACCTGGGAGTTGAAGGTCGCCGGCCTCGCATTCGTGTTCGTCTACGCGTTCTTCAAGTTCGCCTGGGCCTACCGGCTGTTCAACTACGCGGCGATCCTGCTCGGGGCCGTGCCGTCGAAGGGGTCCGGCGCCAGCGACACCGAGATGCTGCGGGCCGTCCGCCGGGTGGCGGCGATGAACGTCAGCGCGGGGCGCCATTTCGCCCGGGGGCAGCGCGCGTTCTTCTTCGCGCTGGCCTATCTCGGCTGGTTCATCAGCCCATATGTGTTGCTCGCCTCGACAACCTCCGTGGTCATCATCATGTGGCGTCGACAGTTCGCCTCGGAGATCCGCAAGGCGTTGCTGGAGGCCGGTGAAGGGCCGCACGAGGGTCCGCTCCTGGCCCCCGCCGAAGAGGCACGGATATGACCACGACCAAAGCTGACGAGGCAACGATCGAGGAAACCCTGCTTGGCCTCGTGGCCGAGCGTGGGGCCGGCAAGACGATCTGCCCGTCGGAGGTGGCCAGGGCTCTGGGCGGTCCGCATCCGGACGGATGGGGCCCGCTGATGCAGCCGGTGCGCCGGGTGGCGGTGCGGCTCGCCCATGCGGGCCGGGTCGCGATCCTGCGCAAGGGTAAGCCGGTGGACCCGGACGACTTCCGGGGGATCTACCGGCTGGCGCTGCCGGGTGCGGCGACCGGCTCCGGCCCGGGCAACCAATCCGGCGTGTAGCCGGCGAGGCGATAGACCGCGAGGCCGATCCACTCTTTCACGGCCAGATCGAGCTGGAGGAGCCCCTCCGAAGCGAAGCCGTGGAAATGGGCGACGTCGCCCCAGCCCCGGGTCCGGTAATCCACCGGGAAGGCATCGACCGTGAAACCCGCATTCCGGAAACACCCGATCGCCCGGGGCATGTGCCAGGCCGACGTCACGAGCAACCAGCGCTCGCCGGGCTTCGGTTGAACCAGCGCAGCGGAGAACATCGCGTTCTCGTAGGTGTTGCGCGATCGGTTCTCGAGGATCATGCGCGTCCGCGGCAGCCCGATGACATCCGCCTGGCGACTGACGATGTCGGCCTCCGAAATGCCGCCCCCGATGAAGCCACTGCCGCCGGAGAAGACCAGCCGGGCCCCGGGGAAACGGCGGGCTAGGTCGGCGAAGTAGATCTGCCGCTCGCCGGCATCGTTGACGATGACCTGATCCCGCACCTCGGACGGACCCGCTTCGATGGCACCGCCGAGCACGACGATCCCGGTCGGCGCGGGCCCGTCGTCCGGGTACGGCGCGAAGCGCTGCTCCAGCGGCAACATCGCCATGTCCGACAGCGGTGACAAACCGCCCAGTATCAGGCCCAGCAGGCCGAGACCGGCGAGCCCCAGACCGGAGCGTCGCCGGCGCGTCACCGCCACCAGACCGAGGCCGATCAGGACGGCGAAGAGGCAGAAATTCGATGGGGTGATCAGAAAGTAGACCACCTTCGAAAGCGGAAAGAACATCGGTAGGCCTCAAGCCGGCTTCGTCTCGGCCTCGAACCGGGCCAGGGCCGCGGCGTCCGGCGGAAGCAGGCTGGCGAGGTTTTCGCCCCTCTCGGCCTCGCGCTGGATCCACAGGTCCAGGCGCTGTTGCTCGACGGCCTCCAGGGCGACCCGCTCGGCGAGGTCGGCCGGTAGCGCGACGATCCCGCCGGACCCGCAGACCACGATGTCGCCGGGATGGATGGCGGCCCCGCCGCATGAGACGCGTTCCTGCGCGCCGACCAGGGCGAGGGTCTCGCTGCCGGCCTCTTGCGCGGACCAGACCGGCAGACCGGTGGGATCCGGCAGGGCGCCGTCGGTGATCAAGCCGGCGACGCCGCGCTGGGCGAGCCGCGCCGCCACGATCGCTCCGAAGGGGAGGGCGAGGCCGGAACCCGCGGCATCGATGACCAGCACGGCACCCTCCGGAACGGCGTCGATCGCGGCAGCGAGGTCACCGGCGGCATCGTTCCGAGCGGGAATCATCCGGAGGGTATAGGCAGGGCCGATGGCACTGCCGCCCCGTGCCGTCAGGCCGCGCGGGCTGAACGCCTTGATCCCGGCGCGCGTCAATGCCCGCGCCAGGCTGGCCGGCGTTACGGCGGAGAGCGCATCGCGCAGGGTCGGGTCGATCGCCATCGGGATGTTCCGTGAGGGGCCGCCGGACGGATCGGCGCGTTGCCGTCAAGGTGGATCGCGCGGGCGTGCCGACAAGGCCGCGCTTGATTCCTCGCTGCGCAACACGTCGGCCCGGTCTCCAAGAAATACCGGTGGGACAGACACTCCTGCCACCGTGACCGGATCGGCGGTGTCACGCCGGCCCGCGGCTCAGGCGATCGGCTCGCCGAGCGCCCGAGCCGCACCGGGCCTGCCGGCGAGCCGTTCGTACCAGCGGCGCAGGGCCGGGCGTTCGATGCGCTCGGCTGGCAGGTTCAGCCAGCGATGAGCGGCGCAGCCGAGCGCAATGTCGGCGATGCCGAAGCCGTCGCCCACCATGTAATCTCGGTCCGTCAGATGCGCGTCCAGCATGGCCGCCAGCGCCTCCGTCCGCGTCATCGAGGCGGCGACCACCGTCCGGTCGGGATTCTGCGAGCGGTAGAGCTGCCAGAACGCGTCGCGCATCGCGGGCGTGAAGGTGGTGGCCTGCCAGTCCAGCCATTGATCGACATGGGCGCGGGTCCGCGGATCGGCCGGCAGCGCCAGGGTCGGAGCGGTCGAGGCCACGTAGCGCAGGATGGCGTTCGACTCCCAGAGAACGAACCCATCCTCCTCGAGGGTCGGAACGAGCCCGTTCGGGTTCTTGCCGCGGTAGGCGCGATCGGCGACGATGCCATGCGCACCGCCGGCATCGATCCGCTCATAGGCGAGTCCGGCCTCGTCGAGTCCCCAAACGACCTTCTGCACGTTCACCGAGGTGAGCCGCCCCCAGAGCTTGCGCATCGTCACCAAGACCTCCCTCAGACTTTCGGCGGGTAGGCGTGCTCGCACCCGTTCGGATCGGTGACCCGCGTCCCGTCGCCAGCCTCGCGCAGGTACCCGGGGCCGACCGGCACCTTGCCGTGGCCGCCGGGAATGTCGAGCACGTAGGTCGGCTGGGCCAGACCCGAGAGGCGGCCGCGCAGGGCGCGCATCAGCGCCTGTCCCGCGTCGAGGCTGGTGCGCAGGTGGCCGGTGCCCGGAGCCAGGTCGCCGTGATGCAGGTAGTAGGGCTTGATCCGGTTCTCCACGAAGGTCCGCATCAGCGCCTCCAGGGTGGCGGGATCGTCGTTGACCCCGCGCAGCAGCACCGACTGGCTGACCATCGGGATCCCGGCATCGACCAGCCGGGCGCAGGCTTCTTGAGCGGCCCCGGTGAACTCACGCGGGTGGTTGGCGTGGAGCGCCACGAACACCGCGCGCCCGAACCGCTTAAGCGACCGCACCAGATCGTCGCCGACGAGGTCGGGTTTCACAACCGGCACGCGGGTGTGGATCCGCATCACCCGGACATGCGCGATCACCGACAGCCGGTCGGCGATCGCGCCGAGCCGGCGGGGCGAGAGCGCGAACGGATCGCCGCCGGTGACGACGACCTCCCAGATCCGCGGGTCCTGCGCGATGTAGCCGAGGGCGCCGTCGAGCTCCGCGTCGGTCAGGGAGCCGAGGCCGTCCGGCCCGACCATCTCCCGGCGGAAACAGAATCGGCAATAGACCGGGCAGATGTGCAGCGGCTTCAGCAGTACCCGGTCGGGGTAGCGGTGAACGATGCCCACAACCGGAGCGTGCGCCTCGTCGCCGATCGGGTCGGCGCGCTCCTCCGGGGCGGCGACGGCCTCCTCGGCCCGCGGCACGAACTGACGGGCGATCGGATCCGCCGGATCGTCCCGGTCGATCAGTTCGGCCATGTCCGGGGTGACCGAGACGGCGTAGCGCGCCAGCACATCGTGCAGCGCCTCCGCCTCCGGGCCGGACAGCAGGCCGGCCTCGGCGAGGTCGGCGGCGCTGCGCAGCGTGCGGTTCACGGCAGGGTCTCCACCACCGGCGTCCAGATCACGTCGTCCACGCGATTCGCGCCGCAGGCCAGCATGGCCAAGCGGTCGAAGCCGAGGGCGATGCCCGACGCGTCGGGCATTACGGCCAATGCTTCGAAGAAGTCGGAGTCGATCGGATACGCTTCGTCGTAAACGCGCAGCTTCACCGCCATCTCCGCGTCGAAACGGCGGCGTAACGCGACCGGATCGGTCAATTCTCCGAAGGCATTCGCGAGTTCGACACCGCAGGCATAGAGCTCGAACCGTTCGGAGACCCGCGGATCGTCCGGCACCGGGCGGGCCAGGGCCGCCTCGCTGATCGGGTATTCGCACAGGATCGTCGGGCGCCCGATACCAAGATGCGGCTCGATCCGCGCAACCAGAACCCGCGAAAACAGATCCGCCCAAGTGTCATCCGGGGCGACGCGCAGGTCCGCCGCCTCCACGGCGCCGGCAAGGGCGTCGCGGTCGGTCTCGCCATCCGGCGCTAGTGTGGCCAGCAGATCGATGCCGGCAAAGCGCGCGAACGCCTCAGCCAGGGTCAGCCGCTCGCACGCGGCGAACGGGTCGGCCTCCCGGCCCCGGTAGACGAACCGGCGTGTGCCGGCGGTCTCGGCGGCAAGCGTCAGAAGCTCGGCGCAATCGGCCATCAACGCCGTGTAGGGCACGCCAGCGCGGTACCATTCCAGCATGGTGAATTCGGGGTGGTGCAGAGGGCCGCGCTCACGGTTTCGGAACACCCGAGCGACACTGAGGAGCCGCGTTTCGCCCGCAGCCAGCAGCTTCTTGCAGGCGAATTCCGGGGAGGTGTGCAGGTAGAGCGGCGTCCGCGCGCCACTGCCGCCGATGGCTTCGGTGGCGAAGGCCGAGAGATGCGCTTCGTTGCCGGGGGAGACCTGCAGGCAGGCGGTCTCGGCCTCGACGAAGTCCCGCTCCGCGAACCAGGCCCGGAACGCGGCCAGAATCCGGTTGCGCAGCAGCAGGCGAGGCCTGCGGTCGGCGTGGCGGTCGGGCGCCCACCAGGGCGAGACAGCTCCGGTCACAATCGGTCTCCAGCATGGCCGGCCCCAGGCACGAGCGAGCCGCCCTGAGTGCGACCCAGGCGCGAGGCTGGCCTCCGATCCACCGCGGGGAAGCATCGGTGCCTTTCGCCGAGACCGCCGGGTTAGGTTCGCCGGCTGGCAACCACGCCGCAGATGCGATAGTGGCGGGGCCTGAGATCCAGTGCACGCGCTTGGCGCGTGCCGACCCGCCTTGTCAATGCAGGACCGAATTCCGTGAAGGTGATCGCCTCAACGCTCCGCAAGGGCAACGTCGTCGACAAGGACGGCAAGCTCTACGTGATCCTGTTCGTCGAGAACATCCATCCCGGCAAGGGCACCCCGGTGACCCAGCTCGACATGCGCCGCATCACGGACGGCGTGAAGGTGTCCGAGCGCTACCGGACCACCGAGCAGGTCGAGCGGGCCTTCGTGGAGGATCGCGAGCACACCTTCCTCTACAGCGACGCCGAGGGGTTCCACTTCATGAACCCCGAGAGCTACGAGCAGGTCGCTGTACCGGCGGACGTGGTCGGCGACGCCGCCCCCTACCTTCAGGAGGGCATGGCCGTGATGCTGTCGAGCCATAACGACGTGCCGCTGACCATCGAGTTGCCCCAGCGGGTGACCTTGGAGGTCACCGAAACCGAGCCGGTGCTCAAGGGCCAGACCGCCTCCTCGTCCTACAAGCCCGCCACCCTCTCGAACGGCGTCCGCACCACCGTGCCGCCTCACATCGCCGCCGGTACCCGCGTGGTGGTGATGACGGCGGACGGCGCCTACGTCGAGCGCGCCAAGGATTGATTTGCTAGGGGATTCTGACTGCGAGACGATCATGGCGTGGGCTGGAGATCTTATCTTGCCCGCGCCCTGATCCTGAGATGCCGACGCAAAGCAGGTGTTGATCAGGAGTTCTCCCGATCGTTCGACGATCCCTGAGCGGCTCCTTCGAAGCCCGCGATACGTTCTTCGCTAGACCAAGGCAGTGGGTTGGACGCACCCTGCGCTGTCTTGCAAGGCTGCCGCGGTTCGTATCCTACTTCGGCATTCGAGAGGCCGCCTCGATCGACCCGTAGCAGCCCTGCGATAGGGCCTGTGCCCGCAACCGCTCTGCCGGGCTGAAGGGGCGACCATCCTCCCGGAAAAGATCCTCCTTGATCAGCGCATCGGAGGTGCACCGGGCCGCGATGCGGCAGAGCGGCGGCTCCCCGCCGGTGCGTGTGCAGATCGTCACGTAATCGGCCCGAAACGCGCGGAGACCAGCCATCGGGTTCGGTCCCGTCAGGGTGACGAGACCGGTGAGCAGCCCCAGCAGCACGGGCTGGTGCACGAGATACACGATCAGGCTGTGGCGCCCCAAGAACGTCGCCGCACGCCCAGGTGCCGAACGCGGCGCCCAGTTGCCGAGCCGGGACCGCGCAAGAATCGGCAGGCCGAGCCGCCCGAGGACGATCCCCGACAAGACGAACCCGAACCACGGGAATAACGGCACGTAATCGTTGGTTCGCGGCGTCCCGGAACCAAGGCCGAGGAAGAACAGGATCGGGTCATCGAGCCGAGACCCGTGCACCACGAGCGGTGCGGCGAAGACCGCCATCGTGGCGAGCGCCGTCACCGCCACAGGGGCGAAGAGGAACGGCAGGCCGAGCACGCTCGAGAGGGCAATGCAGTGCAGGATGCCGAAGAACACGTACGCGTCGGGAAACGCGATCCAGGTCCCGAGTGTCACGAGGAGCGCAGCCCCGCCGATCCGCGCGAGCCTCAGCACGGTCTGGCGCGCACGAATGCCGCGCCCGTTCATCAAGACCAGTCCGACGCCGACGAGCGTGAGGAAGGTCCCGGCGATCGTCTCCGCCGCCCGATGGCCCGCCGCCGTCAGCGCGTAATTCTCGGCTGTCAGCCGCAGGAAGCCGAGGTCCCAAAGCGTGTGGTAGCTCGCCATCGCCACGAGGGCCGCTGCCCGCACCGCGTCGATGATCGGGTAGCGGCCTGACCGCGCGGCGCGCGTGGTCGTCTCAGGGGGCGTGGGAAGTGCGGGGGCTATCGACATGGCGATGGGCTCAAACCACGCCTGGACCTCGGACGCCACCGCTGCTCGTGATCGCGCCGCGCCCTTGCCGCGATCGAAACTGCTCTCGAAGACGTGAACACGGGCGCACGAAGGTCGCAAAAACCTGATTGGACGCGATATGGCGGGCGATCCAGATGCCTTGGTGGCGACAGGACGCCCAATTCCGCTCTCCCTGCGACCGATCGACTGTTGCGGACCTGCCTCCCCCAGGCAAGATTGCAACTCGCGAGGGCTCCTATGCCGGTCATATGGGCTTTCCGGGAATCAGGACTTCGTTAATCTTGCTGTGAGAGCGCGCGGCGTGATTCGGTGTAGGTTGCTCGGCCATGTCTGATGAACGCGGATCCGGGCCGCAGAATCCCAATCGGACCGAGGACAGCCGTGTCGCCGAAGCGGCCGGCGGTGAGGACGAGGCACTCGACCTCGTAGAGGTCTCCGGCCGCATCAAGTGGTTCGACGTGTCCAAGGGCTTCGGCTTCATCGTACCCGACGACGGCGCCCCCGACATCCTGCTGCACGTCACCTGCCTGCGGCGGGACGGGTTCCAGGCGGCCAGCGAAGGCGCGCGCATCGTCGTCGAGGCGGTGGAGCGCCCGCGCGGCTGGCAGGCGTTCAAAGTTCTGACTTTGGATCAGTCCGCGGCCGTGCATCCCTCCGAGATGCCGATGCCGCGCACCCACGTCTCGGTCACGCCAACGAGCGGCCTGGAGACGGCGGTGGTGAAGTGGTTCAACCGGCTGCGCGGCTTCGGCTTCCTGACCCGCGGCGACGGCACGCCGGATATTTTCGTCCACATGGAAACCCTGCGCCGCTACGGCATCGCCGAGCTCAAGCCGGGCGACGCCGTTTTGGTGCGCTACGGCGACGGCTCCAAGGGCGTCATGGCGGCCGAGATCCGTCTCGTCGACGGGGCGCTCCCGGCCTCTCACTGACGCCCCATTTCGCGCGCGCTATCTGAATCTGCGGTCGGCACACCGCCCGCGACCACATTTCCCGAGAGGCTGTCCTTGAGAGTTCTATTCCGCGTCCCGCAAGCGGCGGCCATCGCCTGCCTCATCCTGGTCGCGCCGCTTTCCGTCCATCAGGCCACTGCCCAGAGCGCATCACCGCAGAACGCCGTCAAGACAGAGCCACTGACCATCGCCACCAAGGCCGGGCCGAAGCGGTTCGACGTCGAGGTGATGCGTGACGACGCCGGCCGATCCCGTGGGCTGATGTTCCGCCGGCACATGGCGCCCGAGCATGGCATGCTGTTCGATTTCGAACGCGCCGAACCCGTGACCATGTGGATGAAGAACACCTATCTGCCGCTCGACATGCTGTTCATTCGTCCGGACGGGACCGTGAGCCGGATCGCCGCCGACACCGAGCCGCTGTCGACCGCGATCATCCCGTCCGGCAGCCCTGTCTCTGCCGTACTCGAACTCAATGCCGGGACGGCCGCCAAGCTCGGGATCCAGGCTGGCGACCGGATCGAGCACCCTTTGTTCAAGGGTCGCTGAGGCGACTGGGTCTGGCGTGAACGCAGCGGGAACAATGGCCTTGACCGTCGGGATGTTCCGGGCCAATGTTCCGGAATTGTTCCGGCGCTTCGGAGTGCCGGCCTTGCGCGGAGGACCCGATGAGCAACGTGGCCGATGCCGAGCTGTTCGGCAACGACGATTGGTCGGTGAGCGCGGACGGGCTAGAGCACCGTTGCACGGGTTACTTCATCAGCCGGGACGGCCTTACGACACGGCGGGCCGAAAACCTTTGGGACTGGCCGCTGCAGATGGCCGAAAAGTCCTGGTGCCGGCCAAGCCTGTTTCGCGAGGCATTCCTGGCAGCGCTCGACCAATTCGGAATCGCGCGCGATGCCGACCTGACTCGATCCTTTGCATTGGGCTACGGGATCCGAGCAGTGAACGCATCCACGCCGGACAGCTTCGTAACGCTTGCCGACGTGCTGAAGCCCCGCGCGGCTCCGGCGACGGCCCGTGTCGCGGCCAAGCCGGTCAGGCGCGCACTGGCGGCGGCAGGCGCATGAAGGTTCGGGTGTGCCGCGGACGCATTTGACCATGGCCGGTGCCGGCGGATAGCCCTCTACGTAGGACCGCGGGAGGGAAGATCATGGCAGACAGCAATCACGCCGAACTCGACGGGCTGATGACACCGCCGTTGTCGCGGCGCGGCTTCGTGATGACCAGTCTCATCAGTGGCCTGACTGTCGCGACGACCCGTGTCGAGGCGCAGGCGATTCACACCGATGCCACCGGTATCGAGGCCGGCGAGGTCAAGATCCCCGCGGCAGACGGTCCGATGCCCGCCTACCGGGCGGTACCCAATGGGGCGGGGCCGTTTCCGATCGTGCTGGTGATCGAAGAGATCTTCGGGGTTCACGAGTACATCAAAGACATCTGCCGTCGCCTCGCCAAGGCTGGATACTGCGCCGTCGCGCCCGAACTATATGCACGGCAGGGCGACCTCTCGACCATGACCGATCCCAAGATCATCATCCGGGACATCATCTCGAAGACGCCGGACGCGCAGTGGATCGGCGATCTCGACGCCACCGCGGCTTGGGCCGCCTCCGCTGCCAAGGGCGATGCCGGTCGGCTCGGCGTGATGGGTTGGTGCCGCGGTGGTCGCGACGCTTGGCTGTACGCGGCGCATCGTCGCGACCTGAAGGCGGCGGTCGCTTGGTATGGCCCCCTGGGCGGTGATCGGACCGCTATCCAGCCGCGCACAGCCGGAGATGTCGCGGCCGAGATCCACGCGCCGTTGCTTGCACTCTACGGCGGCGCCGATACCGGCATCCCGCCGTCCTCCGCAGAGGAAGCGCGCGACAAGGCCAGGCAGGCGGGCAGGAGCGTCGAACTGGTGATCTACCCGGATGCGCCGCACGGATTCCACGCGGATTATCGGCCGAGCTACCGCAAGGACGCCGCCGAGGACGGCTGGACCCGCGCTCTCGCCTTCCTGAAAGCCAACGGCGTCGGCTGATCAAACCGATCCTGGCGGTCTTACCAGGATGTTCCTGGATGGCTGTGCTTCCCGGGACACGGCCACAACTTGCCGAATATGCCAGGGTCGCAGGAGGATCTGTGCGTGCGCGGGTCCGGCCATTCGCTGCGATCGGAGCGTTGAACCGATCGTCGCGACCGCCGTTCAGCCCCTGTAGAGTGTCCCGGCCCATGAGCGACTCGGTACAGCCCGGACAGAAGCCCGTCATCCTCGTCGTGGAGGACCAACCCGACGAGCGCTTCCTCGCGGCCACGCTCCTGGAGGATACCGGCTTCACGGTGATCGAGGCTGAGACTGCCGAACGGGCGCTCGCCATCCTCAACGACCGCGCGGACGAAGTCAGCGTCGTGTTCTCCGACGTGCGTACGCCCGGACCGATCGGCGGCTTCGAACTTGCGCGGATCATCGGCGTGACCTGGCCGCGGGTCCGGGTGCTGCTGACCTCCGGGGATGCGGGCGACCAGCCGAGCGACCTGCGCATGTCGGCGACCTTCATCCCGAAGCCCTGGCGCGCCGAGGATATTCTGGCCTGGGTCGAGCAGGCCGCCGGTCGTCCGTCGGCGTCGACCGGCCCGGCGGTGATCGGACCGGGCGGAAAATTAATTATGCCGGGTCTGGAAACCTGAGACCTACTCCGGGTTGTACGGCACTCCCGGGGCGCAAGACGCCCGATCCCGAGCAACTCCGTCGGCAGCTCAGATCAATCATGCTCATCGTCGCTGCCAACTACGCCGATTCCCTGCGTCGGCGCTCTTGGGACGCCCAACAGGAGGCCGATCTCCTCGACACGGTGACCGACGAGCTGCGCGCTCACTACAGGCCCATCGCCGATGCCGTCCCAGCCGAGATCCTGGCGCTGGCCGCGCGCCTGGACCGTCCGGAATCCGAGTGCGCTTACGGCGCCTGACCGATCAGGTCGGGATGAGTCGCCAAGGCCAATGAATCTGCTATTCAGCGGGCTCTGACCTGCCGGCGCATCGCGTCTCTCAGTCGAGCCCCTCATGCGTCTCAATGTTCTTCGCCGATCGTTTGCCGCCGGTGTGATCCTGGCGCTTGCGGGGTTGAGCGTTGCCCAAGCGGCGTCCCCGCCGCCGCAGCCGTCTGAGGGGGCCGGCGGTTTCGGCGACCGCAAGGCGACGATCGTGAAGCGTCTGCTCGGGCGTGGGACCGCGACGACGTTCGCGTTCCACGCTGCGGGCGCCGCCCCGGAGGCCGGCCGGCCCGTGGTTGTGTTCCTGCACGGATGGGGCGTGGTCAATCCGCAAAGCTACGGCGGCTGGATCGACCATCTCACCCGCCAGGGTTGGCTTGTGCTCTACCCGCGCTTTCAGGACGTGAACCGGACGCGCCCGGCCGACGCACCCGGCCTCGCCGAAAGCCTGGTCAAAGCGGCGCTGGCGGATTTGGCCTCGGACGCGGACGCCAAACCCGATCTCGGCCGCGTCGCCCTGATCGGGCACCTGGCTGGCGCCCCGCTCGCCATGGACATGGCCGCCGACGCCAAGCAGCATGGCCTCCCCGTCCCGAAGCTGATCTTCATGGCCGCGCCGGGCGGCATCGCCAGCGGCCCCAAATCGCGGGGAATCGCGCTGACGGAGCTGTCCGGCATCGAGTCCTCCACCCTGCTCATCGCCATGGTCGGCGACAAGGATACCCGGGCGGCGGACCTCGCGGCGAAACGGCTGCTGCGTGAAGCGAGTGCCGTACCGCTGGAGCGTAAGCTCTTCGTGCGCGCCCACGCGGACGATCACGGCATC
>Ga0265798_10008756_pt1 | contig 12817 bp, 9 predicted proteins | sample P3T30metagenome_FD_192430 | JGI IMG/M metagenome (GOLD analysis project Ga0265798, IMG submission 192430) | Plant litter microbial communities from East Loma Ridge, Irvine, California - P3 T30 | ecosystem: Environmental > Terrestrial > Plant litter > Unclassified | place: USA: California...
GGCGCCGTATCTATCGGTCGCCGTTTAATGGACCCATTGGCCGAATTGGTAAAGATCGACCCTAAATCCATCGGTGTGGGGCAGTATCAGCACGATGTTGATCAGAATAAGCTGCAAACCTCTTTAGATGATACCGTGATCAGCTGCGTTAACGCCGTTGGTGTGGAGTTGAATACCGCTTCTAAACAGGTGCTGGCTTATGTATCGGGCCTTGGTCCGCAGCTGGCCCAAAACATTGTAGATTACCGCAACCAGAACGGTGCCTTTAAGCGCCGCGAACAGTTGAAAAAAGTGCCGCGTTTGGGCGATAAGGCGTTTGAGCAGGCGGCAGGGTTTTTACGCATACAGGGTTCCGACAACCCTTTAGAGAGCAGCGGCGTGCATCCCGAGCGTTACGGTTTGGTAGAGCAAATAGCCAAAGACAGCAATGCCACCATCCGCGATTTGATGACCGATGAGAAGCTGCGCAAGAGCATCCCGTTGCAAAAATATACGTCGGACAAAGTAGGTTTGCCTACCCTAAACGATATTATGGCCGAGCTGGCCAAACCCGGCCGCGACCCGCGCGAACAGTTTGAGGCTTTTAGCTTTACCGAAGGTGTGAACGAAATGAAGGACTTAAAGGTGGGCATGAAACTACCCGGCATCGTAACCAATATTACCGCCTTTGGCGCCTTTGTAGATATTGGCGTTCACCAGGATGGTTTGGTGCATTTAAGTCAGATCACAAACCGCTTTATTAAAGACCCTAACGAGGTACTCAAAGTGCACCAGCACGTGGAGGTGACCGTTACCGAAGTTGATGTGAACCGCAAGCGGATATCATTAAGTATGAAGGGCGAAGAAAAGGAGAGAAGCAACAACAACCCGGTTCGTAAACCGCAGCCATCGGCGGCGGGCAATCAAACACCTAACCGCAACAAAAGAGAGCCCGAAACCGATATGCAAAGTAAGCTGGCGGCTTTAAAGGCTAAGTTTAAATAGAGAACAGTTAATGTCAATTGTTATGCTGAGCTTGTCGAAGCATTCGCCGCTTGGTGAGGTCTTCGACAGGCTCAGACTGACAGTATTGGATATATATAAAGCCCTCCCTCCCGGGGAGGGTTTGGGAGGTGCCTAATTCAGCACCGGATGCTTTTTATGAAAATCGGTAGCATCCTGGTATACTTTAGCCGCTTGCAGCATCTTTCCTTCGCCAAACAGCTGGCCCATAAAAGTGATGCTCATGGGGCGGCCGCGTTGGTTAAAGCCGTTGGGCAATACCACGCAGGGGTTACCGGTAAGGTTGGTCATGCTCAGGTTAGTGCTCGATGATGGGGTGATGTACAGGTCTAACCCCTTCAGTTTTTCGTACCAAGCCTGTATTAACAAAGTACGGGCACGGTTAGCCTGTATGTACTCGGCCGCCGAAATAAACTGAGAGGCGCGGAAAATATTAGGCCAGGCATTTTTATGTTGCTGCACCAGCAGGTCGTCTTTGTGGTTCAATACCAGTTCCTGGAAAGCAGCTCCCGCTTCGGCATCCAGTATAAAGGTCATGGCACCAATAGGCATCTGCGGATAATCGATAGGGATCAGTTCGGCACCTAAATCTTTCAACTTGGCCAGCGTGGCCGAGTCGGTAGCATGGTTGGGGATAGCGCGTTTATTAACGCCGGAGCCATAGTAAGCGCGGTCAAAATCGGCCTTTACGTAACCTATTTTATAGCCTTTCAAACTCTTGACTGAACCATCATAGTTAAAAGGGGCTGCAATAGTGCTCAGGTCTTTACCGTCGGTGCCTTGTATGGTGTTAAACACAATGGCGGCATCTTCTACACTGCGGGCAATGGGGCCCAGTTTATCCATGCTCCAGCTTAAAGCCATTGCGCCGTACTTGCTTACCCGGCCAAACGAAGGTCGTAGTCCGGTATCACCGCACTCGGTAGATGGCGATACGATAGAACCCAAAGTTTCGGAGCCAATAGCATAAGGCAAACATCCCGCACTTACTGCCGAAGCCGACCCTGCCGATGAACCGCTGGAACCACGGGTAATATCCCACGGGTTCTTGGTTTTGCCGCCAAACCAAACATCGCCCATCGCTAATTCGCCCAGGGTGGTTTTTACGATCAGGATGCCACCAGCCGCTTCCAGCTTACTTACTACAGTAGCATCTACGTTTAATTGCTGGTCTTTATAGGCGTTGGAGCCAAAAGTGGTTTTATAGTCTTTTTGCGCCAGCAGGTCTTTTACCCCAAAAGGGATACCGTGCAACACGCCTTTATAACGGCCAGCCTTAATTTCCGCATCGGCCTCGGCTGCCTTTTTCAAGGCGCGTTCCTCGGTAATGGTAATGGCAAATTGTAATTTGGGGTTGTATTTTTTCAACCTATCAATAAAGAACTGCGTGAGCTCCACACTGCTAATCTGCCTGGTCTTGATCAAATCGGCCAGTTGGCGGATGGTGTAGAATGCCAGCTCGTTTTTATCGGCAGGCAATTTGGTGCCGGCCATTTTATCCAGCTTAAAACCGCTCTTCGCATCAGGGTTAACAAAGCCAACCGGCACGGGGTTAAAGTTAAGCGCCGGTACTACGCTGTTGGGCATATTGAGTTTATGCAGTGCCTCGTATGAGCCGTTAAAGCCGTTGAGCATATTCAGCATCGAATCGGCCTGGGAGGGGGTAAAGCTTTGCCCTATAATTTTTTCGGCTTCCTGCACAATACCTACGGTTAGGGGTACACTTTCAAATCTTTTGATCACAAAAGCACCCGATGCAAAGCTCAACGTACCTACTGCTGCCAGTGTAAGGTATTTTGTTACATTATTATTCATTTATACTAAAAGGTTTGCCCTAATTTAGCGTTTTAAACCTATTTATACACCGCATGTTGAAAAAGTTACTTGTGAGCCTGCTTTGCCTGGGCTTTACCTATACCTATGCCGATACCATTAAAACCGACGTGTTGGTTATTGGTGGCAGCGCCAGCGGTATGGCCGCAGCTTTGCAGTGCGCCCGCAGTAAAGTAAAAACCATATTGGTTGAACCGGGCCCATGGCTGGGCGGCGAAATGACCTCGGGCGGTATGTGTGTGCTGGAGGGTAACCGCAATCTGCCCTCAGGTATCTGGGGCGAATTTCGTAAGCACATTCGCGAATTTTATTTAAAGACCCCCGGCTTTGATACCACGCAGAATGCCGTACTGCGCTTTGAGCCTTATACCGGTGCGGCCATCCTCCGCAAAATGACCGATACGGTGAAGAACCTTACCCTGAAAATGAATACCCCTTACACCACCGTAAAAAAGAACGGTACGGGCTGGGAAGTAACCATTACCGAAAAAGGAAAAACCAACATCATTAAAGCGCAGGTGCTGATAGATGCTACCGGTACCGGCGATGTTGCTGCCATGGCCGGCGTGCCGTTCAGCACCGGTTTTGATAGCCGTACCGATACCGGCGAACAGCTGGCCCCCGAAAGCGCCATCCCTGTGATACAGGATATTACCTGGTGTGCCATTTTAAAAGATTATGGCAAAGGTGCCGATAAAACCATTGCCCAGCCTGCCGGATACGATGCTTCTGCCTATGAAAGTTTGAAAGGTAAAGATTTACTTAAGATGGTGCAGGGCGGTAAACTCCCTAATGATAAATACATGCTCAAATGGAGCGATGGCAACTCCTATAAAACCTCGATAGAACTGCTCGACCCCAAAAACCGGGCACAATACTATAAGGAAACCCGTTTAAAAGTATTAGGGTTGATCTACTTTTTGCAAACCGTTGGCGGCCTGACAAATTTTAGTGTGACCGACGAGTTTGGTACGCCCGATGGTTTGCCACCCATCCCTTACATGCGCGAGTACCGCCGCGCTAAAGGACAGATCCGCATGGTACTGGATGATATCATGACGCCTTATAACCGCAGTTCTAAATTGTACCGCACCTCTATTGCCGTAGGTGATGCCTCTCCGGGCCAACATTTTGTAGATAAACGCGGCCCACAAACGGCTTACCCGCCGTTCCCGGGGTATAGCATACCCATGGGTGCCGTTGTGGTGAAGGATTTTGACAATTTACTGGTTACCGAGAAAGCCATGAGTACTACGCACCTGGTGAATGCCAGCACGTTTTACCCATCAGTGCAAATGGTGGTTGGGCAGGGCGCAGGTACGGTGGCCGCTTTTTGTGCCTTTTATAAAACCACCACCGGCAAACTCAATGTGCGCTCTGTGCAAGGTGAACTGCTTGATTTTAAAGGATATTTAATGCCTTTTACCGATGTGCCTTTAACCGATCCCAACTTCAGGGCTATACAACAGGTAAGTGCCACGGGCTTACTACAGGGCATCCCCAAAATAAGCGGTAAAAATGCGGCTATCCTTTTTAAGCCCGATACCATAGTAAGCACGGCCGAGGTAGAGCCGGTAATCAAAGAAATTTACACCCGCGCCTTTTTATGGTTTAACAAAACCAAACCAAGTGCGCAGTTTACGGTAGGCAACCTGCTCTCGTTCATTAGCGAAATAACGTTGAGCGATCCTGAAACACTTCAAAAGAATTTAGAAAAACAATGGCAGGTCAATTATAAGTTTAAAGATGCATACGATGCTAATCGACCCGTTACCCGCCGCGAGTTTGCCGTGCTAACTAATAAATATTTAAACCCCTTTGCACGCACGGTTGACTTGACGGGCAGGCTGGTGAATTAAACATCCTCGCCATATAAGGGAATACTTAAATACTATAAAATATGTGTCATTTCGAGCAATAGCGAGAAATCCTGTTTATCCATGCTTGTTGCAAACCTAGCATTTTGAACAAGATCTCTCACTATCGTTCGAGATGACAACAGGTGTTGTATGGTAAACGAGTGCAGTTATGTACTCAGCCCGTCATTGCGAGGTACGAAGCAATCGCTGCGTAGAAAAGTTGCCGGTTACCTGGCGTGCAGAGATTGCTTCGCTATCGCTCGCAATGACGGTATTATTATATTGCCTTTCTCGTATGTTGAAACAAGTTCAACATGACGGCAATTCTTACTACAGACTACAGACTACAGACTACCTACTTCGGCTTACTCAATAAATTCACAAACAACCTATAAGCCCCCGGCACACCCGCAGGCAACTGCCTAAAAAATGCCAGCGAGGTATATACAAAGCGCCCCTTGCCATAATTAGCCGTAATAAGCGAACCCTTGTTGGGCGCCTCGCCGGCGTCGTTCATCTCCAGTACAGTTTGGTACTCGGGGGCTATGCTGCTTACAAAGTACAGACCACGTTCCTGAATCCAGCCTTCAAAATCGGCTTGGGTTATTTTATTAGGATAGTTTAGTAAAGGGCTTTGCGGGTTGGTTACGGTTACTTTGGCAAACTCGTCGGTTACGCGCTCATTAACCACGCGGAAAGGGTATGGGCCAAGCTGCTGCACAGCCAAGCCAGCCGGGTTGTTATACTGCACTACCAGGTTACCGCCGTTTTTTACATAATCCATCAGCTTGGGCTGCTCAAAGGCCAGGCGCTGGTCTACATTATAAGCGCGTACACCGGTTACTATGGCATCGTATATGGAAAGGTCGCTGCTCATAATTTCGTTCTCGGTTAGCAGGTGCACCTCATAGCCTACCTGGCGCAGGGCTTCGGCTACAAAATCGCCGGCACCGGGCAGGTAGCCTATCTTTTTGCCGGTGGTTTTCAGGTCGAGGTTAACGAGTTTGGCCTGGGCGGGCGGGAACAGGGTAATGTTAGGGATATGCTCATACCTGATACGCTGTAGGCCCATATTGTAGGTTTTGCCGTTAATAGCAACGGTGGCTTCGGCTGTAGTATTTTTAGCATTGGCTGTCGGGGTAATGGTAAACTCGGCCGGCCATTCGTCGCCTTTGCGCTTGTTGGTAAAGTTTATGCTGGCCGGAGTAATTTGCCAGCCGGTTACCGGTTTAAGGCTAACGATGCCGCTGCCATTGGCAAAGCTTTTCAACTTTACCTGCAGGGTTTGCGGCTCACTGCCATGGTATACATATACTTTATTATCAATAGTAGCAGTAACCGGCGGTGCCACCTCAACAGGCTGGTAAACCTCGCCGCGCACGGGATCTACATATTTGTAAACCAACCTGCGGGTGTAATGAAGCAGCTTTCCTTCAATGGCAAAATCATAAGTAACGGTTAGCAGGTCGGGGTTTTCGGGGTTGCCGGCCAGCTTGTCGTCGGGTAAATTATAAGCGCCTATGTTGTGGGGCGACTCCAGCCAGTAGGGTTGGGTAATTTTATCGGCCAGGGCCTTAAGGGTGTATTGCTGCACCTGGTTGGCCGGTATAACCAAACCCGGACTGCCAAAGTTTTGCGCTTGGTTTTGTATGCTGATGCTGTGCAGTTTTACCTTATTGCTATACCGGTTCAATACCTGCGAGCGGATGGCAATACTATCGCCCAAAGCGTACGTAGCTTCGGCGGCGTAGCTTTCAAACCACAGTCCTGCACAGGAGGCAATCAGGTTATCTAAATCTTTCAACTTTTGTGTGCACCAGTAAACATCGGTTACTTTTTCAATTTTGTTGCGCAGTTGTATCAGCGCAGGTACCGAGGCTTCGGGGCGGTCGGTATCAAAGCTTTTGCTGATGATGGATAAGTTAGTGGCAATATCCTCACCACCTTTTACACGTTTCCAAGTGGTGATGGTTCCATCCAGCAAGTCGTTTGCGGGCGCATCGCCTAATATGGTCTTAAAATATTCTAAAGCTTCGCCCCGTTGCCTGGCCGTACCAAAGCCCTGCGATTTATGGTTGGAGCGGCTTTCGGCGGCAATTTCGCCGTAGCCTTTTCCTAAAATTGGATTATAAACGCCTACATCTATCTTAAACTGATCGTTAGCAGTTGTGTTGGCGCTGCCAAAGTTAAAGGTATTCCATAGCAGGCGTTTGGCTTGCCAGGGTTGTACGTATTTCAACTGCTCGGGGTAACGCTTAGGGTCGGCGGCGACAGTAAAGGCCTCCTGCGCTAATATGGCCGATGACGTGTGTTGCCCGTGACCGCCCTCGCCCGTGGTGGGAAAGCGGCAGATCATTACATCGGGTTTAAACTGGCGTATCACCCATACCATATCGCCTAAGATCTTATCGCGGTCCCAGATCTTCAAAGTTTCATCAGGCCCCTTAGAGAAGCCGAAGTCATTGGCGCGGGTAAAGAACTGTTCGGCACCATCGGCACGGCGTGCAGCTAACAGTTCCTGTGTACGGATGAGGCCTAACAGTTCAGCCTGCTCATTGCCGATTAAATTTTGTCCGCCATCGCCCCGGGTTAAAGCAAGGTAGCCCGTTCGGTAACCTTTTGCCTGTGCCAAGTAGGCCAACAGGCGGGTATTTTCATCGTCGGGGTGAGCAGCAACGTATAGCACACTACCCAGTACATTCAATTTTTTGAACTGCTGTTTAACGGTGCTTACATCGGCCGGAGGCGAAGTTTGTGCCGAGATACAAGCCGGAAAAGAAAGAAATAATATAAAATACCTAAGAAATTTCATGGAATATGATGGCGATGTTTAATCAGCGTTAATGTACAAATATTAAAAACAATTCGATAAAGCGTTGCATTTAATTAACTCAAGCCCACCCTCGGTTAATAACCTCGCATATATTTAAAATATCTTTCAATAATATGACACAAACATTTTTTGTTAATCAATCGTTTGATTAATTTTGTACATCGAAAAAATGGAAAAGGAAAAGATTGATAAGAAAGACCATATACTGGATGTAGCCGAAAGGGTATTTGCAGAGCATGGGTTCGATGGTGCTTCTACCCGTTTAATTTCGGGCGAAGCCGGGGTGAATATGGCTATGCTTAATTACTATTTTGGTTCGAAAGAAGGTTTACTGCTCTCCATTTTTGAGCGCAGAACAGCTACTTTTCATAATCTTATACAAGATATTGGTAATAACGAAAGCATTAGCTCCTGGCAAAAAGTAGTAGAATACGTTGAAGCTTATATAGGCAGGGTTTTTAATAATAACTGCTTCCAGAAAATGATACACCAGGAAATGAGTGTACGCCGTACCGGAGAGCTTGCCGATAAGATCACCAATATGATTATGTTGAACGTGAACGAGTTCCGGAAGATATTGCACGAAGGTATTGAGAAGGGCGAGTTTAAGCGCGACATTGATACTGATATGGCAGTAGCTACCGTATTTGGTGTAAAAAGTCAGTTGCTTAATGCACCGCAAATATGCTCACTTATGTTAGGCTACGACACCCAAGATCCGCAGAACATGGAAGAAAAGTTGAAGCCCCGTGTTATTGACTACCTCAAAAAACTACTCAAGTCTTATTTACTTATTGAAAATGACAACGCTAAATAATAAAATCACACCTATGTTAAAACAGCTTTTACCCCGGCAAATACGCTTTGGTATTACCGTGGCACTTGCGGGCTTGCTGTTAGGCAGCACGGCCAATGCACAAGAAAGGCCCATTACCCTGCAAGAAGCCATCAAGCTGGGCTTAGATAACAGCAAAACGCTTAAACTATCGCAAAACAGAATAGACGAGGCGGTATCGCGCTATAACCAAGCTAAAGACCGTGCTTTGCCTACCGGTAATGCCAGCTTTGCTTACAGCAGGGCGCAAATACCGGCCAACACGCTTAACCTGGGCGAAGAATCAATTACCCTGCCCAAGAGTGCGAATGCCAACTTAGGCATTGTATCGGTAGAGGAAGTAATTTACGGTGGCGGACGCTACCGCTATGCTAAAGAGTCTACCGATTTATTGGTACAGGTAGCCAAATTGGATGTAGATGTAAACCGTGAGCAAATTGCTTACAATATTGTAAACTCTTACTACAACCTTTACCGGGTGCTGCAAAGTAAAAGCATTGTAGAGCAAAACCTGAAGTCTATTGACCAGCAGATACACCAGGCCCAACGCTTTTTTGAACAGGGCTTAGTGACTAAGAACGATGTGCTGCGTTTCCAGCTGCAACGCTCAAACGTAGAACTTAACGGCATTGACCTGGAAAATAACCGCAAGATAATCAACTATAACCTGTTGATCTTGTTAGGACTGCCCGAAAGCACCCAGCTAACCATTGCACAGGTTAACGAAGGCGAGCGCACCATTGCCCCTTTAAGCAGCTATATTGACAGTGCCCTTGCACAACGCCAGGAAGTAAGACAGCAAGACCTGCGCACCAAGGTTGCCGAAACTAATATTAAAGACATACGGGCTCAAAAGCTGCCTACCCTGGCTGCTACCGCCGGTTTATATTATGTAGACGTATCAGCCAATCCGCTGCCAACCAGCGGCCATTACATTACCCCGCTTACTGCAGGTTTAGCACTTTCATGGAACTTTGGTTCGTTATGGAACAACAAGAACCGTGTTTCTGAAGCACGCATACAGCGCGAAGCAACCGTGATTAACAAGGGTATTATTACAGATAATATTAAGAATGAGGTTAACGAGAGTTACCAAAATTATGTAAAGTCTATAGACCGCATCAAACTACTCGAAACCTCTATTGCACAAGCTACCGAGAACAACCGTATTCAAACTTCGAGGTATGCCAACGCAACCGCTTCGGCTATAGACAGGGCCGATGCCGAAACCTTATTATACCAGGCTCAAATAAACCTGGAACTGGCCCGCGCTGATGCCGGACTGGCTTACTACAACCTGTTAAGAGCAACAGGAAAACTTACTAAATAAAACTAAAATCTCTACAGCAATACTACAATGGCACAAGAACAAGAAGTACAACAAGAAGAAAAAAAGAAACCAAACCGCGTTATCCCTATCATATTAGCTATAGTGGTTATCGGCGGATTAATTTTCGGTGTGAAGGAATACATCTACTCTACCAAGCACGAAGATACTGATGACGCACAAATTGATGCCGATATTAGCCCCGTGGTTGCCCGCGTAGGCGGTTATGTAGATAGTATATTTTTTGAAGATAACCAGCACGTAGAAAAAGGCCAGGAACTGGTTAAAATAGACGATCGCGACTATAATGTAAAGTTAGAACAAGCACAAGCAGCACAACAAGGTGCCGGTGCTAACGTAGGTGTAGGCGAATCGCAAATTTATACTACACAGGCCAACTCGGCCAGTGCCCGTGCCGATGTAACCTCTGCCCGTGCGCGTTTGGAAAAAATGCAGAAAGATTATGCGCGTTATGCCAACCTGATCAAAGATGGTTCTATCACCCAGCAACAATACGATCAGGCCAAGTCTGATCTGGATGTGGCCAGGGCTAACTTTCAGGCTGCACAAGACAAATACACCGCTGCACAGCGTCAGGTGGGCACTACCCGTAACCAGTTAAAGGTTACCAGTACCGGTGTTAACCAACGCCAGGCCGATGTTGATTTTGCCAAGCTGCAGTTAACCTACACCACCATTAAAGCACCGGCCAGCGGTATCACCTCTAAAAAGAGCGTACAGTTGGGCCAGTTGGTACAAGCCGGACAAACCTTGTTTTCGGTAGTGAACGATAATAGCTTATACATTACCGCCAACTTTAAAGAAACGCAGTTAGAGCACTTACGCAACGGCCAAAAAGTAAAAGTGGAAGTGGATGCTTTCCCTGACCTTGACCTGGAAGGAACCGTTTATAATTTCTCTCCGGCCACAGGCGCCCGTTTCTCTTTATTGCCGCCTGATAATGCTACCGGTAACTTTGTGAAAGTAGTACAACGTGTGCCCGTAAAGATCAAATTAAATGCTAAAAAAGAAGTTTTAGACAAGCTGCGCGCAGGTATGAGCGTAGACGTGTCTGTTTCTATAAAAGAATAATTCAATGGCCGAAGTAGGATTTAGAAAGTGGATCATTACCATTACGGTAATTACAGCTTCGTTACTGGAGCTGATTGATACCACCATTGTTAACGTATCCTTGCCAACCATACAAGGTAACCTTGGGGCCACGTTAGAAGACGTGGCCTGGATTACCACCGGCTATGCCGTAGCTAACGTAATTATCTTACCTATGTCGGGTTGGCTGGGTAGCTTTTTTGGGCGGAAGAATTACTTTTTAGCCTCTATTGTGATATTTACCATTGCCTCGTTTTTATGTGGTAATGCAACCTCACTAACCGAGCTTATCTTATTCCGTATTTTACAGGGTATGGCCGGTGGTGGTTTAATATCTACCTCGCAGGCTATATTGCTCGAAACCTGGCCGCGCGAGCAGGTAGGTACGGCAACCGCATTGTTTGGATTAGGTGCCGTAGTAGGCCCAACTGTGGGCCCAACTATCGGTGGTTACATTACCGACCATTTTTCGTGGCCATGGATATTTTATGTAAACATACCGGTAGGTATACTGGCAGCTATATTCACCATAATGTATATACGACCCACTGCAAAAACAGGGCGCGATAAGCCAATTGACTGGTGGGGTATTGCCTTGCTGGCCGTGGCGGTGGGCAGCTTACAAACTATCCTGGAAAAAGGCGAATCGGAAGATTGGTTTGCTACCCCTTACATTACCTTTTTAACGGCAACTTCTGTAATAGGCGTATTACTGTTTATCTGGCGCGAACTAAGCACCGATCACCCTATTGTGAATTTCAGCATTATGCGGCACCGGAGCTTTTCTATCGGGATGTTCACTTCCTTTATATTAGGCTTTGGTTTGTATGGGTCGGTGTTTGTGTTCCCGGTATTTTGCCAGGCGCTATTGGGGTTCTCGGCGCAGCAAACCGGAGAGTTATTGTTTCCCGGCGGGTTATTTACCATAGCCATGATGCCATTTGTGGGTAGGATGCTTAATAAAGGTGTTCCTGCACAGTTTATGGCAACAATAGGTATGTTCCTGTTCTTTGTGTTTACCCACATGCTGGCAGGCTCAACGCTGGGAACCGGTCGCAACGATTTCTTTTGGCCTTTAGCCATCCGTGGTATTGGTATGGCCTTATTATTTGTACCGCTAACCACACTGGCTATATCTGACCTTAAAGGAGCCGAAATTGGTCAGGGTGCAGGTTTGAATAACATGATGCGTCAGTTAGGCGGATCGTTTGGTATTGCGGCGTTAACTACGCTCATACACATCCGTCAGCAAGGGCACCGCAATAACTTGCTGGTTAACATTAACCAGTATAACCCGGCGTTTAATGACAGGCTGCAAGGCATGATCCATAACTTTATGGCACACGGCCGTAGCATGATAGATGCCACCAAAATGGCTTATGCCTCTATGGATGGTATTATTACCCGGCAGGCTATGCTATTAACTTATGATGATGCTTACTGGTTAACCGGTTTGGTGATGTTGTTTTCCATACCGTTGTTATATCTGCAGCCTTTCAAAAAGAATTTGAAAGCGGCAGCCGATGTACACTAAAAGACAAAAGCCGTTCTGGAGTCAGCAGAACGGCTTTAAGTACAATTAAATTGTTTTTTTGTTTACCTATCAGGCTTATATATTGCGGGTTGAAGACAAATATACCGACCTGAAAGGCGTTTAATCTTGCTCTAAATTTAGTCCGATTTTTAATTAAAAGCAAATTTTTAAAATAAAAATTTATAAAAAAGGAGCGTGAAATTGTTCACGCTCCTTTTTTATAGCTAAAATGTGGAAAACTTAAAAGATGATTTTGCCGGTTGCAGTAACCAATGAGGCTATTCTTACCGCATCAAAAATGCGTTCTTCGGTTGTTCCTAATTTAATCAGTGAGTCTTCGTGCGCATTTACACACATCTCGCAACCATTAACGGCCGAAATAGCTAAGCTCATTAACTCAAAAAACTCTTTACCGGTTACCGGTTTCATCATCAGTTGCATACGTATACGTGCAGGTATTTGCGTATACTTTTCCTTTTGAGTG
>Ga0265798_10008757_pt1 | contig 12816 bp, 16 predicted proteins | sample P3T30metagenome_FD_192430 | JGI IMG/M metagenome (GOLD analysis project Ga0265798, IMG submission 192430) | Plant litter microbial communities from East Loma Ridge, Irvine, California - P3 T30 | ecosystem: Environmental > Terrestrial > Plant litter > Unclassified | place: USA: California...
TGAACCAAGCACGGGTATCCACCCTGTTGACATGTGTTCGTGGCCATCCCGCCAATGAACCCAAGTTCTCATTACCTTGCAAAACATCGGCGTACACCAAGGGCGTTCCAACTATCGGGGAAAAGTATACGTTAGGCATGGCATATGTATCACCACTGTCCGTAGCGGGCGGGTTCGCTGGATCTGGTCTTGCGATCGTATAAGTCTGGTTGGCGGGTACCGGAGAGTATCCGCTGGCAAAATAAACCCTGTCGGATCCAAAGATGGGAGTGGCACGCATGCTGCCCACAACACCCATGTACGGCAGGACAAGTTTGTCTCCCAGTGTAACGAAGCCACTGTACACAGCTAACAAGGTAGCATTGACGTTGTCGGGTGGCGTGAACATTACTGTTACTTCAGAGGACTGGCCCGCGGGAACCGTGATGCGGTCGGATGAAAAGGAAACAGTGGCGTATGATGTGACAATGGCATTTGGCAATGCGCCTGGATTCAGAGTGGGTGTATTGGGTCTCAGGAAGTACATGGTAACGGCCTTTTGGTGGCCCATTTCCAAGACTTGATCAGTGGAGCCGGTGTTGGAGATAGTGAAGGTGTGGGTGCCGGCAAAGTGCTCTGTGTCGTTGAGCATGAGGCTATCAATATCGAGCTCGATGGTGGTGTGGGCGGCATTCCATGCTTGCACCAGTCCCCCGCCTTGTTGTGGCACTGGGGCGAGGATATCCGGGTGCAATGTATTGCCATCGAACCAGGGCAGTGGCTTGGAAGTATGCGTAAGGATTCGACGAAAACGCTTCGGTTCAATTTTGCCATAGACTTCCCCGAGTAGTGCGTAGACACCTGAGATCAGTGGCGTTGACATGCTCGTACCAGTCAAGACGCGGTAGCTACCTAAAGCTGTTGGCCATGTGCTTAGGATGTCCTCTCCGGGCCCCAGGAGATGGGGAACCATATTGAGTTCCCAAGTTGGGCCCCAACTGGTAAATGAAGTTGCGACATTACCGCCAGTGGAATGATTTTCGAGCTCCTCGAAGTGTGTCGCGGATCCGTTGGCGGGTATCGTTACGGTGACGGTGGCACCTTGCGAGAGTAGAGAAAGCCAGCGTTGAGCGTGATGCGGGACAACCCTGGCTACTCCTTGGATGCCGTCTGCGTAGACGAACGGATCATCACGCATGGTCAAGTTGGTTTGCTCATAGTAAAGCATGAAGCGCCCACCCTTTGCAGCAATGTTTTCGCCCTGATCTGGCGGGTAGCACTGCGTTGCTTTTGCATCCACAGACCGCACAAGCACAATCCGATCACTCAGGTCTGGCGTGTCGTCTGGCAACGGGCTGCAGGCATTGTTGGCGTCAACAGACCACAACCGGAGAGTGGTGTCAGCAGCGAAGGGAGGAGTGCCCATCAGGAAGCTAAAATTCATCGTGTTGTTGGCGGTAGAATTGGCGCTAGTCTGGTAGGAGCCTTGCTCGAGGAATGTAGGGAACATTGTGTTCGTCACCGCTCCAATGCTGGTGGCGCTGCTACCGGTCGAGGGTGTGGCGGCGAAGAAAAGCCCCTGGCCACCCGCGTTGGCTATGGCAGCCACGACCGGGATACCAGAGTCCGCGATGCGGGAGATGATGACGGCTCGAAAGTTTTGTGCCCAGCCAGAATCGTCGCCGTTGGAGTATGAGATGATGTCCGAGCCGTCCTCGACGGCGCGAGCAAATGCCGCCAGCTCAACCTCAATCGTGGATGTCGCTGTGCATCCCCACATTCGGTAGGCACCAAGCTTCACACCAGGAGCTGCCCCAGTGAAGCCGTACCTGTTGCCTTTGAGCTGAGCGGCAATGGTGCCTGCAACGTGGGTTCCATGTCCACTGCAAGAGTCCTGTGGGTCATCGTCGGGCTGCAGCGGCGTGACACCAGGCCTAAAGTTGTCGCCGGTGAAGTCGTAGCCAATTTCAACGAGGCAGCCTGGGCCGAAGCAGCCGCCAAGTGCTTCATTCGTGTAGTCAACGCCGCCGTCGATGACGGCGACACGAAATCCCTTGCCCGTCACACCTTCGGCATGAAGTTTGTCAATCTGCGTCATGACATGCGTGGAGAAGGTATCCTCCTGTTGTGTTTGTCGCTTGACGTGTGCGCTTTGAGCAGGTACTGCAACCTCCACTTCGCGTGGGCGCTGTAGGATCTGGGAAGGCCATATGTTCCGGACTTGTGGTACGGCCTGCATCTGACGTAGAAAGCTCTCGGTATTGGTAGCGGTCGAGTTTGCGCTTGAGCCTTTGACCTTGAATGAAACACCTTGGAAGAAGCGGAAACTCAGGTCCATCCGGTGTTCGGCGTACACGCCGTTGGCTTCGAGGGAGGCGTAGAAGGTCGACGGAGTCTCATTTTCATCCGCAAACTCAACAATGTATACGTCCGGAAGGACGCTGGCTCCGGACACATCTGCTGTGTTGCTTGTTGCCCGCTGTGCAATTGCATTTGTGTCGAGCCTGGGGTGCGGCCTTGTAGAGATGGCGACTTGCGCACCCAGAAGAAGGGCCGCGATGGCACCAGAGACCTTTCCCATCTTTAAGAAGGACGTTGACAGAGGGGAGGATGCGTGCGTGGAATTGCAGCCATGCAGTCTTTCACATTATATGTATGTACCAAGACCAAGGCTGGAGCGGCGGCGCGCGCTTCTCTCAGGAGCCCATGGTCTGATATCGATATTCATGCATTGCCTCGTATGGCAGCCTGGCAACATTGCCCAATATGCCCTGGGTGGAGATGGAAATAGAAACACTAGGATAAAGATCGTAGGTGGTGTCCACCACGCAATTAAACATCGGCCGCTATACCTACATGGGATGGCGACCCGACACTTGTCCCAGCACACGGCCGCTTCGTACTTGGTTGCTTTTGTCGTATTTTTATTTTACTTGATCATCGAACGACATCTCGCCAGAATGCGTGCTGCAACTGTTTTACAGAAAGTTTCGCGAGCGTTGTTCCGACGCTTCCTCAGCATCGCTACATGCTCTCGTGACTTCGGGACGGCCTTGCGTACCGACCGTGCATGGCTCTCCTTGTCGCAGGTTCCGGTAACCGAAGCGGCCCTAGTCAAAGAGACCGGCAGCTCTCATCAACGTGCCTGCCACTAAATCGGCACTAACATGGCATCCTTATCGTGGATGCGAAATTAATAGACCCAGGCTTGTCACTGCAATCGCCCATGGTACCTAGTTCCAACCAAGACCAGCCCCGCATGACTATCACCAAACTCCCCACAGATATGGGGGTATACGAACTTGATACCACATCACAAAGTAACCCTCTCATGATGGCAAACTTTGAATTCCAACCTACGCCAGAAATATCTACTGCATTCTTTTTCTTTTCCACTCGCCAGACGCCGGGGTTGAGACGAAAGTATAGAGTAGCGCCTCATTTCACTAGCTTCAGCAACGCTACTACCTCGTATCTACCCGCCGCCGTCTATCGTTTCCCCGCTCTAACCCCCCTTGCTGTACGCTTCGTACATCCTATCCTCTCTCAGTCCTGCTCCTTCCCCGCACAGGCGAGACAGGAATCTCTCGCTCCTCTTTACGCAACACAGTTACTGCACTCGCAGAAGAAAAACCAGAGGATCCAGCAGAGCAAGAGCATGATTCATCATTGCTCTCGTCATCTGGAGTAAAATCGTTGCGTCGCTCTCGTTCAGCAAGCACTTCGTCAAGAATCTCCGGAAGCAAGCGACGTATCGTGTTGCCGAGGAATGGAGATAGGATGTGGGCGAGGAATGTAGTTAGGAAGTTGAGATTGAGAGATAGTCATGCTGGTGAACATTTTATGTTTAGTATGGTGAGGGGGGCAAGTGAGAGGCTAGTTCTATATAAGAAGAGCATATAGTTCGCTATCAATGTGCAAGATTTATCGTATCTCAACCACCCTTCCCTATCAAAGGCTTCCTCAGATACCATGCCGCTCATGCCCTCTCATCACTTGGATTTCGTGCGTGCGTATTCCGTAGTTTTGTAGAGAAGGGTGTGGAGGGGGGGAGAGTACGTAGCTATGTATGAGCATATGGCTTCCTTGTATCGAATGAGAAGAGGAGAGATGCAAGTTGCGGATTCTAGTAAAGACGTTGTGGTATGTCTGGAACCAGGTTCAATGGTTCTATAGATTATGTTCTTCTTCTGGAAAGCTTTCGAAGGCGTCCTTGCGAGCGGACTGCAAAGCCTGCGGTTATTCTCTGGTATTCATGGTTCCGCCAGAATGTCCGCATACACGTCCTTCACTCCCTCAAATAGCGGCGACTCCAACACCCTTTCCCAGTCATCGCTCATGATGTTCTCCAGAACGGCAACGCCAATATTGACAAGCTCCTTCGTACCCTCCCGATCCGACCACTCAACTCTAGTGGGCCAATATGCCACGTGAACCGCCCAATGCACCACCATTCTGCACAACCACGTCTTGCCAGGTAGCGTGGTATCAGTCAGAGTTGTAATATATGAACCCAAGAAAGCAGAAAGCAAGCCTCTGCCTCCTCGGAAACGGTCAAGAAGGAAAGCTTCGGCAGCGAATTGTCCGACATCTGTTGCGCTGGTCCCACGGCGAACCAATTCCCAATCCACAATAGTCAAAAGTGATTCATCCTCCTTGGGACGTACGAGAACATTGCCGGGCCAGAAGTCGCCGTGGCAGACACATTCGTCCTCCATCTCTAGAAGGCCTCCAAACTCTTCGTCGATTCGGTGAGCAAGCTGCGGGTCGTGCCCAAACTGTGAGAGCGCGGTGTGGAGATTCTGGTACGAGTGTCGATATATGTTGACCGCAATCGGATTGTTATTCGTAGTCTGACCCGGCAACGCAAGTGATATGTTCTGAGAGCACATGTGTAATATAGCAAGCCATTTTGCAAGCTCTTCCCCGATTCGAGGCACGTCCAGCGTTGCGTCTATATAAGCGTCCTTTAGATTGCGGCTGCCGCCATCCTCGATCTCAAGTAGCTTGGCCTCCTTTTCGTAGCTCATTAGTCGTACTGCATGTACGTTTGAGCTTTTCAGAGACGCAGAGAAATGAGCTGCAGAGGATGAGAGAGTCTCTAGGATCTGGGCTTCGTAATCCATACGCGTGGGATCAAATGCGAATGTTTTGTTGATGTGAAGGTAGGGCGCAGCATGTTTGAAGATGCTTGCTGAACCGTCATGTCTAGTGACGCGATAGACGTAATTTGCTGTGCCTCCTGATAGGAGCTGTATTTTGGCTATTCCAGATCGATACATCCCGAGGTAGTCGCGGAGGCCTTGTTCATTCGTCAGATCATGGGCGGAAGCCATGTTGATCGGTCTTCCAAATATCCAGTATGTTTTCAGAAATCTGCCGCATTTGCTGCTGGATCAACATGTGATGATGCCCTTGTAGATTCCGAGGAAGACCCATGGCTGTGACTCTTCTTATACGCGGCTGCAATGTGTAGTAGCTAGACCTTATCTTCATAATCAGCTACACTGTATGGCATAGAGGCTCTGCAGCATCACTTTGACTGTAAATGAGTCATTTGCCAAGAGTTGAAAACGATAGCTAGAATGCTTGAGTAAAGACAGTGGGGTAACAGAGGCTAGGCCAAAGCGGGAGTAGCTTTCAGTATAACGGACTTCGGATGCGCAGCCACAAGACCTCTATGATGGCGTACCTCTAATGGTCCAGAAACGATTCACCTTTTGGGTGGATAATCGCGAAACAGTCTAGGTAATGCCAGATGTGTTGTTTGTTCGTAGCGTTGTCTCTTCTACCTGGTTGCTAGAACGCCTAGGCACGATGCATAGCGTCTTGCTACTTCGGCCGTTGCAGAAAGGCAGCGTTCGTTGGCAAGCGTGTTTTCGACGGTTATGATGACCGTTGGCCTTTCATTCCTCCCTCTACTCCGCATCCCAATCCGGTCGACATCTGCACCCCTCTGTCCTCATATGCATCACTCCTGTGCGACTCGCTTCGACCAACCACTTGATCCAGTCAATCTCATGTTCTACACTGGTACGGTGTTCTCCAGTCTCGATACGGTCCTCTTTAGTTTTTAGCAAGAAATCGCGCAGCTTCAGTGCACAGTGAAGCATCGAATTAGCTGCTGTAAGGGTCCCTGTCTTTTGCTGCTCAGCATAAAGCATGCGTTCAATCCGGGTCAATAGCTCAGCTTGAACTTCGCTTGATTCTTCGAACTTGTTGATTAGCGTTTTTGCTTGGCGCTTTAGACGGACGGTGTCTTCGCGGGTGGCGCGGGTACACGATAGTGCTCGTTGAGGTCTAGCGAGATGGAAAGAACCGACGTCGCGAAGTACAACAAGATCGTTGAAAGATTGGTCTTCAATGGTGGTTGCTGAGTCTCTTGAATCGGGGCGATCGGCCTGTGAAGTACCATTCCAATTGAGGTATGGGTTGTGAGGCGCTGAGCGTTCACAGCCCCCAGTCGATTCTTTTTCTAGTTCCCACTCGCACTCGGTATCTGGATAGTCGTCGGAATCATACATGAAAGTTTCTGAATAGCTGAACCCGTATCCCTCTCGTTTCGGCTTCGGCTTTGATAACCGAGGGATCTGAGGAATGGAGGGCTGTGATCGAACTACTTGCACTGGCGATGCTTTTTTGTTTGCATTTGAGACGGGCACGGATGCCCGGTTGGTCATGGATAGTTGGGAAAGACCTTCAGTGACAATGCTGTTGTGCTCTTCTTGTTCCGGGCCTTCATCTGCATCTGCTGAGAAGGAGAATCTTAACTCGACATTAGCAGGCTTTGATTGCTGACCGCCTTTGGTTTGCTTTATCTCGTGTATTTGTATTGTGTTAGATTTCACAACAGCCGCTATGCTCTTCGGTGGTGACCTCGCAGAAGTATCGGCGTTCTTCTGCTACGCGTTAGTCACGACTACCACTCAATCTTATCGGTAATTGGAAGCTTACCGGTCCACGCCACCTAGTAGGTCGTTTCGTAACTCGGCTTGTACCTTGGCGATTGGATAGACTTGTAGACTCATGTGTTTTAGGCACAGGCACTGAGTCGAAACTCCGACGATGGCTAAGTCGCCGCTTAGACGCGCTGTCTGCTCTCTTCTCGACTTCAGCCTTGATCTTTGCTGCTCTTGTGGGGTTTCCTACCTTCACGGGCATCGTCAAGTCAAGTATGTACTGATTTGAGTGCTTGGAATTATGGCACCAATTGGAGATCAGATAGTGGGGCACGCGGTGGCGAGTTTGCCAACAAGTGTGAAGTCGGACCAGTATTGGTATGCGCGGGTCGGCTGTGTTGGTATGAAATATTGGGTGATGTGAGTTGAGTGTTGTTATCGATTGTTGACGTTCTAGTGGAAGTACCCGGGGTACTTCAGGCGGAAGGCGCGTTCGAGTCGCGTGATAGCCGACTAGCGCGGTTAGCGCAAAACACGACTCTGATCCTATCACCGCGGTGATCCTAGGTGTTTTGATACACCAGTTCCCCACATTATGGCCCGTTCACGACTGTGATGACCATAGAGTGACGATGGTACGGTCGCGCCGCTTTAGTGTAAATAAACTGGTATCATTTTCATCCATCCGCTGCTTTTGCTGGTGAACACTTGTGCGCTGTACAGTAACGCGGCAAATCACCTCTTTCCGTTCTCTAGTAGCTCTACACCCGTCCGCACAACACCAATTGCTGCACCCGTCTGTATGGTTTCACTACCACCCCCACTTAGCCTGTACTCAATGTCTGCTAGACCTGACATCCATGTGACCATGACCTGCGGAGGGACATCGTTGGTGACGAGCTCTTCGCTGACCGCCGTAAGGATATCTGCCAGTGCCAGACCCTTCATTATCTTCAAGTTATTGACTGTCCGTAAACACTCGGTCATGTCGTTCTTCGATAATAGCGTTTCTAGGATGTACTTGATGTCTGAGGGATGCGGGGCTGCTATGCAGTCGTAGATGGTCGTCTGGGTGATTTGGTCGCGCACAATGGTGTTTGGGTCTACTGCTGGCTTGCCCGGTGGCTGGAGGGGCGTGCTCGAAGCGTGACAAGCCTGCAACACGTTAAGTGCCCGCCTCATGTCTCCTTTACTCAATGTGACGAGCGAGCCTGTAGCGTCCTGTGTAATGTTGACCTTCTCGTCTTCAATGACCTTGTCAACCAAATTCCTAATGTCCTGGTCCTTGAGAGGAGAGAACCGAAACCTGGTACACCGTGAGAGAAGAGCGGGCGAGAGCTTGTGCGTGTAGTTTGCAATGATGCAGAAGCGTGTGTTTGCTGTGTACTTTTCCATGATTCGTCGCAGTGCCATCTGAGCGGTCGCGGTCATTGCGTCTGCCTCATCTAAGATGATGAGCTTGAAGGTTGCGAGCGAGGAGTCTCCAGCCTTGGGCGCCGCAGCGAAGATTTGCTTGGTGCTACTGAACGTCTTGATCTGTTCTCTTACGACATCGATACCCCTGTCATCTGAAGCATTCAGCTCCAAGACCATCTGCCGCATGTTTTTGTTTCCGTATATGCGCCGGGCGAGTGCGAGGACGGTCGAGGTCTTTCCGGTTCCTGGGGGGCCATAGAGAAGGAGATGGGGTAGTCGCTGAGATGATTAGCGTGCATCCTCCAGAGGGCACCAAGGACGTACATTTGAGTCTACGAATTTGTTAATGGTTGCTATTATGTCTTTGTGACCTTCTACCTCGTCTAGCGAGTTTGGCCTGTACTTTTCGACCCTATAACATGGTTAGGATTGGCACAAGGGTCGGATACTGTAGAAAGTACCATGGTAGTGAATCTTCAGCTTCAACAGGCAGGTTTGCAGCGCTACGCTTGCCCTTTTTCTGGTCTCCGCCAAAGCTTATTGACTTGTCCACGGCGGGCGCATCAACATCCATCTCATCTTCAAAGTCTGACATGGTGATGACCTTGTAAGTGAAGCAGCGTACTGGACGGATTTGGAATGCTGCAAAGCAATAACTAGTGGTTAGATAGGATCAGATGTGTTTTGCTACTAAGAAAGTTGTGGTAGACGCGCCGCAAGACGCGTTGATTGGCGGCTGGCTTAGTCACCCCCGCCTGGTCAGCCCTACGAGCAACCTCGCTCGTCAAGCGGAGCTGCGCCGTCACCCCCGACGAGCTTCAAGAACACAACACGGCACACCGGGCAAGCAGACTTCAAGATGCCTGTAAGTGCATGACATGCTGGATATACTGGAGCTGTCAAAATCCCTGGCTTAATCAGAACATGTGTAGCTAATACCCCGCTAGGCCTACCACTCCGTCTTCCTCGATGAGCCCAACCAGCAATTGATTGGTACAGCTGCGTACATCTACCTCGAAGCGTGCAAAGTGTGGCTGACTCGTACCAGGCAACTTTGCCCTCCTTCCTCTGCGTACAAGAACCCGCGGCCCTGCCATTCAACTGCCAGCCCTGCCCGCCGACGTCACAGAGCTTACCATTGATGCCTCACACGAGTCGTACGACCCTCTAGATGAGATCCTCGCTCTTTTCCGCGCAAACACATTCTTCCGCAACTTTGAAATCAAAGGACCAGCGGATCGTGTGCTCATCTATGGCATTCTATATGTGAGCGAGGTGCTGGGCAAGATCAAGCCGAGCATGTCACGGAGAGAGGCCGAGAAGGTATGTAGCTGTGTCGAGATTTTTTAGGCAAAGGATATCTCCAAAGCTAACCGTGTACAACAGGCCGTCATGAACATTGCGCTCGATACCAACTTTGCGATTCCGGGCGATGCTGGATTCCCGCTGAACCAAGCTTTCGAGGCGCCGACAGACAGGAACTCGGCAGAAGTGATGCGACAGTACATTATGCAGATGCGACAGGAATTGGCGACGCGGTTACTCAACCGCGTCTACGCTGACGAGACAAACGCGCCCAGCAAGTGGTGGCTGAGCTACACCAAGAGGAAGTTCATGGGCAAGGCTTTGTAAACGGTTGCATTATCTTGCCGTGGGAAGGGTTTAAGGAAAATGACACAATGCTCGGCCCTTCAGTCATGAGCATGCTGATCTAATTAGTGGCTGGCCAAGTAACTGAAATCCATATCCCTAGCGTCCTTACTGTCCGAAGTCTCCACCATGCTTGAAACAGAGTCATGTTTCCCTCGCTAGGTTCCTGCCCCGATACGCACTGACGTCACCTGCCCAAGGTTTGCGCGTTTGGGTACGCAAGTGTAAGCGCCAACCCACCCACTTGTCTAATCGTCTGCTTGTCTGCCCCGACCCCTCCAATGCAGCACGGCACCCTTTAGTTCTCCACTTTCCAATCATCTTGCACCCGCCACAGTCTTATCCGAGGGCTTCAGACTATACTTTAACATGGCTTGGCTCTCCCAGCTCGTCGGTCGTAATAGGGCCGCATTAGACGCCTCGCCGTTTACAGCACAGGGTAGGTTGGGCCTGTTCAAGTTTTCCAGCCGGCAGAAAACTGACAACATGGCGTAGATGATCCAGACTGGTCCGACACATCCTCCGAGTCCCAAGATTCCGTTCTCAAGTCTGACAAGAATGACAGGCCGCGCGACGGCAACCGGGTTTCTCTCGAGCAGGAGCGTGCCCTCTTGCCTTACAGTACGTCTTGCCCGCACTTGCATGATTTAGTGCGCCACGAACCCACCAAGACGGTAAGCTAACCGCGTAGTGCCCGCTCTCTTGCACGACCAACTTCCACCCTGCGGCCTATACCCACAAGTCGCCTATGAAAATGTAATCCGTCGCCTCCGCAAGATCTGGTTCCAACGTGCTGTCCAAGACGCCAACAACGTGCCGGTGGTCGAAATCTGCAATTGGATTCTCCAAGATCTCAGGATCGAAGCAGAAGACTCGCCGCCTGGAACTGAGTGTGGGACCAAGCAGCGCCAGCCCTGGCGGCGCGAAGATGTCTTCAGGTACGAAATCTGCTGGACCCAGTACTTTGTGCGCGAGGCAGAGGTTCTGGAGATGCGGGCGACCATGTCCGAGGAAGAGCTGGAGAAGCAGGATTTTAGGGACAAGCTGCATCCCATTCCCAAGGAATTAGACATTTACATCAAGAAGAGCTGTAATAAGAAGACTGTGCTGGATTCGTGGAAGGCGTGGCATCAAATGAAGCGGCGGGTGGTACTGTCTCAAGATGCAGGTTTCGGCGTCGACGGTACGCAAGACGCGGACGTGGAAGACGGCCACGCACACTTCAAGGTCAAGAATTAGCAGTAGTGATGCTGGACGGCTTAATATTTGTTGCTTGAAATGCTTCAGAGGACGTGTAGGACTAGGTGTTTGATGCATCGGTTGAAGTGCCGTGGTTTGGGTAATAGGCTGTGTGGATTGTCTTAAATTCTACCTTGTCCGCTATGCTGGCTTAGAGACTCTTTCTTCTTTGCTCCTCCTTGAATTATAAACCCCTGTATGTTTTGTTCTATTATGCCTTTAGAGTAGCAATCGTGCGTGTCAAGAGCTTGGACGAATACGAAGAGCAAAGATATGCTACTGGCCATGATCTTCACAGACATGGTCTTCAAATCATCCTTTCTCTCTCTCACACACACACACACGCTCAGTAAAGAGAGAACTGCATGATTGGAGGCAAAAGTATACCGCATTATTGAGCTATGCTACGCTCGCGAATCCTCTCCTGCTTCACATTATCGAGCATCCACCACCTCAAATCCCCAATAACTCCCATATCCATTTCCCGAAGAAGAAAAGGTGAGAGGAAAAACTCCCCATAAAAGTAAGAACCATGAAAACCGTTCTCCAAGATAGACATCATCCCTGTCGTGGTAACCAACCGAGGATCCGAAATGCGGAAACACATTTGGACGACTGGGAAAAGCCCTTTGGTCTCAAACCTCAAACCTCCTCTCCCTCGGCATCTCCATCAAGGAAGTCCTCCTCAACCGGCTCCTTCTTGACCTTCTTGCTCACATGCATACCAAACTTGCCGTCTCCATCCTCCTCATCCTCATCTTCCTTCTCAACATACGACGCCTTGCGCGCACCACGCTTACCTGCCGCTGCAGATGGGGACTTGACATCTTCGTCGTCGTCATCGTCGCCATCACCATCAAGAGCCTCATCGATGTCAAGAAGCTTGTTCTTCTTCTTAGGCGTCGCCTTTGCGCGCGGACGGGGTGTCTTTGGTGTGCCTGTCGCAGTGGCCGTCTTCTTGGCGGGAGTCGAAGTAGTGGAGCTGAGGCCAGAGTTGCCAGACACATTCTTCTTCTTCCAAGAGTACAGGCGGCCTTCTATTGCCTTGGGGGTGCACTCTGAAATGTGTGTGAGAGAGAGGAGGGAGAAAGGAAGGAAGGGAGGAGAGAGGACGAGCTACATACCCATGCCAGCGGCTGTGACGCGCTCGGCAATCTTGGTGCAGAGAGTCTTCGAGAAGGAAATGTTACATTCTTCAAAGACTCCGTGGAGGAGCTGTGTGTTAAGAAGGGAATGTGTTAGTGGTATAGCTGTTTGTTTGCAAAAGGTGGGGTTATAAGTACAATGGAGTCGAGTTCGGGAGTCCACTTGACCGGCATGTTGGCGGTGGGGATGTTGGGACTGATGGCCGTGTTAGTCGTGTCATGTATAGTGTGTTGTCATGTTAGACAGGGTAGACACTCACAGCTGGTTTGTTGGTTATTTATCCTGCTGTTACTGCGAGGGACGAAGCTCTTGTGTGTATGCTGCGAGGGTGGACGCAGAGTGGTTGGAGAAAAGTCAAAGGGATGATGGCGGGGTACAGGAAAGAGGTGGGCAGCTTGGAGCTTGAAGGGCGCGGCACGGTGAGAGGTGAAGGTGAGTTCTACCCGCAAAGAGCAAGTTTGTAGGCCATGGCTGCCTGGTCTCACCC
>Ga0265798_10008758_pt1 | contig 12816 bp, 13 predicted proteins | sample P3T30metagenome_FD_192430 | JGI IMG/M metagenome (GOLD analysis project Ga0265798, IMG submission 192430) | Plant litter microbial communities from East Loma Ridge, Irvine, California - P3 T30 | ecosystem: Environmental > Terrestrial > Plant litter > Unclassified | place: USA: California...
ACCACATGCGGCCGCGAGCGAAAGTGATCCAAAGCACATCGGGGTCCGCATCAAAGAACGCCCTGGCTTCGTTGGTGTAGCCGGTCGCAGTCGAGGCGTGCTTGCCTTGCGCGAGATACACGTCTCACACCGCCGCCCAGTCGCCGCACAACTGCGGAACATGTTGATCTCCATCGTCACTCCACTCGATGCGGCCGCGATCCAACGCGCGCTCCCACCGCCCTCCTGCGCCGAGTTTGACGTAGCGGATGCTTTTTGGTGCAATGTTTTTCATGAACCCGACATTGCTTGCGTGGGTGAGCAAGTCGATAGAAATGATACTCATCGTCCGTGGCAGATTAGTCTACATCGCTGTTGATGCGGCGGCGACGGATGTCCGCCTTCGCCTCGGTAAGAACCTTCGCCGACTCCGCCGCGCCAAGGGTCTCGGTCAGGAGAAGTTCGCGCTCGAGTTCGGGATCGACCGCACCTACGTCAGCGGCATTGAGCGTGGCATGCGTAACCCTACCGTCACCGTCGTGCAGCGCCTCGCGGATGCTCTTGAGGTACCGATCGCCGAGCTGTTTGCCGAGATCACATAATAACCTCCAAAAGCACGTCGGCGTAAAAGCTGCGGGTCGACTTCCATGCCGGTCTCGCGCTTCGTACGGGCATGACGACCGACCGCGATCTCGTTCAAAAACTGCTTACGCTCGCCGGCACGATCATGGAGGATGTTAGCGCAATCGCCATCATCGACGACGGGAACATGACTCTGGAGGGCAGGATTGCCGCCGTTCGCGATGCGGCTGAACAGGTGCTGGCACTTACGTCAGCCGCGCATGTTGCGGTCACCACCGATCGCTAAACAGCCAAGCGCATACGGGTTGCAGTCACTTCAACCGCGCTCGGCACGCAATTTGGGCGGAAGGTAAGAGACGGGCAACTACTCTGACTCTCATGGGTTAAATTACAGCGTCATCGGTGCCCGGGTTCGGTCGGCCGGGGTCGCACATCCTTTGAGGCACCATGCTCATTCGTGGGTAGTGCCCCTCGGGGTGGTGTAGGAACACCGATCCTCGGTCAGGCCAAGGATGATCAGGCTGCCAGTACTGGCAGGCTGATGCGTGGGTTATCGCTCAACGCGCCGATCGTTTCCAGCGTCATGTAACGGCGCGATACCGACCACTCATCATTCTGCTCCAGCATGAGCGCGCCGACGAGGCGGATGACCGCGGCGGTGTTGGGGAAGATGCCGATGACATCGGCCCTGCGCTTGATCTCTTTGTTGACGCGCTCGAGCGGGTTGGTGGACGAGATCTGCGCCCAGTGCTCCTTGGGGAACGCCATGTAGGCGAGCACCTCTTCGCGTGAGCCGTCCATCATGATGGCAAGCTTCTCGTATCGTTCACGCAGGGCATCGGCGACATGGTGCCACTGCTCGTGGGCGGCTTCGGCGCTCTCCTGGGCGAAGATGGTCTTGAGCATGGCGACGACGGCGGGACGCTGCTTGGGGCCGACATGGGCCAGCGCATTGCGCATCCAATGCACCCGACAGCGTTGCTGCGTCGCATGAAATACCTTGCCTGCGGCGCTGCGCAGCCCTTTGTGATCGTCGGAAATGACGAGCTTCACCCCGCGCAGTCCACGATCGGCGAGCGAGCGCAGGAAGCTCTTCCAGAAGGTTTCCGCCTCGGACGGACCGCTCGCGACGCCGAGAACTTCGCGCTTGCCGAGCGTGTTTACGCCCACCGCCACTATCACCGCGGTCGAGACGATCCGGCCGCCCTCGCGCTCCTTCAGGTACGTGGCGTCGATCCACAGATACGGCCATTCGCCTTCAATGGGCCGATTGAGGAAGGCGTTCACCCGCTCGTCGATCTCGATGATCAGCCGGCTGACCTGGCTCTTCGAGACGCCGGTCCCCCCTCCACGGCCTTTCCAACGATGCTGCGCATCGCCGGAACCTTGGGCCGTTTCGCCCATCGCCTTCACCAGGTTGTCGACCGAGCGCGTCGAGATCCCTTGGATATACGCTTCCTGAATCACCGCCACCAAAGCCTTCTCCGCAGTACGACGCGGCTCCAGGAAGCTCGGGAAGTAACTGCCCTTCCGTAAGCGGGGGATCGCCAGCTCTATCCGCCCGGCACGCGTGTCCCAGTCGCGCTCGCGGTAGCCATTGCGGTGGTTCAGGCGATCGGCTGAGCGGGTGCCTGCAGGCGCGCCCGTCTTCGCCTCAATCTCCATGTCCATCATGCGCTCTGCGGCAAACGCCAACATCTCGCGCACCAGATCTGCATCCGCCTCTTGCTCGACTAGCTCGAGCAGGGCCATCTTGGCATCGGTCATCGTCGTCTTCTCCAGGTTCGAGTTCGCATCCGAACCCTAACTGAAGATCGGCGATGGCCACCTCATTCGTGGCAACTTCCTACACCACGCCCCGGGACACTACCCATTCGTGCTGGTTACAGTCTTGGATTTGAATGCAACTTGGCGACACCACTGATCGCGATGCTCAACGTCTATCCATCGCGCTTGCCCGATTTGCGGACGCTCTATGAAATGTCGGCAGACCGTGCGACCGGCCGAGAGGAGTACAGGGATGCCTTCGGCAACAACTGCACTCGGCTCATCCTGCCGCCGGGCATGACGACGCTTTCGTGCGATTTCGTGATCGAAGACGACGGAAGACCCGATTCGCAGGATCATGCCGATCAGCAGCCCGTAGAGGAGCTGCCTGCTGAGATTTTGACGTATTTGCTCGGCAGCCGCTATTGCGACACCGACCGTCTGACATCGGAAGCATGGTATCTTTTCGGCGGGACCGCGCCGGGATCGGCGCGTGTGCAGGCGATTGTCGATTTCGTCCACGGGCATCTGACCTACGGCTATTGCTACGCCCGCGCCACTCGAACCGCTTATGAGGCCTATCAAGAGCGGGTCGGCGTTTGTCGCGACTTCGCCCATCTCGCGGTGGCGCTGTGCCGCTGCATGAACATTCCCGCGCGCTACTGCAGTGGTTATCTCGGCGACATCGGCGTGGCGCCAGTCGACTCGGCGATGGACTTCCACGCGTGGTTTGAAGTGTATCTAGACGGAGCGTGGCATGCCTATGATCCTCGACACCGTATTCCGCGCATCGGCCGAATTCTGATGGCCGTAGGCCGCGACGCCGCCGATACAGCGCTCACCACGGCATTTGGCTGGGCACGGCTCGCGCATTTCGAAGTTCATACCGAAGAAGCATTCGATTTCGCACAGCGAACGGTCGCACGTCACGCCCCACTTGTCCCTCACGACGGGATTCTTGAGCTCGTCGCAGCCTAGGAAAGCGTCTTTGTGACTGAGGGTTCTCGCCTACAACAAATTGCCACCTTTGACCCAGTAGCCGCCATTCCCGGCACCTTTTCGCCTTCCCAACTTCCAACATTCGTTCATGAGTTGGCGACGAGCCTGCAGCGCCGCTGGAACGGCGGAAAGTGGGACGACGCCGTCGTTCGCCTGCCGGACGCCGAAGGTCAGCTTTCAGGCAGGAGCGGAAATCTCCGTGCATTCGCCATCCTGCTCCAGAACGAGAACTTGGTCGATAGCGGAACGGGAGGTTTCAACTCCCCTCTTGCCTTCGACCTGATGTGCCGCGAAGTTGTCGTCATGCTAATCCTAGCTGCGCTGCTACAGTCGGTCTCCTCGATACCGCCACCACCGGCCGACAGCCTTGCGGCTGCGGCTGCGCTTTGGGCCGAACATCCGGCCACGGCGACCCAAAAGGACCTAGCTATTAGGATAGCCGTAGCGGAGGAGGCAAACGAGGCGCTTATCCGCATCGGAGCGGGACGCGGCTCAGGCCGCGGTCAGAAAGCGGAGCTACGCTATGCCATCGCTTCGACCCGCCTCGAGGCAAGGCTGCTGGCGCGCGTCCCGCAGGACCGGACGGGGTTGGACCGGGAAATGGCTGAATGTGGCGCTGATGGGGTCGCTCGCGCCCTCACACCGGGGGAGATCGCGGAGGTACGGGGCTTTATGACCACGGAACTCGGCAGGCGGTTCTGGGACTCGTCCGCGCTGGGTCTACTATCGCTAAAGAACTGCTACCGTGGGATTCTTCACCTCGTCGTCACCGACGCTGACTATCGCTCCGTTGGTATCCGCCCGCCCGACCCGCCACCCGCCGTGCCGCATGAGGAGCGCTAATGGCGCACCGCCGCTTGCCGATCCCAGTGCGATTCGTTGCCCTTTGCAACCGCGGCGAGACGCGAGATGCGCGGCTGGGCAGCCATGTCGAGACACGTAAATTCAGCCCGCGCCTGCTCGGAAACCGGCGCTTGAGCTGCTTCGCGGGTACATGAACGGCGTCGTTTTCGTTCCCATTGCCGCTGCTCGATCTGCAGACGCGCCGCAGCACGCGCGCCTTTGCTGGCCCGCAGGTGATCGATCGTGATCCTAGCCTGACGCCGCAAATCCCGCTCGGTCTCGTCGTGGCTCGTTTCGGCCAGGCATAAAGTATAAGGCCGCGCGTCGTCAGGACTTGGCCGCGTGCATTCCCGCGGACCGATCTCGACTTGTACCGCGACCATTGCCATCAGTAAAAGTATCACGACGCATCCCAACTTACCCCGGACTTCATGAACGTGTCTGTGAACTCGAATGTCCGCAAGTCTGCGCTAGCCGTCCGGCAGCTTCCCGTCGCGCTAACGGAGGCTTCTGACCAGAGCGGTCATTCGGTAACACAAATGGGAATGGCCAGGTGTGGGTCGACTGCCGCCGGTAGCCTACCCGTCGACCCATGGGACTAGGCAGTCGTTCCAGACCGATCTTTCGAACGGCGGGTTCTGTCAGTAGCCGTCATCCAGCCTTTGCTAGACCGGCATCGCTGGACGACAGAGGTTGGGCCGGCTGCAGACTGGCAGCATTCGGGCGCGGGACCGGCGATACCCTATGAGTGGAGTCACACGCGAGCGCCGTCCAACGGGAGCTTTGAATCAATGATTGGCCAGTGATCCACGCACACGATCATGAGATAACCCATAGGGCGCACTCGCCGAGAGAGGGAGGATTCGACGATGAATTATCGGCACATCTGTACGGCGGCGATGATCGCCCACCAGGGCCTCCGGGCGGCGCACAATGCCGCAAACGACCTGACGGTTGATGACGATTCCTTGGAGGGGAAAGCGAATTTGCTGGGCATGCGCCAGCTCCTGTTTCGACACATCATGCTCGAGATCGCCAACATTGCCGACGTCGCCGGCATCTCGCGCGCGATCTACAAGGATCATCCCGAGCTGGGAGAGATGCATGCGGCCCTCGCCAAGGCGTTCGAGTTCTTCAAAAATATCCGGAACAAGTTTGTCGGACACATGGTCGAGGATCTGACGAGAAAGACCTTCGAATGGATCCCGCAAGCCTATAGCACGCTCGGCAAGACCGACCCCGCCCACCAATTGATCTTGTCGTGGTTCGTGCTGGGGACCGTCATCAACACGTACACCGACCCTACGACCGGCCATAAAATCTTCGAGAGCGAAACCGACCTAAACTATCCTCCGGATCGAACGCGGTTCCTGAATTATCTTGGCGAGGCCGCCGAAGGTTCGCTGCAATATGCGGCGTTGCTGATCGAGGTGACCGCCGGATATGTCGACATACCGGACCTAAAAAACGATTGGCTTCCGCTTGCGATGAAGGCCGGGGAAACCGATTTTGAGTATCTCACCAAGAAGCGGTGAGGATCGCAACTGCGAGGATTTTGATGGGGAAGGATCGCGTTTGAGCTATATCGACCGTCTGATCGAGGATGGCACCAATTTCCGGGTCGGACGCCGGGACGGCAGCGCATCCTTCCGCCCGGCTGGCGCTTCCGACGATGAGCTTGAGCGCTTTCAGTCGGTCGTCCGCAACCTGCGCGAGCACCGCGGCGACGGCTACGATATCCACATCGAGCATGAGATGAGCGACCGACCAGGCGACCTTATCGACCTTGTCTTGGTGACGATTGAGGACTGAGACGGCGGGCAGAGCGACGCCGTTGACGTTGAAAGTCGCGGTCGAATCTGTTATAACACTGCCACGAGTTCCCTACTGGAGGGGCAATCGCACATATCGGAGTTTGGATCGCTCACATCCTTGGTCATGGCCTTCTTCATCTCTCAGTCGAAGAACTTCTCAAAATTGGGAGGAAGCCTATGCACAAGATCACTGAATACATCAAAGCTGTCGGTCGTTACACCCATTCGAGACTGCACGGGCTTCTGCCCACTCTCATCGTAGCAGCGATTGTAACCATTTAAAGGCCCGCCCCACCGGCGGGCCTTTTGCTTCCCACGGGCAGTGGGTTGATCCCGCCACCCTACCGGCCTCCGATCCCCCCGTTTACGCTCTGTGACGCGAGCAATGTGGGCTATGGGCAGGCATGAACATCGAAGATATCAGCAGAGCGGACGGGCCTCTTCTGCGGCGTTTGTCGAAACTGAGCATCGCCGGCTCCGGCAGGCTATGACATGGGAGCAGCGCCGCACCGTCCGCGAAGTCGAGCAGATGAAGTGTGAATGGGGTGAACCCGAGGTCGACGGCCCGGGTGCGGCCGAACCGGAAGGGTGAGCGCTGGCATGGCTGCCGTGCATTCGCTCCAAACCATCGTTACGACGTTGCTTGCGAGACGGTCGCCGGCGGCGATGCTCGCGGTGCTGAAGCAGCTCGGACGGCCGAATCCTTCAGCGGCGCTGGTGAAGGAAGTCAAAGCGCTGGTCGACGCGCTGCCGGCACATTTGGAAGCTGATCGGAAGACCGAGGCACTCGCCACGGCTCTGACAGCGTTGTTTGCTGATGGCGAGGTCGCGATCAGCAGGATGCGGCGAAAGGGAATGCTGCGCGCATCGAAATATGACTACCGTGGCCTGCTGATAGCCAACATCGCCCGAGCGGCGCTCGACATGCGTCCGCTGGTGATCGCCCGCGACGAGCGGATCGACTATCTCACGTCAATCCTCGCCTTGTCCAAGCTCACGCCTAGCGCCAAGGCGCTCCACGATCGCATCGTAAAAATCCTCGAGACCCGTGAAGATACAGTGCTCAAGACCGTCCTCGCGGTGGTGAACAGCCGGTTCTACAACCACAGTCTCCCGGATATGTCGCTCAGCTCTCTAAAGCTGGATCGATATAGCATTGAGGACCTTTCCGACGCGGCGTCACTAATATTCATGATCTATGGTCGGATCTTTCCGATCCACGATCATTGCTGCAACCACATCGATGCCGAAGGCGTCGCTGGCCCTGCATCGATCTACGAGCGGCTTTTCGTCGCGGCAGTCCGCCTGACGAAGTTCAAGGATGCAGAAGAGCTGGTCGACGGCCTTCCGTTTCAGGCCCGTGTCGACCGCGGTGTCGTACGTGTGGCCTCGATCGACCCCGACATCGAAAGATCCATCCGGCTGGGCTATATTCAGGGCCAGAATCAAGTCGCGATCCGAGCGCGACATCTCAATGGGACCAGTCCGGCGCTCGCGGTCCGCGACTTCATTGAAAAGGGCTTCGAGAGGGGCGCCTTCGATCGGCTTGTCGAGCTTGTTGATTTTCCAGTGAGGCGGTTTCGGCTGTTTCTGCCGACTGCCCCGCAGGCTTTTCAGATGTTCCGGACGGAGGAATTGTTCCGCGACGAGCTTGAGAGCCTTCTGGTGATCGATGCTGACGTCTATGGCGATTATGACTCAAACGAGCAGATCGCGCCGCATGTCACCATGATGGATCTGCTCAAGGTGCAGCGTTATTTTAATTTCATCAGCTGCCTGTATCAGCGAAAGTTGGAGACCGTTTCGGACCAGGCCGATCGGGCCTACCTGACGTTCACGTCGACGATCCCGGTCGTGCCGCACGACCGGTTCTTCGAGCAAATGCAACTCATCTTCGACGACGAAGCCAAATCGCGCGCGATCATCGATTTGCTCGCGTTAAAATGGGACGCTCCCCATCTCGACCTCCAATATACGCCGTTGGTCGATCTCGGATCCTATTATGTGATCGCGCCGCACGTTCTGGCTGCCTCGAACCTGGCCCGCAATGTCACCGTGTCAAACAAGTTGCGCTCGTTCGCCCTGGCCTCGGGCGACCCCATGATGAAGGCAGTCATCGAGGCCTTCGCGTCCGCCGGCTTCAAGGTCCGCTCTGATTTTAAAATCCGCGCCGGTGGCAAGTCGGTCGAACTCGACATCGTCGCATGGCGCGAGAACGCGCTGTTCTTGTTCGAGTGCAAGAATGCATATCATCCCTGTTCCCCTCACGAGATGCGAAACAGTTTCGATGCGATCCGCGAAGGACGCGATCAACTCGATGTCCGCGGTGAGCTATTCCGGCAATTGCACCATCAGGCCGCTTTGTTCGCTAAACTCGGGTGGGATGTGCCGGCGACCGATCAAGTCCATACCGGCATCATCATCGCCAACCGGATCTTCCATGGCGCACAGTTCAACGGCCATCCCGTTCGCCAGGCCCATGAGCTCATCAATGTCTTGCGGAGCGGCACCATCGGCGGGGACGGACACGATCTTCGTTTTTGGACGAACAATGAGTTCACAACCGGCGATTTGACCACCTATCTTGGCGCGGACTCGGTAGCCGCCAAGCAGCTTGCTGCGCTTAAGCCGGTGCCGCTCGAGTTTGATCTTGGGGGTAAGCGACTGGTTTTCGACTCGTACGCGCTGGATCCGGAGCGGCTGATCGCGATCATGTTCGAAAGCTACGGTAAGGGATGATCTGGCGCGCGCCTACACGTCGTATCCGTATCGCGAACAAGCGCCAGGCGCTCCAGTTAAGGTGTCGGCTCGGGGGCGCAACGCATCTGGGCGCGCTAGAATAGACTAGGCGAAAGTATGGGCCGGGAGTGTCGCAGAGCAGTCATGGTCGTCCTTGCTGTATGAAACACGCCGGCTTACGGATGCGGCCGGCGGCCTGTTAATGACCGTGATGAGGGCGCGTTGCTGTCGGCAGGCGAAGGATTGTGCGGACGGCAGGTTTCGGCAGAAGCTGCCTTCGAACGCTTGGCCATCGAGCGGCGTATTTTGGTCGAAAGCAGACGCAAGACCTTTACCTGCAGGGACCTCAGCACACGCCAAAATCTGGCCGACGGTCGATTGGCAGATGTCGCGAAGGTCAACGCGTCAAGCTGCCCCTCAAGTGTTTGTGGGACGAACCGATCTACCCGAAGCCTTTTTGATGGGTAGCCGTTTTTGGGCCGGCCGGGTGGTGCTTTTGTTTGCAACTCGCGGAGCGGGCAAGCGCCGTGTGCCAGTACCGTGGACGATGATTGGTACCCATCCATAATCAACCCGCGAAAGTCGAAATTCTTCTTCAATCCGTTCGGGCGCGGCTACGGGAGTTGCCGTGTAAAAAACGGCAAAGAATTGGCTCCATTGAGGATCGCCGGCGTAACCTTTCATATCTTCATATATGCCGCCGATCTGAGTACGCAGCTCTTTTTCATCAATTGCATATTTTATTTCGGCAAGAGCCTTGATTGACCTGACGCCGAGGTCCGCCCGATAGAGCTTGAAGATATGTGGAACAGGGATTTCGCGTTGGCAGTCCGGAAACACTGCTTTCAACACGTCGAAGAGCGGGCGCCGAACCTCTGCCTCTGACGTCGGCACGATTTCCCTATCGGTTAGAATGTAGGGCGCCTGTCGCAATATACTTTCGAATAAGGCAAGGGCAGATAATTCCCGATCCCGCGCGCCTCGCACGATCGCGCTTAAGGCCTCGAACGTCTGATCTAGAAGAATGAGCGGGTCGCTGTACAGGTCTTCGGGGTCGTGCGGTGAATGCTCGACCACGTCAAACTTGCCGTCGAAAGGGCGCATAGCCTCGACATAGGTCGACCGAAACAAGGGAAGGCCGGCGCGTTCGATCAAAAGCAGCATGCGCAAATTGGCTTGCTGCAGCAGTGAGCCGAGATATCCCTTTTCAGACTCATATTGTTCGCCGTCGTGATAATCGCCATCATCATCCTGATAATGCGCGATCGTTCGCTCGCAGCTGCGCAACTGCTGACGGCATGCGTCAATCGCGGCCGTCACGCCCATCCATTCACTGGCCGCAATTTCACTTTTGCTCATGTGACGATCTTCATCCCGTCGAACATCCATTGCCGACCATTACATCAAAAACGCGTGACGGATGCGCCAAAAACTTACGCCATCAAGTTGCTGCGAGCATGCTGAACGCGAAATCGCTGGCGCGACCGTCCGCGGTGCTGCCCCTCCGGTGCGCACGCCGCGAGGGGCAGTAAGCGCGTCACTTCGAACGCTACCGCTCCTACTATGCGGTGATCGCCGACGATGGAAAGGTCATTACTGCTTGCGGCGATGAGCCCAAACTTCAACCCTTGCCGCCCCGCTCGCGAAATTCAGTGCGGTGCCATTCCAGATAGGGAGAATGCCCCGCGGTCACCGCGATGCGCCCGTCAGGATCGCAACCCAGCGCGATCAGATCATCCCGTTCGATATCGGGTCCGATCAGCATATCGCCCGTATTGCTGAACGAGATCAGGAATCGGTCGAACAGCGCATCGACATTTGCAACCAGCAGCAGTCCATTGAAGCGATCGAGCCGTTCGCTGTTCGACGATGCCCGCCACGGCTTGATATGCGAGGCGCGGAGCACCGGGCGGATCGCGCAGTCGGTGACGCAACACCGATTTTGCCAATGGTCGAAGAGTGCGTCCCGAAATGTCCCCTGCCCAATGCGTGCCTGGATCAGCTGTTCTCTCTGGGTGACTGTGAGCGTTGCGTCTTCGACTACCTTCTGTTCGGCCAGCAGGTCGAGGCGGTCACGCATATCGGCGGTGAGCCAATATTTGCGGGCGACACCGAACGTTCCGGTCTGGGCCCGAGCAAAGCCGAGGCGCACGCAAAACTGCTGGTATTGGTCTTCCAAAAGAGATTCGAGCATCGGCGCGTGACCGAGGATCTTGTTGATCGCGCCATTGGTCAGACGCCCGTCGCGGGCCTCGTTCGCGGCATGTCTGGCGAAGCTGTTGCCAGCATAGCCGATGAAGCGCGACGGGGCGAAGGCGATCCCGTCCGGCGTGGCATAGGGTAGAAAGCAGGTACCGCGCTTGACGAGACTGAGATAGGCCGCATTGTCTGACGATGCCGGGTCGGTACGCACCGCGTCGAGCATCGCGACGTTGGCGAACAGCTGGTCGAGATCGGTGACGAATGCGATCTTTTCGCCGCTGCCGCCGGCGGCCCCTCCGGTGCGCGCCTTTTCGCAGAGTTCGACGAACCGCGCCGTGGTGCGGCGAATGCGTTCGGGCGGGTCGTCAAGACTTGCAACGAGAAACCAGTGGCGCGCGGTGGCGTTTCCGGTCGCTGCAACCGGTATTGCCTCAAGCCCAGTCTCCTCGGCGAATTCCCGCTCGCGGATATCGGGCGCTGGCCGTCGGCCACGCAACCAGCCCTGGCGCAGCAGATGCAGTCCACCGCTCGCATCGCGCGCAATCCCGGACAGGCGATTATGATTGCCCGCCACTGGGGGAGCGTTGATCTCGACTGACCATTCGCCGCCAGTCGCATCGAGACCGAGCTTTGCATCAATCCCGGCCAAGCTGTCCCTAGCCTCCATCCAGACTTTGTGGCCGGGAATGCTGCGGGTCGCGCCATCGGCGGGGCCAGCGCCGAGCGTACCATGCCACCGCGCAAATGCGGTGAAGGATATTTCCGGTTCGGTGACAAGGCGCATCTGCGGTGCGATCAGTCCGAGTTTCTGCGCAAGCGCATCATAGCCGGGCTCGAAGGTGTCGATCTGATCACACGACCAGTCGACCAGTTCCTCGAACGACATGGCAAGACCTGTCTCAGCGGGAATGATCTTAGCGAAAGGTGAGAGATGATTGTCGTGATGGCGCAGTTCGTCATAGCGACGCCGGGTCTCGGTCCCATTGATCTGGACGGTATCGAGCTTGACGCAGAACTCGCCTGACGCATCGATGCCGACAGTATAGGCTAGCTCCTTTGGTGCGCGTTCGCGCGGATAAATTCGCACCCAGGTATAGGGCTTGAACTTCTGCGCCATATCGGTCGGCCGCGAAAGCTTGCGAACGAAACCTTCCGGGAAGAGGCGGTCCTGCACGGCGCGTGCCCAACGGGCGGTTGCCTCATACGCCTCCACCAGCGTTTCATAGTCTCTATCCTGCACCGCATCACCGCTCGCCCTCGCAACGCCATCAAGCGCGTCGAGTAGGGTGAAGTGTTCAGCGCGGATCCCGTGGTACATAACATCAACCCCCATTCAGGTATTTGCCCGCCCAGCATCGATGGCTGCAAGATCGGTTTAGAAGAAACTATTTGGGAGGTGGAAACCCGATTTTGGAGGTCTTCCGTTACTGCCGATCGTTAGCGTGTAACTCTGTCCGTTGAGCTGCTGCCGGTCCCATGGACACGAAGTTAGGCTACATGCGCTTGCCGCTCGAAGTCCATGGGGCTGAGATAGCCCGGCGTCGAGTGCCGGCGTGTCGGGTTGTAGAAGCGCTCGATATAATCGAACACGTCCGCCTTCGCGTGATTGCGCGTTCGATATGTCTTCCGGCCGATCCGTTCAGTCTTCATCGACGAGAAGAAGCTCTCCATTGCCGCGTTGTCCCAGACGTTGCCCGACCGGCTCATCGAGCAGGTGACGCCATCGTCGACCATCAACCGCTGGAACTGCTCGCTCGTGTATTGGGCGGATTCAACCGGTCGTCGCAACACCCTCGGTATGAACGTCCGCGAGCAGTTGGTCGAGAGCTTCGGCGGGCGTCTTCCAGCCCAGCGTTTTGCGCGGCCGCGTGTTAACGGCGTGCGCGACGGC
>Ga0265798_10008762_pt1 | contig 12814 bp, 9 predicted proteins | sample P3T30metagenome_FD_192430 | JGI IMG/M metagenome (GOLD analysis project Ga0265798, IMG submission 192430) | Plant litter microbial communities from East Loma Ridge, Irvine, California - P3 T30 | ecosystem: Environmental > Terrestrial > Plant litter > Unclassified | place: USA: California...
CCTTGCGATCAAGATTCACGATTGAAACAGCCGCGTCAACTCGCGTTCAGATTGAAGTTGACGCTAGCGCGGGTGATCGACACCTCTAGCTACTCCGCGGCACGATATTGACGTCAGAACTCGGCCTCCTTTTCCTCTCCCGCTTCCAAGCAAACTTAATAGGTAATGATTTAATGGCATCGAGCCAGGAAATCGACGTTGTAGACTTTTTGCATCATCTTACCAAAACCATCGATGCAGTAGCCGCAGATTTCAATCACGCCCAATCGACAATCCTCGGCCCGAGCATCCTTGTATGGGACACCCATATCCCGTCCTTGTGTGCGGCAGGTACATGTGGGCATACAAACCAATATTCTTCTGCAGCTCGTTGACATAACTTGCGTCCTTTCTGGAAACGAAAGAGCCCCTGTTTTTTTTTCTGCTGTAGTGCACAACCTGTAATAGGCACTTTCTGAGTCTCTTCAATCCACATTCAGAGGCTTTCAATACCGAGAATGCAAGCCATTATGCAAATGGCATCACTAGGAGATCATGTTCGATCATCTCGATCACGGCACTTGGACATTCCCCTGCATGGCATGGTACTTGGATATTCAGCCGGAGCTAACCCCCCCACCAGCACAAAGTCTCCGCTGTATAGTAGAACGCAACTATGATTTCACTTACCGGGTCTAGAACTACTGCGTTACAACCAGGTAGGTATACTCTGCTCATATACCGAATGGAAATGGCAATGGGTGCCAGAATCATTGCCGCATGATGATTTGGTTGTCAATCACACTTTGAGAACTGATACAGCTCCAATATATGACGTTCACGGTCTGCTCCTTGGATGTTTGCCAAGGCTTGGAAAATGCCATCCGCCCGTCCACTAATTCAATTTGCCTGGCGAGATGGAGACACGACCCGGTATTACTGTGGCCCGAGTAGTACAGCATGCCAATTACAACGCCTCCTTTGTCATCGCGATATTTAAATCCATTTCTCAGACCTCATCCTTGTCGTTGAGCTAACTGCCAGCCTGACATATGTGGATATCAGGTGGAGCCCCTTGGACATGTTTTAGAAGCCTGTGGCGTTTACTAGTCACGTTCTGGGCTAGGATAGTACATGTTGGATAATCCGACAAGGTACGATTGGATCATTGTTACTCTCCGCAGCCACATGTGCATCATTGGTAACGGATTTAAAGGCCCGAAATAGTGTTTCCTAGTCCTGCCTGGTGATCATGATGGCAATCTTCCACAACCGGTAGGGCTATATCGGCTCTTGGGCGACTGGTGTTGTAGATCATTCTTGACGTGGACAGGCGCGGAAATTACTAACCGTAATAGCTTCAAACACACTGTGATGTTACTCAAGTCGTGAAGCAGAGGGTGGGCTTATAAAAGTTCCTTGCTCCCTAGTCCCCCAACATGTCCTTAACAAACAGGTGCTCCCACTCTCTTCACTTTACGCATATCTGGCTGTGTTTTAAGCATCATGAGGTTCACTCAAGTCATTACTCTGGCCCTGCCAGCCATTGCCGCTGCCTACCCCGGCATGGGCGCCAGCTCCCGCGGGGAGATGGAAGGGTACATTCGAGCCGAGATGGCGCGCGAACAAATGGAGAGTCGCGCTGCTAAACCCCAAGGTGGTCTCCTGGATATATTGGAGCCGGTTGGAGACCTCGTCAGTGGTCTTTTAACCTCGGTCGGCAATGCCATCGTCAAGCAGGACAACAAGCGCCCCGAGCCTGGCTACGAGTTCAAGGCTCCAGGCCCTAACGACTCCCGTGGCCCATGCCCTGGTCTGAATTTACTCGCCAATCATGGATACCTTCCCCGCGATGGGTACGTCAACTTTGGACAGATCCTGGATGCCACTGCCCGTGGCTTCAACATGGCTCCCGATCTTGCCACGGTCCTTGCGACCTTTGCTGTTTTGGGCTCTGGAGACCTTGATGGACTTTCTTTCTATCTTGGCGCGGGAAAGAATGGAATTGGTGGCCTGAATCGTCACTCGGTCGTTGAAGCTGATGTCTCTCCCAACCGTGAAGGTACGTCACTGTCGTTCATTAGTCTTATTCTACTGCATTAGCTCACACAAACCAGACTACTATAATGGCTGTGGTGACAACCACCACCTATCCTCTCGCCTGGTGAAGCAAATGGTCGGTTTCGCTGCCCAGGACCCCAAGAAGGAGTTTAACATGAACGTCATGGCTGAGCACTACGCCCAGTCTGCCAGTTTCAGCAAGAACAATAACCCCTTCCTCTACTACTTTCCCTTCCCTCAGATCGTTTCCCTTGGCGCCTTTGCCTTTTACCCTCGGTTCTTCTCCAACGGCACTTATGGTGCAGGCGGAGTGCCAAATTATAAGAGCATCATGAGCATCATCGGCGCCGAGTACGATGAAAACACCAACGAGTTCAAATACGTCCCTGAGCGCTGGCCTGAAAACTGGTACCGCCGCGATGTACCCTATGGTGCTATTGAAACCATTGTTGACGGTTTCATCAACATATACCCGCGCAATATCATCGTGCCTGCAGCTGCGCAGGTTGGTACCCCCAATCTGAGCGTACAGACGCTTCTTTGCGATGTCTACCAGGGCATCAACTCCATCACTCCGCTTGTGCTTGGCGGTACTGAGGAGAACATCGCCAAGGGCGTTTCTTGGGCTCTTTCCGTCTTGGATCCAATTCTCAGCAAGACGGCACTGGGTTGCCCTGACAGCGTCATTTCGCCTAACCTTTTGTTCCCCAACTCGCAGCGAGAAGGTGGGCCGATCAATCCGCCTGTGGTTCCCTCGGATGCCTGGACTGGCGACAACGTTTACAACAAGGTGTACTTTGGTGGCGATTCGCTACCTATTGAGCCAGAGTGCCGCCACTCGAGCTAAATGGCTTTGTACGTACAAAGATAATTTATAATGCTCAGAGTACCCAATTTCATAATGTCTTTTTTGTAATAAGATACCAATTCAACAAATTTCCAAGAAAAGCTCCTACGTATTTGGATCAGTGAAGTGACTTGGGTGCATCGCCTGCGGGTAATGAGCTATCATTTTGATCAAGGGTAATATGCGTATTGCAGTCAACGAAATACTTAACTTCGCATCACTCGTTGAATCTGAACTTATATCTGGATCTCAACTTTGGTTCTCGAAGATCCACAACATCGCTACCGAAATTCTACTCTACACATTGCCGCAGATAATACCATAATAGGGTTAGGATGTAAAAACAGCAATTCACGCCATTTGATTCGTTGCCAACGCAACTATCTGCTTCGGCCTACACTGCAATCACTTATGCCAACCAACACCAGGGAAATTCACGGGGCCTCTCGACCCCCTACTATGCTTAGATGTCTATTTTTTTTTCTCACACCGAACAAGCTTAACCAGACCACAACTCGAATCAGTTCAACCCATAAAACTTTCAACGTACTCCAATATCGATATAAACCAAGACAGAATGCCTGAACCACCCGCACTCAAGTACCTCCATACTCTGCTTTTGGCCGCAGAAGACACACACGAAGCACGTACACATGTGTTCAGAGACTATGAGGACATTTTCCATGTAGCAGCATACGAAGAGCCGTGGTCTTGGAATACCGCCAAAAGATTAGCAGAGGACAAAATTTGGAAAGCTCGCCTACGAGAGCTGGTTACAACACCATCCACATTTTTCAACCATATATGGGAAGAGATATTGTTATCTCTAGGCTTCTTTTACGATTACGAGGAAGGAGGCATGTCCGAAGAATCTTTCCTGGGTCTCCGCGCCCAGCCGCAAACCCTATATCTCTTGAGGATGCTGCACAACGGCTACGGCGGCCAATTTACAGACTTTGTTGTGCGACTAGTGGAAGAACAGCCACGTTACTTCGACCGGCCGAGCAACTTGGATGAGATCCTAGCCGAACAAACACATCCCGACCACTTCCCCGCGCTGGAGGAACTATCAGTCGAACTCGATCAGACTGGGCGCACTGATACGCCCGTATTCGTCAGACTGCTCACCCACCAAGTCGCTTACACGTGCAGTCTCTTCACGCAAACCGACTACAACCCCTCTAGCCAAGTTCTGGAAGATTGCTCCCAATACCGCGTCGGGCAGCTATCCCGCATGTTCGCCGACGTCACGAGCCCAATATCCCTGCAAGCACGCCATTTCTGCGCATCCATGAACCACCGCGGCATCAACGACTTTATTGTGCTACAGGGCAAGGAAATACTCCGGACCAACGAGGGGCCATATCTGAGCTGGTTGCTGTACAGATGGTTTCTGCGCTGTGTCAAGCGTACGTTTGGCGACGAGCACAACGAATTCCTCGTTGCGAACTTCTACCCGGAATACGGCCTGCAGCAGGTGGCAGACCCAGGCACTGTGGCAATCGAAGATTACGCGCCAGAAGGCCTGGCGGGTATTCGCGTGCCTGAACATGTTGTGCGGCATTGGCAAAATTTCAATGCGGCGGATTTGGAGGACGTGCAATTTAAAGCTGTTGGGCCGCGCATTCTCGTCAAGAACGTGGCGAAGCCGGTTCAGCCTTTGCGCGATTCGCTATGTGCGGTTTGTTTGGAGGGATTCGACATTCGCAAGACAGCGATGGTGGCCTGGAAGGTGGTGTGTGGTCACATATTTCATGCGCATTGTCTAAAGGAGATGGTGAATGGGGTTGAGCCGAACAGCAATCTTTGCCCGCTATGTAGGGTAAATATTTGCCGCTCGAGGGAGCGGACAAGTATTGTGCAAGCTGAAGATGGAGAAGCTGCAGATGGTTGAGAGGAGACAATGGAAGATAGAGACGGAGAAGTAGAAGGGAAAATAGTGACTCAAGACGTTTAAAAGCCATTGTGAAGTGTATGTACAATATAGGTTTTGCATGAAGATATGAAGTTATATAAGTGACATCAATGCTTAGTAGTAGATGTAAACAATATAGGGGCCTTGGAGTGGGATAATCAAGTGTAACGGGGTTTGATGAAGTACCTGTGGAGAAAAGCAAGGAAGGTTCTCGAACGTGTGACAATCTAACTGCCGGTTTGTCTCTAGAAAAAGGAATCACACAAATCTTTTGTTGAGCAGGTGCGTGAGGAAGTTGTACGAGTGCGCCCGTACTTTCAGCCTGGTATGGTTGTGCCGAGACGTGTACGGACCCTATACAAAGGAACACGCGCAAGCTCGTACGATTGCCTTTCGGTGTTGGAAAGTTCCATAGGGAGGTGAAAGTAACCGTGTTTCAGTAGGCAAGATTAGATATGCACTAGGCTGTATATGGGTTAGTGGGCCACGATCCTTGTGCAGATCTGAGTGCTTGAGATACGGATCGCCACAGGGCCTCAACGTGGCAGGACCGACTTCACAAGTTGGTGCAAAACTTCATTATAAACCGATAGAGACAAGCCTCTCGCAGAAACAATGGCGCTTTGCTATAGCATCCAGTTCCTCCGCCAAAAGCACACTGTTCAATGACGTCATTCGAAGAATGGTGCGAATGAATAAGCCTAGGCTAGCGGGCCAACGCAGTCATCCAGTATCAAGGCGACGGAAGACGTCGAAGCGCCCAGGCTTGGCCATATTAGCTTTTTTTTGGATGCGGACAGGAGGCTAGGTATGTCGCTATCGTCGAGAAACTAATTGTAACTTCGTCTCCAATGTGGTGGCCGTGTGCTTTTTCACCTTCACATAACCAACGCTGTGCCGGATGAGATGGCCTCGAACGGGCAGCTACCCGCACAGCACCACATGCACAAGACGACCGAATACATCCACGGGCCGATGCGATCAGATGCCGAGCCCAAGCCAGAGGTACCGAGCGGAGATATAGCCGCTGTCACGCTCCTCGAAGCTCTCGACTGCGACCATCGCCCTTCATTCGCCGTTCGCGTACCACCGCACCCAAGTCACGACGAATGGCTCGACCTCATTTACTCGAACACGGCACTGCATGCGGTTGGTGGACTTTTGGCAAAAATAACAGGCAAAGATGCGGCGAGCGTCTTCGCTGAAGGCTCCAAAACACAGCTGGCTTTTAGGAACTGGGTCTACTGTCGGGCGACTCCAGGCGACCCACTATGGCGAGGCCCCTCGTATACGTATGAGGGACATATATGGAATGCCATCACGATAGGACACTACAGAATAATTAGTGGAATGTCGACGCTTCTGCTGTGGATCAACACGTCGCCAAGCGCAAAGGGCAACCGTCAAATACAGGCACCAACCGAAAAATTCTGTGCAGACGCGCCATCCACATATACCCCGGGATCTCCACCTGAGCGACCGGGCAATGGCGCTGTCTTGTCCCCGAATGCAAGACACATCAGACATGCATCGTTTGACGGTATGTTGCACGTACTTCCATCTGGTTTAGGATCCAGTCCCCACACCGACTATTTTCGCAGCATTGATTGGGCAAGTACACTACTCGGTCCAATGCAGTCATGGTCTTCGGATCTGCGCTGCATGGCGAACATGGTACTAAGCAACACTGCCCCGGCTGTCTTGTTCTGGGGCGAACATCTGATAATGTTGTACAACGAACCATATATCCGACTGCTTGGCCATTTGCATCCTTGCATGGGCAAAAGCATCAAGACCGAGGCACCTGAGCATTGGATCTCGTTTGAGCCCATTGTCCAGCACATCAAAGCCACCGGCGAACCTATGGCTGAATCTGATATGCTTCTCTTCATCGACAAAGACGGCTTTCTTGAAGAGACGCATTGGTGCTTTCAGTTCGTTCCCATCTCGAATCGCAATGGTCTTGTAACAGCTTATTATCAGAGCTTCTACGAACTCACAAGTCACCGTCTTCTCGAGCGCCGCGTCTCCAGCTTGGTGGCCATGGGCACATTAAGCGCTGATGCAAGGGACTTTCCGTCCTTTTGGAACACTACGTTACGTTCGTTGAGCTTAAACGACAAGGATGTTCCATTTGCCCTCGTATATGCTGCTGAAAGACACGTGAGTGCTGAAATGCCATCAATCACATCACCAGGCAGCATTTCTCCGCTAGACGGTTGTGTCCTAAAAGGTACTATCGGTGTCGCTGCCAACCACCCAATTGCACCTACCAATATCAATATCAACGATGACTCATATGTCTTGCATCCTGCTATTCTCCGGGCCGCACAGTCCGGGAAAGCCACGGTCGTACACCTAGATGACCTCCCGGAACCCAGCAGGGTTTTGGAGGGAATCGAATGGAGGGGTTATGGCGATCCTTGCCGTATGCTTATTATATGTCCCATTATTCCCACAACCGGAAACCAAGTTGAAGGCTTCCTCGTCATTGGTATCAATCCTCGCCGACCTTTCGATGAAGATTACCAACAATACCTCCACGTCATGGTCCGACTGCTTGCTACTTCTCTGGCTTCAATCGTTTTGTTTGAAGATGAAGTCCGCCAACGAGAAAAAGATATCATCCAGGCTACCCAGATCCAGGAGCAGCTCATGGCCGAGATACAGCTCAAAGAAAATAGATTTCAACGATTCGCGGAGCGAGCCGATGTAGCCATCTTTATAACGGACCCCGCGGGTGGATACACATATCGTAACCAGCGCTGGTATGAAATTTTTGAAGTTGCCTCAACGGAAACGAATGCTACAGAGGCATGGTATAAGATCGTGTTCGAAGAAGACCTACCTTTGTGTGAATCTATATTCTGGAAGCTAGTCACGAATCGGGAATCGGTATCCTTTGAGCTGCGGACTAGGATGCCGTTCACGCCATCGTCAGACGATTGTGAGCAAGAAACCGAAGACGCCCAACACTTTCGATGGATACTATGTTCGGCTTACCCAGAGCTAAGCCCAGATGGCGAGTTGATAGAAGTAGTCGGCAACGTCACCGATATCTCGAAACAAAAATGGGCTGAGGGCATTCAGAAGCTTCGTACCGACAGCGCGCTTCAGGGCAAACAACACCTAGAGCATTTTATTGATACTACCTCGCATGAGATGCGCAATCCGCTAAGTGCAATCATGCAATGCGCAGATTCCATCACCTCTTCATACGGGCAAGACGGTCGTCTGTGTACAACAATGGGAGGAATGTCCGCATTTTTAGCATCTACTCTAGATGCGGCTCAGACTATTTCCCAATGTGCTCAGCACATGAGACACATTGTAGATGATATACTCACCATATCAAAACTCGACTCAGGTCTACTTGACATGACTCCTGTCATCGCGCAACCCGAGAATGTCGCGAGACATGCCGTCAAAATGTTCGATGCTGAATCGAGAGCAGCGGGAATCCAACTTTCGCTGGTTGTTGGGGAATCCTACCGTGATTTAGAGGTCGAGTGGGCGTCCTTGGACCCGACGCGAGTGTTGCAAATCCTCATCAATCTCCTCACAAACGCCATAAAGTTTACACGCCTTGAGCAGACAAAGTGCGTCAAGGTTACTCTCACTGCAAGTGCAACTGAGCCCAAATCAGTCCCCGGAGGAATACAATACAACGACGAAAGGCTGGTAGGAAATGACCATCATCTGGAAGAGGACTGGAAGAGCGGGGAAGAGTTGATATTCTTGCAGTTTTCCGTCAGTGATACTGGCCGGGGCCTCTCGGAAGAGGAAAAAAGCACTCTTTTCACCCGCTTCTCGCAAGCCTCACCTCGTACCCACATTCACTATGGAGGCTCTGGCCTGGGTTTGTTCATTTCAAGACGTCTTACTGAACTTCAAGGCGGTGCCATCGGCGTCGCCAGTGAGCCACGTAAAGGCAGTACTTTTGCTTTCTACATCAAAACACGTCGCACCAGCCCCGCAGCGTCACGGAAGGGCAGCCTACCACATGTGTTCCCCGAAGATATCAAGCACAGGCCACAGCTACCACAGGCAGCCCGGGCACGGCCGACACAGCTCCAACGCGCATTCACAAGCGAATTCGATCGACGGTCAAATTCTCCAGGCTCGGTTTTGCGACGACAGTCTTCAGACTCCAACTCGATGCCAACCCTGATAGAACATGCTCATGTTAACCCTGAATCTCTCGGTCTTCCAGAAGGTCCCGACTTGCAGGAACTCAAGCGCACAAACAGTATACCAGAAACTTTGCATGTTCTTGTTGTCGAGGACAATCTAGTCAACCAGCGTGTACTCAGTAAGCAGTTGCGCAACCTCGGCTGCGTCGTCAGTGTAGCAAACCACGGCCGAGAAGCCCTCGACTTTTTACCAAAGACTACATTTTGGAACCACAACCACCCCATGTCGGATGATCATGCGAGAAATGATTCTCTAGACGTACCCTTTACAGAGCCCACGCATACACAACAAGAGGAAGAGCAGCCCGTTCCGCTAAATCTCATACTCATGGACTGGGAGATGCCCATTATGAATGGACTCACTGCAGTCTCGGAGATTCGCAAGCTAGAAGATACTGGCTTGCTCAAAGGCAGAATTCCTGTAATTGGCGTCACAGCCAATGTGAGAAAGCAACAAATTGACATGGCCATGGCAGCGGGTATGGATGATGTGGTTGGCAAGCCTTTTAGGGTCGCAGAATTGCTGTTGAGGATGAAGGACGTCATTGCCGGGATGGAATTCGACGGCGCGAAGAAATCGCCCGGCATGGGTGGTTATACGAGCTGGGGATGAAGCAAAAGAACGAGAGGGGAGGAAGTAAGAGGAGAATTGTTGCATTCCTGTGGGCGTGCATCTTCTTTTGATATCCGTCCCAGCTCACTAGGGAGTGAGTGGGCGTGCGATTGCCAAGTTGACCGGCTCCACGTGAGGAATTGGGATGGTCTAGGTGAAAGCTCAAATTCCTATCCAGAATCCTTGACAGCACGATGGAAAGGAGTGGGGATTTAGCATCTGGCTCTTGCATGAATGATTCCAGATAAAGGTTACATGCAAAAGATAAGCCTTGAAGAAGATCGGCACAACACGTCAACATCTGAGAGAGATGGCTTTTTTTACGAGCTTTTTGTGGAACGAGAAGTAGCATAGACTATGTAAACTTGGAAACGAAGGATGGGGTGGGATGAGGCAAGGCAAAAACTGCCCTTCTGCCTGCACGTTCGGCACCAGATATCTGACACAGTTAAGCCTTCCGGCAAATCGAATTTCAAGCATGCATTAGCGTGTACATCCATGACGCTTTATCGGGAATGTTACGCATTCTGCAAGCTTGTGCACCATCATCACGTGTCGAAAAGTAAGCCATGGCTTAAACTGGGTCTTAACCTGCAAGTCCCTCCGGCGGGGGGCATTCTCACGGAGATGCGCACATTCTGTACCTGACTAAAGCGATAATAAGTCACAGGGCTAGTCCTTGCTAGAACGGATCTTTTTATAATGTTCGGCTATCCTGACACGACAATTTAATTCGTACTCGTACACTGCAATTTAGCTATCCTCGTAGGGTGTCTACAAGGTGTATCTATAGAATGGACTCTTATCTCCCAACAACAGCAGCTCCTCGTCGCTGTATCTCGCACGGATAGCCTCCTCGCCATGCTCGGCAATCAATTCATCCCTCTTCCTGTTCTCCCTTGCATATGCCCACCTCAACACTAGCGTCATGAGGATCGCCAAGCAGCACATGGCCAAACTAGCGCTGAAGCCAGTCTGGTACTTTGGCGCTTCCCTTGCGAGGTAGATGTTACTACCCATGATACCGCCCATGTTTCCAACGGAAATGAGCAAAGCCATGCCGACAGCGCGTTTCGAAGAGGGTGCAAGAGAATTGCCGATCCAGGAAACGAGGCACGTGAATGGGCAGTAGAGGCCGCCTGCAACAGGGAAGAGGAATCCGTACGTGATGCCTGGGTACCTAGGCTTGGGAATGGCCAGCTGCGCGATGAAGCCACACACTGCGATGGAGTATCCGGCAATGATGTACGGCGAGCGCTTGCGCGTCAAGTCCGAAGCCCATGCGAAGATGATGGTAAGAATGGCGGCGAAGACGTAGATTGGAATGGTAAGAAGTTGTGCGTTGGCGCTAGTGTAGCCTAGGCCTTTGATGACCGAAGGCACAGTCGCTGTGAATCTGGATCGAAATGTTAAAACCCAAGCAATACTCGACACTAGCGTGCAAGACTCACCCATAAACTCCCACAGTGTTTCCCCAGAACACGACGGTCGCAGCCCAGATCTTCCAGTCTGAAAGGCCAGCCATAATCTGTTCCTTGCCGATCTTATCAGCGTTGGTCGTTCGCCCCTGTCCAGATCCTGAATCGTCGGCCAATCGTGCAACCAGCAGATCACGCTCGGCCTGCGTAAGAAACTTTGCAGTCTCGGGGCTGTCCGGCAGAATCTTCCAGATAAACAGAGACAGTGCTACAGGAATCAGGCCCTCCAAAAGAAAGATCCACTGCCACCCGGCAAGGCCTGATCTGCCGTCGAGCTTCTCGATGCCGTAGGCGAGCAGGCCGCTGAAGGCACCGGCAAGAGAGGCAGCGACGTAGAAGACGGCCATGCGGCGCTGGAGTTCGAAGCGGCGGTACCAGAGTGTGAGCAAGAAGGTGGCAGCGGGAAAGAAGCCAGACTGGGCATGCAAGTGAGTATATTGTCAAGTGTGAAGCACGTGGATGTATACATACCTCTGTGACACCCAGGAAGAATCGTCCGGCAAGTAGGCCCCCATAACTCGATGTCAGGCCCATGAGAGTCATGACGAGACCCCAGCAGAACATCAAGATGGCCATCCAGTGACTTGGGCGCATCATTTTCAAAATGATGTTACTGGGGACTTCGAGGAGAGTGTAGGGAACGAAGAACAAGGTAACAGCAGTGTTGTATTGCATGCCGCTCATCTTCAGCTCATCCGTCATACCAGCGATTTTCGCATTGCCGACTACAGCATTGTTAGCACTACTCGAGCAGTGGATTTTTGGAGCAGACTAGTAGGAATACATACTGTTGCTGCGATCGATGAACGCGACGAGATAGAGCAGAGAAAGTAGAGGGACAAGTCTCATGTCCACTTTCCTCAACACGCGTGCCGCCTCTCTTTCCTGGAGCTCAACGTCCTGCGCCTCGATCTCGTCCGATGCCGACGAGTTTGAGATCTTTTCGGCAACATTCTCGGCGCGCCGATGGTCAGCTACGAGCTTGTCTTCGTTCATCGCTGTCGCCATGGTGTTTTGTCAATGGCTTTTTGATTTCGCGACGGAATGATGGGAGAAATAACGAGTCGACCAAGCGCGACGGCCTCTCTACGGGGCCCAACAGACGCTTAAATTACTTGTCCCGGTAGAATGGCAAAGGCCGATGCTCTTGCCAGCGGCTTACCTTCCTAGGCAATAAGTCATGTATGCCCACTTATACTCCACCCTGGGGCCTCCCTCACCGTATTGCCACTGTCGTGCGGAGTCAGTTCACAAATCTTCTTGGCCATCTGGGGTAGCCAGCCGCTATCGCGGGGTAGTTTGGCGGGTTGGCATTTCCTGGTGTGGACCGATCTGCATGACGTCGAGACGTTTGGTTCGACAATCCAACTGGTGGCGGACGCGACTAGACATATAACAAGGTGCGCAAATGCCGATCTCATAAGCCGCGGACTTTGTTCAAGGGCCGGTGGTGTATTTAGTGTAGCGAGCTGCAGCACCTGTCCTCGGCCCATCATCGGCGATAACAGCCGAGAATTGGCAGCGGCTAGTGGTGAAGTCGGGGATTGTGCCGAGGCCTCTTTATATCTTTTTTGTGCCATCCGATATCTTTGAAACTTTCCCAGAACTAGCGCAATTGAGTACATAGTTAAACCGGATTTGAAGACCGTATATTGTGTAGCTTTATTGATGACTGTCTGGGTACTTGTGCACAACTAGTGATCTACCACCCTCTCGTCTACAGCTCAG
>Ga0265798_10008763_pt1 | contig 12813 bp, 12 predicted proteins | sample P3T30metagenome_FD_192430 | JGI IMG/M metagenome (GOLD analysis project Ga0265798, IMG submission 192430) | Plant litter microbial communities from East Loma Ridge, Irvine, California - P3 T30 | ecosystem: Environmental > Terrestrial > Plant litter > Unclassified | place: USA: California...
GTGCCGATCAGTTCACCTTCGCTGACCGGATCGAAACTCTTCCATGGACGCGAGAATGCGTCGTCCGCGTGCAGCTTGTCGTGCACGACCACCATCGACAGCGCTTCCATCTCGTCGAACGCCACTGTGGCCGGATCCGGCGCAGTGATCACATCCAGGTGGGCCAGCGTGTTCATGATGGCGCGATACGCGACTTCAGGCGCGGCCGGATCGTCGTGCTGGCCGCACTCGAGGGTCAGCGCAAAGCCGCCGGTGCTGCGCATGTATTCGGTGGTGCCGACGCCGTAGCGCAGCACGGTTTCCAGTTCGTCGGCGCTGCGGCTGCGGCGCTGCACGCCTTCGCCATACGTCGCCAGCCAGCCATCGACAAAGCGGCGCACGCCGAGGCGGCGCGCCCAGGCGCGTTCCTTCTCGGCATGGCGGAATGGCTGCAGGGTGCCGTCGTTGTCGAGCGGGCCGACCATCACGAACGGCTCGCCGGTGGCGGCGAACGAGTGCAGGTCGAGCAGCACGTCGTGCTGGCCGAGCAGGGGACACAGCCAGTTGGCGATCTGGTCTTCGAAGTCGAGTGGCTTCTCTTTCGGGAACAGATCGCGGTTCAGGTTGCGGTCGCCGTTGCGGGTGTTCTGGGCGTAGGCCAGCGGGTTCACGATTGGTACGAAGGTCACGCTGCCGGCCGCGATCTGCAGCGCGCCGCTGTCGATGTCTTCCATCACGCGCCGGATCGCCTTGGTGCCGCAGACCTCGTTACCGTGGGTCGCGCCCATGATGATGACGCGCGGGCCTGATTGCAGGCCGGTGTAGTTGATGGATTTGAATTGGAACGGGCGGGCGGAAGTCATTGGCGCGGGTGGTCCGAAGAAAAATGGTGCGGGTATTTTATCGGACAATGCCTGGAAGTCGAAAGTGATAGGGAAGTCCTGCAGCGATCCGGCAGCACAGGCTTGCTATACTCGGCGAAATCACATGAGGCGCGAGCGCCAGGAGTCTGCATGGATCGATACTGCACTACCGGGAGGCGACGCTTCACACTGTCGATTGCGGCAGTGCTGCTCCTGGCTGCAGGAATCCAGCCAGTGCTGGCTTGCCGCGCACCGCCGCAAGGCATGAGCGCGCAGCAGCAGTTGGCGTCAGCGACCGATGTGTCGCTGGCCCGGGTCGTGAGGGCCACGCCCTGGACACCTGCACGACGACCTGCCGACATCGCCACGCTGATCGAAGCTACTCTTGCGCCCGTATGGGAGCAGGAACCGCCCGAGTTAAAACGCGTCCATTGGGCGCAGGGGGCCCCGCGGCCTCGTGGTCCTCACCCGGTCGAGTATGAGTTCGTTGTCGAGAAGCGCTTGCTTGGCCCTGACACGTCAGGCTTTACGATCCTGGGAACCTCTGCGCATGAGGATCGGGATGCCTACCTGCCCGAGGCAGACTTTCGGGAGGCTGCGTTCTGGGCGGCGGGCGGAGGACGGCTCAAACTCCGCGCTGCTTCATGCTACCTCAGCCCCTCGTTCGCGATCGGCGAACGCTATTTGATATTTCAGGGGCAGCCGATCATCGCACGCAGTTTCGAACATGTCGCCACGGTGAATGGACAGCCGGATCCAGATGACCGATGGCTCAAGTTTGTAGAAGAGACGCTGCGTGCCGTCGGGATGGATTAAGCCCGGTATTCCGTGTTCATGATGTAGAGTTCAAACACGAAGGCCACCACCGCCAGTGCCATCGGCATCAGCCACAGGATATTAGCCAGCAAGCCTGGTCGGGGCGCTTGCCGGCGCCGCGCCGCATACGCCTTGTAGCCGCAGAAGAACGCCAGCGGCGGCAGTAGAAAAAGCGGCACCACCAGCCAGAACGTGAACAGCGAAATAACGGTCAGCAGTAGCGAAAGGGCGACCACGACGTATCAGCCCTGCGCCTCGATCACGCCAAACCCCGCCGGCGCGTCGCCCAGATACGCCAGCACCGCGTGCGCCTGGATATTCGCGTCGAACTGGGCATTGGCGGCGATGGCCGCGCGCAAGCCGGGTACGATATCTGGCGTATGCGGATGGCGGTAAGCCTTGATCAAGAGCTGCACCAGATCAGCCGGCGCGTCGGCGCGGCGCAGGCGCGATTCGATGATGGCCAGCAGCGCGCGCTGCATGCGCGGCGTGGGGTTGCGGATCTCGCCGAACACATAGGGCGTGTTGGCGATTGCGGCGCACACGATGCTCTCCATCCGGTCCGCCTTGTAGTCGGACGGGATGTCGAAGTACGCCTTGTTCCAGCGCGTCCAGGGATGGGCGTGGCCGGGTGGGAAGCGGTCGGCGTTTTCGAGACCCATGGCGCGGCTCGCGCGCAGCCAGAGGTCGCCAAGGGTGTCCAGCAGTGCCATGTCAGGATTGTTGCGCTTGTGTCATCCCGAGAGTGTAGCGCATGGCAGGCGCCTTCGCACGGGGAACTGCAGGGCGGCTGTTGGGCGCCCTGCAGCTATTTTAGTTACGCGAACCGGCCAGCGCGGAAATCGTCCACCGCCTGGTGCAGCTCGGCTTGCGTGTTCATCACGAACGGGCCGTACTGCGCGATCGGCTCGTTCAGCGGCCGCCCGGCCAGTACCAGCAGGCGGGTCGGCTCGACTGCCTTGATGCGCACTCCATCGGCGCCGGCGGCATTGTCCAGAATCGCCATCCGCGTCGATGGCACGCCCTTGCCCTCGATGACGACTTCGCCGCGGAACACATACACGAAGGCGTTATGCCCGGCGGGGATCGGCTGCTCGAACGTCACGCCGGCCGGGATCTCGAGGTCGAGATACAGCGGCTCGGTATGCGCGCGCTGCACCGCGCCAGCCACGCCATGGGTGCTGCCGGCGATCACCTGCACCGTCACGCCATTCTCGAGCGTAAAACGCGGCACCTCTTCGAGGGGGATGTCGCGGTACCACGGGGCCGACATCTTGTCGCTGGCGGGCAGGTTGAGCCACAGCTGGAAGCCTTCCATCAGCCCTTCGTTCTGCTCCGGCATCTCGGAGTGGATCACGCCGCGCCCGGCCGTCATCCACTGCACGCCGCCATCGGTCACCAGGCCCTCATGGCCGGCGCTGTCGCGGTGGCGCATGCTCCCGGTCAGCATATAGGTGACGGTCTCGAAGCCGCGGTGCGGGTGCTCCGGAAAGCCGGCGATGTAGTCGCCCGGCTTGTCGCTGGCAAAGGCATCGAGCATCAGGAATGGATCCAGGCGGCGCTGCAACGGGCCGGTCAACACGCGGTTGATCTTCACGCCCGCGCCTTCCATCACGAACTGGCCGTTGATGACGCGCTCGACGCCGCGCGTCTGTTGTACCGGGGTGATCGTCAACTGGGTCATGCTGTTCTCCTTGTTGATTACGCCGCCTGGCGGGCGGCAAGTTACGCCAGTGCTGCTTCGACTGCGGCGTTGGCGGCGGCCTGGCCTGCGGCCACGGCGTCCGGACCCATTGCCATGCCCGACGAGTAGATGAAGGTGTGGTCGTTCAGGCCCAGGAAGTTCAGCAGCGCGCGCATCTGCGGCACTTGCGGATCCTGGGTCGCTTCGTACACGCCGCCACGGGCTGCAGCCACATACACTTTTTTATTCTTCAGCAGGCCTTCCGGACCGGTCTCGGTGTAGCGGAAGGTGGTGCCGGCGCGGGCGATGGCGTCGAACCAGCTTTTCAGCTGCACCGGCATCGCGAAGTTGTACATCGGCGCGCCAATCACGATCACGTCGGCCGCCTGGGCTTCAGCGATCAGGGCGTCGTCCAGCGCCACGCGGGCAGCCTGCTCGGGGGTGCGCTGGTCCACCGGGGTGAACAGGGCGCCGACGGTCGGGCCGTCCAGCAGCGGGTGCGCCTGGGCGCCGAAGTCGCGGCGCACGACGGTGGCGCCAGGGTTGGCGGCGGTCAGCTTGCCGACGATCTGCTGGGTGACGCGCGTCGATTCGGATGCGTCGCCGCGAACGCTGGTGGTGATGTGCAGGATGTTCATGTTGTAGGTCCCTTGGTCGTTTGGAGAGTGTCGATGGAGACACTTTAGCGGTTCCAAAAACAATGCGATAGCCAGTAAAATGGATAACATTATTCTGCTGATGGGACAATCATGGACGTCGAACCGAATGACCTGCTGCTGTTCGCCCGCATCGTCGAGTCGGGCAGCTTTACCCGCGCCGCCGAGCGCGTGAACCTGCCCAAGTCGACTGTTTCGCGCCGCCTGGCGCAGCTCGAGACGACCCTGGGCGAACGCCTGCTGCAACGTACGACCCGCAAGCTGGTGGTGACCGAATTCGGCGCCAGCCTGTACGAGCACGCGCGCCGCCTGGCCGATGAAGTCGACGCCGCCGGCGCGCTGGCCCAGCACCGCCAGGGAGAACCGAGCGGCAAGCTGCGCATCTCGGCGCCGGGCGACTTCGCCAACAGCGGCCTAAATGAGGTGATTGCGCGCTTCCTCGAGCGCTATCCGGCGGTCAAGCTCGAACTGGATCTGACGCCGCGCCGGGTCGACCTGGTGGCGGAGAATTTCGATATCGCGATCCGCATGGGCGATCTTGGCGACGACGCCACGCTGAGCGCGCGGCCGATCACGCTCGAGCAGCCCGGCCTGTACGCGGCGCCGAGCTATCTGGCGCGGCATGGCATTCCGGAGCATCCGGACGACCTGGTCGACCATGACGTGCTGTGCCTGTTGAGCCGCACGGGCGGCGGCTTGCCCTGGACGCTGATACGGGGGAAGGTGAAGTGGGAGCGCGCCCTGAGCGCGCGCCTGACGGCGAATTCGCCCGACCTGCTGGCGCGCATCGCTTCGCGCGGCGCCGGCATCGCGGTCAGTTCGACGCTATTCGCCCAGCCCTATATGCAGACGGGCGAATTGGTGCGGGTATTGCCGGAGTGGGAGATGCCGACCGCCAGCGGCTGGGCGGTGTTCCCGAGTCGCAAGCTGATGCCTGCCAAGACCCGGGCTTTTCTGGAGATGATCCAGTCGGCCTGCACCGAGAAGGGCCACAGCCCGCAGGCGGCGGTGGCGGCGTTCAAGGCGCGCGCCGCCCAGGACGAGTTGCTCAGCGAGTAGCGGAGGTGGCGGGGCGGTTGCCCATCGGCTGGCCCAGGCGCACCGGGCCTTCGGGCTGCCAGTCCGGATTGAAGCTGATCGCGCCGCGTTGGAACAACATCACGACGGTCGAGCCAAGCAGGAAGCGGCCCATCTCTTCGCCCTTCTTCAGGGTGACCTGGCCCGGCTCGTAATTCCAGTCGCAGATGCGCGCCATGCGCGGCGGATTGACGACGCCATGCCAGGCGGTGGCCATGCTGCCGACGATGGTGGCGCCGACCAGAGTCATGACAAACGGCCCGAATTCATCGTTCTCGAACACGCACACCACGCGCTCGTTACGCGCGAACAGGCCCGGCACGCCCCGCGCCGTGGTCGGGTTCACCGAGAACAGCTTGCCTGGCACATAGATCATGCGCGTCAGGCGCCCATCGCACGGCATGTGGATGCGGTGGTAGTCCTTCGGGCTCAGGTAGACGTTGGCGAAGTGGCCGTGCTGGAAGTGCGCGGCCAGCGTCTGGTCGCCGCCCACCAGTTCGGCGGTGGTGAACTTGTGGCCCTTGGCCTGGAAGATCTGGTGGTCGTCGATGTCGCCGAACTGGCTGATCGCGCCGTCGACCGGGCTGACGTAGTCGGCCTGCGCGATCGGACGGACGCCGTCGCGCAGCGGGCGGGTGAAGAATTCGTTGAAGCTTGGGTAGCTGGCGATGTCCGGATTGGCTGCTTCATCCATGTTGACGCCGTATTTGCCCACGAACCAACGGATCAGGCCGGTCGTCATCGACCCGCCCTTGTGGCCAGCGACGCGGCCGGCGAAGTTGGTGATCGCCTGCTTCGGCAGGACGTATTGGGGCAAGACTTTTATACGGGACACGGCGAGTCGCCTTTCTTCGAAAAGTGCGCATTATAACGGGCGTGCCAAATGGAAACTCAATTTCCAGTGGCAGGCATGGGCCGAGTGTACTCCAGCTGGCGCGACGGTGGCGAACGCTCGCCGGCCTTCCACCTGTCGGCATTTATTGGTTCCCTTCCGTAGAAATATAATGTTCTCCATGCTGGAAGCATGGAATTCCAGGTTTACGTTTACATTGTGCCAATGTCGGGCATATATTCCCTCCACGCATATCCATTTACGAGGAGAACAGCCTGTCATGATGCCGACCCGATCCCGCCACTCCCTCCCTTGCCTGATGCTGGCAAGCTTTGCTGGCTTGGCCAGCGCGCAGCAGGAAAACCCGAGCGCACCCGTCTCGCAAGTGGAAATCACTGGCAGCAGGGCCACGTACGACCCGCGCCGCGACGACACCGCGACCCGGATCGTGGTCGGGCGCGACGAGCTGATGCGCTATGGCGACCGCTCGCTGCTCGACGCGCTCAAGCGGGTGCCAGGCGTGACGATCGACACCAATGTGGCGCGCGGCGGCACGGTCCAGATGCGCGGACTCGGCGCCGGCTACACGCAGATCCTGATCAACGGCGACCGCGCGCCAAGCGGCTTCGCATTCGATTCGCTGTCGCCCGACGTGGTCGAACGGGTCGAGGTGCTACGCGCCGCGACCGCCGACCTGTCGACCCAGTCGGTGGCCGGCACGATCAACATCATCCTGCGCCGCGTGGCCAGGAAGGGCGAACGCCAGCTCAAGTTGGGGGCGCTGCAGTCGTCGCAGTTCAAGGGGCCGAACGCGGCGCTGCAACTGAGTGACCGGGGCGAGACCCTGGCCTGGTCGCTTGCTGCGGACGCTACCGCCGAACGGTATGATCGTGTCTGGAGCATTCTGGAAGAGACCACCCGACCCGACGGCGTCATCAGCCTGCAGCGCACGACCACAGGTCCCGAAGTAGGCCGGATGCGCCGCATGAACCTGACGCCGCGCCTTGAATGGAAGCTGCCCGGCGGCGATACGCTCACCTCGCAAACCCTCGTCAACATCAACCGCTTCCGTAATCGCGGGCCGAATTCGGTGACGACCACGCTCGGCGCGCCGCCACCGGTGCCGGAACTGGTCAACCGGATGCATGCCGATGCCGAGGACGTGCGCACCGACCTGACCTGGAACGCTGCATTCGATCATGGCGCCAGCCTGGAGACCAAGCTTGGTCTGAGCGGCGAGAATGCGACCAACGTCATCTACCGCCAGGGCGCCAACAGCGCCGGCGTGCCGGTGACCGATGGCCGGATCGATTCCGGCTGGCGCGACCGCGGCGTGAATTCGACCGGCAAATACATGCGCAAGCTCGCCAACGGCCACGCCCTGGCGGCCGGCTGGGATGGGGCCATCGACCGGCGCGACGAGATGCGGCGCGAACAGGATGCCATCCGCGTCTATCCGCCCAATCTGGCGCTCGACGAGGATTTCAATGCGCGCATCACGCGCCTGGCTTTGTACGCGCAGGACGAGTGGAACATCACCCAGCAATGGTCGATGTACCTGGGCCTGCGCTGGGAGGGCGTGCGCATCCGCGCCACCGGCAATTCCTTCGATGCTACCCGCAGCCGCTCGGACGTCTGGAGCCCGATCATGCAGACCTTGTGGAAGATCCCGGACAGCAAGGGTGACCAGCTGCGGTTCGCGGTGACGCGCACCTACAAGGCGCCTGACCTGTGGAGTTTGCTGCCGCGCCGGAATACCTGGGAAAACAATAGCGCCACCGAGCCCGACCCGCAGGGTAACCCCGACCTCAAGCCAGAGCAGGCCTGGGGCGTTGACGCCGCATACGAGCATTATTGGGCCGAGAACGCGATGGTGTCGGTCTCCACCTCACTGCGCCGGATCGACGACTACACCGCCAACCGCGTTTATGTCGATGGCTACCGCTGGATCTTCATGCCGATCAACGATGGCCGCGCGAATACCCGGTCGCTCGAACTCGAGACCAAATTTCCGCTCAAGTCGCTGTTTGCGGACGCCCCCGCAATCGACGTGCGCGCCGGTGTGAGCCGCCACTGGTCGCGGGTCGAGTCGGTGCCGGGGCCCGATAACCGGCTCGAACGGCAAACGCCGCTGTCGGCCAATATCGGTGTCGACTACAAAGCCGGCGCGCTGTCGCTCGGCGGCAGTGCTGCCTTCAAGCGCAATGGCGTTGTCAGGACGGCCCCCAATCGCAGTTTCTATTCCGAGGCGCGCACCGACCTGGAGGCGTATGCGGCATGGCGTTTCGATTCCAAGCGCCAGGCGCGGGTGTCGCTGACGAACCTGATGCAAGAAGATTCGGGTTTCCAGGCCACCTTTGCCGATCCGATCGCGGGCGAAGAGAAACGCCGCTTCACCTATCCCGGTGTGTTGCGGCTCCAGGCCAACTACGAACTCAATTTCTGATTCATGCCAGCCGCACGGCCGCGGCGCCGAGCGCCACCAGCCCGGCGCCGCAGATACGCGCGCGGGTGGCGCGTTCGCGCAGCACGAACACGGCGATCGCCGTGGCGAACACGATCGAGGTCTCGCGCAAGGCGGCGACGACGGCGACCGGCGCCTGCGTCATGGCCCATAGCGCAATGCCGTACGAGCCGGTGGTCGCTGCGCCCCCCATCAATGCCAGGCCAGGATGGCGCGCAAGGTAGGCCGGGAGCTTGCCGGCGCTGCGGCGCCAGGACAGTGCCGCGATGCCGATCCCCGTGAACAAAAAAATCCATGCGGTGTAGGCGGCCGGCGCGCCCGAGCGCCGCACGCCAAGCCCGTCGACCAGGGTGTACGCCGCGATCACGGTCGCGGTCAGCAGAACGAGAGCGGTAGGACGTAGTCCGCCCGACGCATGGCCGCGCGCACCCAGCGTCAGTGCGGCGCCGCCGGCGCAGATCAGGGCAATGGCGATCCACTGGGCGCCATGCAGGGACTCTCCCGCCACCAGCCCGCTGGCGACGGCCACCAGGACTGGCGCAACGCCACGCATCAGCGGGTAAGCGTGCCCGATGTCGGCGTGGCGATAGGCCGCGGCCAATAGCAGGTAGTAGGCGATCTGCAGCACGCTGGAGACCGCAATGAAGGGCCAGCTTGCCACATCCGGCGCGGGCAGGAAAGGCAGCGCGACAGCGGCGAGTAGGGCGGCGCCGCTGGTCACGGCCAGCGCTGCCATGAAGGTGTCGGGCTGCGATTTGAGGGCCGCATTCCACGCTGCGTGCAGCAGCGCCGCGCACAGGATCGCGGCGAGTACGGAGGCCGGCATCGGCTAGTTCTTCACACCGGCATACTGATGGCTGCGGAAGTAGCGCCACGCCACCACCAGCGCCACCGCCTGCATCGCCGCGCAGACATAGAAACTGCTGCCGATGCGCCAGTCGTTGGGCGGCAGATGGCTGACCGTGCTGAGGATGCCGGTACCGATCATGGGCGTGATGATCACGCCCAGGCTCGCAATCGACTGCAAGGACCCCATCAATTCACCCTGCTGCTCGGGAGGGGAGGATTTGGAGACGATGCCCTGCAGCGCAGGGCCGGCAGCGAAGGCCAGCACGTTACACAGGATGAACACATACATCATCCAGCCCTGGGTCGCCAGGCCATAGGCGAGGAAGGTCAGCGCACCGGAGCCAAGGCCCAGCAGCGACAGGCGCACTTCGCCGAAACGGCGGATCAGGATGCCCAGCAGGCCGGCTTGCACGACGACCGAGCACAGGCCGACGCAAAACATGGCGATGCCATTGTCGCGCGGCGTCCAGGCGAAGCGGAAGGTCGTGTACAGCACCCAGGTCGAGTTGAGCATCATCTGCCCGAAAGTGGTCAGCGCGATGACGATGATCAGTCCCCGGATCTCGGTGCGGCGCACCAGCCGCAGCAGCGCAGTGAACGGATTGAGCCGGGCCAGGCGCAACGGTTCGCGTTTGCCGGGAGGAAGCGACTCGGGCAGCAGCAGGAAGCCGTACACGAAATTGGCGGCCGACAGGGCAGCTGCCACATAGAACGGCAGATGCATGTCGCTGTCGCCGAGCAGGCCGCCGAGCATCGGGCCGCAAATGAAGCCCAGGCCGAAGGCGGCGCCGATCTTGCCGAAGCTGCTGGCGCGGTTTTCGTGGGTCGAGATGTCGGACGCATAGGCAGACGCGACCGACATGCTGGCCGAGGACATGCCGCCGATAACGCGGCCCAGGAACAGCCAGGCCATGCTGGGCGCCCATGCGGTAACCAGGAAATTCAGGCACATCCCGGCCATGGAATACAGCAGCACCGGGCGGCGTCCGATGCGGTCGCTGAGCGCGCCAAGCGCCGGCATGAACAGGAACTGCAGCAGGCCGAACACCGTGGCCAGCACGCCATACCAGATCGCCTGCAGGTCCGTGCCTTCGACGAACTGCCCAACCATCAGCGGCATCACCGGGATCAGCAGTCCAATACCGAGCATGTCGATGAATACGCAGACAAGGACAAAATTGAGCTTGCCTGCGGCAGCTTGCGGTAGAGCGGTCGAACTGGACATGGACACCTCGGTCAATACAGTTCGCCTATCTTAGCATCGCCGCAAGCGTCAGCTTCCACTCCATTCGGCGGCAAATTCCTCGCGAAACGCCAGCAGTTTGGCGAGGCGTTCACGGCCCAGTTCGCGCGCGGCCTCGGTCTGCATCATGTCGGGCAACTTGCGCAGCTTGACCATGATGTGGTCGAGCGAGTAGGTGCGGTCGTCGAATTCGCGCTCGTTGCCCAACGGGTCGCTCGGATGCGCCAGGCTGCTTTCCATGCGGCCCGCGATATAGAACATGCGCGCCAGGCCCACCAGGCCGAGGCCGTCCATGCGGTCGGCGTCCTGCACGATCTTCGCTTCGATGGTCTCGGCGGGAATCGCGGCCGAAAAGCTGTGCGCCTCGATCGCGTGCGCCACCGAGTCCAGCTTGTCAGGTGGAAAGCCGAGATCGGCCAGCTGACGGCGCGCCAGCACTGCCGAGCGGCGCGAAGCCTGGTTGCGTTCAGGGTCGTTCTTGGGCAGGTTGACCAGGTCGTGCAAGTAGCTGGCCGCCAGCACCACCAGGCGGTCGGCTTCCGGGTGGCGCTCGAGGATGAACTGCGCGTTGCGCCAGACCCGGTCCAGGTGGGCGCTGTCATGGGCGCCGTCGGTGTCGGCGCCGTGTGCGGCCAGAGCGGCGAGCTTGCTGCGCCAACCGGCGAGGTCGGTAATCGATATTGCGGTCATGCTTCTTGTTCCTGTGATGGTGGCGGCACGGCGCACTGCGATAGCGCGTCGGCCTGTGAGTTTTTGTGGCGCGGGATCCAGCGCACGGTGGCTTGTGGCAGTCGCGCGAGCAGGGCCAAGGCTTCGCCGCGCAGTTCGCGCAGGGCAGGGGCACTGGCGCAATCGGGGCCGTTGACATCGTCGACCACGACCTGGCTGTCGCCCAGCACCACCAGCCCCGTTGCGCCGTGGTCGACCGCCGCGCGCAGCACGACGAGGAGGGCGCGGTACTCGGCCTCGCTGCTATTGCCGTAGCCGCCATCCTGCGACAGCTCGATGCGCTGGCCGCTCGGCCCTTCGAGCACGGCGCCCAGGCCGCAGCGGCCCGGGTTGGGGCGCGCCGAGCCGTCAAACCAGGCGCGCCAGCCGGCGTGCGCCGTCCCCGCGCCGCGGTTGCGGGCGGCGGCAGCGCTGGCGAGACGTTTCGTCGCCTTTTGCTGCGCATGCAGACGTTGGGCCTGGCGTGTAGTCAGCAACTGTTCCAGGCCGGCGAGGCCGGCGCTCTGGGTCAGCGTCTGCAGCAGCGCGTCGAAGGCGGACAGGCCGCTACGCGCCATCAAGCGCCGGCTGTGCGCCAGTTCGGTCTTGAAGGCAGCCGCTTGCAAAGTGTCCAGATCAGTCATGTCGAGAGCATAACCGATATGCAGATGTTGACACCTGTTAAGACTTTTGAAACACTGGATCGGTTCGTTCACCCACAGGAGAAGGTATGCGTCAAGATCGCCGTGCTGTCAGTCTGTCCCTGTTCGCCATGCTCGCCGGCGCCACGCTGGTCCCGCTCCACGCCGTCGCCCAGGCGCCCAAAGCCGACAAGGCCGCGCCGGCCAAGGCGGCGAAAAAGGCGGTCAAGCGCTATACGATCGAGCAGTTCATGGCCACGACCTCGGTCACCGGCGCCTCGTTCAGCAAGGATGAAAAGCAGATCCTGTTCAGCAGTAACGAGACCGGCATCTTCAACGCGTACACGATCCCGGTCGGCGGCGGCAAGCCGACCCCGCTCACCACCTCGACGACCGACACCACCTACGCGGTCGGCTATTTTTATAATGACGACCGCATCCTGTTCACGCGCGACCAGGGTGGCAACGAACAGAACCACCTGTATGTGCGCGAACGCGATGGATCGGTGCGCGACCTGACGCCGGGCGACAAGCTGAAGGCTTCGTTCGCCGGCTGGAAGCCGGACGGCAGCGGCTTCTACGTCGCCACCAACGAGCGTGATCCGAAGTTCTTCGACCTGTACCTGTACGAGGCGGCCGGCTACGCGCGCAAGCTGGTGTACCAGAACGACAGCGGCATGAACGTGTCGAGCATCAGCCGCGATGGTAACTGGCTGGCCTTCGACAAGCCCAATACCACCTCGGACAGCGACGTCTATATCTACAACCTGCAGACGCGCCAGATGAAGCACATCACGCCGCACAAGGAGCCGGCCAGCCATTCGGCCGCCACCTTCGACCCGGAATCGAAGCGCCTGCTGCTCACCACCAACGCCGATGGCGAGTTCGCGCGCATCGTCGGCTATGACCTGGCCAGCGGCGCGACGAAAGAAGTCGAGAAGGCGGATTGGGATCTGCTCGGCACCGGCTATTCGCGCAATGGCGGCCACCGCGTCAGCATG
>Ga0265798_10008764_pt1 | contig 12811 bp, 7 predicted proteins | sample P3T30metagenome_FD_192430 | JGI IMG/M metagenome (GOLD analysis project Ga0265798, IMG submission 192430) | Plant litter microbial communities from East Loma Ridge, Irvine, California - P3 T30 | ecosystem: Environmental > Terrestrial > Plant litter > Unclassified | place: USA: California...
AAAAGGGGCTTATCCACCTGTCTATCTTTAATTTTCAAGTTGAAAGCGGTTTTCACATTAGGTATATACGAGAAAAAAGCCATACCGACTTTAGGTTATATATCAGTATCAAGGAACCAATGCCTCCTTAGCCTTCAAATCACTTGAACAATTTTTGTCCCTTCTGTTGAGAGGATTTGAATTGATATTATAGTAAACGCTTACCATTAAACTAATATATTCCTTTGTCAGATCAGAACAATACTTCTTTTTGCCGCAAAAATCAATTGTCCTGTCGATACTTTTTTTTAATTTTCTTTCGTCACTCAAATCCAATATTTTATACTCGCTATCATCTATAATTAAGTAAAAAATCTTAGAGTGGCTCGATGCCGTTGAAAATAAATATATACCATCAATTAGGTCATCTTTTAGGAATCCATTTATTACCCCAGTAATGGTAATATGATTCTCGCCCCTTGTATATCGCGCAATTTGATTGGGTGCAATTTCTTTTTTGGTGATGAGAAACGCTATCAATTTTGGCTCTAAAGATTTAACAGAAATAGTTTTGCTCCTTTGGGCCATACAGTGGTTTATACTCAAAATGAGGAATAGCAATATCAGTTTACTCTTCATAATAATTATTTTGATATATCTTTTAATATTTGACTTTTTGTTTGCTTAGGAACAGTTTCTGCATTATTTTCAGGGTTATAGTTTCGACGACCTTCATTTATTATCAACTGCGCATTTTCTTTTTTCGCGTGGTCAAGCTCATGTCCGATTGTTCCGGTTATAACATCATCCGCTGTCAAATTGTTGTCTCTAACAGTTTTTATATCTTGTAAATCAGTCGCGTCCAAATTTAAATCCTTGGGGACGGTATTATTTTTTACATCTTTTACGAATTCTTCAGCAGTACCCGTATAAATTTCAATCTTTGATTTTGTTATTTCAGTAATGTTGCCATTTGCATCTTTAACAGAGGTGTTGTCCGTATGTCCATACCAATAACCAACACTACCTTTATCAGAGGTGACAGGTAAGAACTGAATTTCGATGTCGTGAGTTTTGTCGCTAACAAGATAGTTAAATTGTGACGCACCTTTTTCACCCGAATTTCGAAGTTTTTCACCAAATTTTATATCATTTTTGGTAGCATACTTTGTATATCCGCCTTTACCTCCGTTTAGAGAGTTGTCGTAAATTTTATTCTTCCCTCTTACCCAGTCATCAGGCCCCATTCCGTCAGGGTCAGTGAATCGCATCGGGTTATCAAAACAGTAGTTATATGGTGACCATCGTCTCATTTGCTCCGCCAACGGGTCAATGTTCATCCATCTACCAATCGCAGGGTCGTAATTTCGTGCGCCGTAATCGTAGAAGTTAAGCCCCAACTCGTCCTGCCACTCCTTTCCATTGTATTTATAGTTATATTTCAGAGGGAACACCACGATTCCGGGATCCAAGCCTTTTAAGCGTACAACCATGTCTCTTTCTTGGAATGAATTCGTACCGTCATTGTAGTTGGAATGCTTAAGCCCAAACGGGTAATAATGGTTTTCTTCCAATATCTTTAACGAATTCGTTTCAGGATCGACTGAAAAATTCATGCGCACATTGCCAAGATGATCTTTGTATTGATAAACATAATTAAAATTTAGGGCTGAACCTACGGGCGTAACTTTCACATAGCCTTCCGATGTTGGGAAAAATTGAAGCACGCCATCTCGATACTGAAATCCATCGAGATATTCTACTCGTGAAATGAGATTATCCATAAGGATATCTTTCCCTACTTTTTCCCCTAATGCATTATACCGGTAGGAAATAACATTTTCATTAATTACGATCTTAGATGGCAGATTTAAATGGTTGTATCGAATGCTTGTAATACCTTTATTTGCATCCGAGATCATGTTGCCCAGATTATCGTAACTGAAGTCATTTACGGGATCGGTGATGCCGTTGCTGTCATCATCGAAGCCTAACGGATCATTAGTGGTGTCTATGATCTTAAGTAGTTTGTTGGACTGTCCTTCATAGGTATATCGTAAGTTGTCGATAGAATGCGGCGCTTCTGGAACATCTGCGTTTCCAAAGCGTTCAAGTGCAGTTATATTGCCATTTTTGTCGTATGACAACTTCTCATTATAGTTATTCGCGTTGTTAATGTTGGCATAACCATAAGATGCCTGCAAAAGACGATCTAGCGCATCATATTCGTAACTATATTTTCGGGGAATGTTACCGTCGCTTTCGCTCATCCATCGCGTTCCGCTGATATTTCCATTGTAAAGTGGCTTTACATTGGCATTCGGTGGTCCGTTAGGTTGATCATAATATAACTCGAAATGAAAAAGATCATTTTGGTTTAGAACGGGCACACCAGGACTGGTACCATTAATTTTCGTGAGCCAGCCTCTTATATTGTACTGGTAATCTATCGACTGTAGTGCATTGCCATTGAGAATTCCGAGATTTTTATTTTCTAAGCGTCCATGTGGATCATAACTGTAGGAAGCTAAAGGTTCTAAGGCAAGAGTATTAATTTTATGAGTTACAGATAACAACACGTCCTGGGCGGAATATGTATAATTTTCGCAAGTTGTTACGCCAAAATTCGCTGACCTTTTGTGAAAGGTGGTAGTCTCAAGCAGCTTATTAAAGTCAAAGCGATTGTCGGAATGGCTTTCAGTGCCTAAAAAATTTTTCTTTGTCGTGCGAATTACGCGGTCTTTGTTATCATAAAGAATATAGCTCGATTCTGACAAGTTCGCGTTAACATCTCCAATTATCCGAATCCAATTTCCTGTAACTAATCCTATAGGTTTCATCGTGGAATTGTTATAAGCGACCGGCTGGCTCATTATCGCACTACTAAAATCTGGCATAGGATTGCAAAAGCGGTAGTTGTCATAATAAGTAATTGTAAGTAGATTGGAAGACTGCAAAGGAAATGATCTATTTGTATAAAAGGCATTTTGATCACCATGCAGCCATGATTGTCCATAGGGCTGCTCATTAATAATTTGTCCGGCGATCAAGCTTTCCAGTTCTGAAATGCTCTCATATGCGACAGGTTTTCCATTGTAATATCCCGTTATAATTGCCCGTCCAAAAGAGTCATATTTTTTATAATGCCAACCTTGTTGGGAGCCATCGGAAAAGGGCGAGATTATCGGACCGCTAAGTCGGAGTCGATCCATGTTATCATAAACCATAAATTGCCAGGTCACTCCAGGAAGTTTTTTGGCAATCATGCGGTTGCGCCTGTCATAGCGATACTGGTAACACAAGTTGTCTAAATCGCTCTGGCGAACAGGATTGAGAGCTTTCGGAGGAATAACAAACGCAAGGTTGCCATATTGGTCATAGACGTAATACGTATCATGTAGGGTCGAACCATTGAATTTGCGTTTTAGTATAAGTTGCCCTTGTGTGTTTTTATATTCGTGGGAGGTATGTGCATTTCCAAATGTCCAGTTTTCATCTTTGGTGATTGTTATATAAAGAATGTTATGATCATATTGTCCGTTTGCGCTTAAGGTCTCATATCCGCTAGTATTAGCAACTGCCTTATAGTCATAGATAGAATTTTTACTGTTCGTTGATTGGTCATATTTAATTGTGTGGCCTTGATCGGAGCCTAATATAGACGCCCACACCTCTCCAGGTGCACTTTGCTCTAGAACGCGGTCAAATGGAGAGTTTTCAAAAATGGTTTGGCCGTAGGGAACGTTTGTTGTTACGGGTGTTTGGTTCCCATCCGAATAAAAACTCATGCAATCTGCTTCTGCTGTGTGAATGTAGTTATCTGATGATCCAGAATTGTATGGTAAATATTCAATTGTTTTTCTTCCAAAATTATCATACTTAAAAACCGTAACAATATTTTGACCCGTTGGGCTCTGTTCTTTGGCGATATTCTGCGTCGGTCTGCCTAACCCGTCGAAATATGTTGCGGTTTGCAGTACTTGAGCAGGGGTAGGATTTGAAATGGGTAAAGTGGTGGCTACTTTATAGGTCTTGCTCTTAACACTGTTCATATTTTGAGCAATCACTGTTACTGGTATTAAAACCAAGATATACACATATTTTTTCATCGCTTAATTTTGCGTTTGGTAATGGTAGTCGTATTCGTGCACGATGTTGCCGTATCGATCTTTAAGATACTTTAGGCGATTAAAGACATCGTATTCATAGGTTGTGCGCTTACCGCTTGGTTCTACGATTGTTTTAAGTTGTCGGGTGAAGTCGGTATAGTTGTATAAGGTCACCATACCTTCAGGTAAAAGATGAGCATATGGATTTGGAGCAAAAGGGGGCGGAGGATTATTAGGATCATACTCAACTACTGCTTGACCTGCAGCACTTTCCAATGCGGATAATAGAACGTTTTCAGCCTTAAGTAGCAGTTTTCGGTCTAGGGCCCACTTATAAGACGTTACATTGCCGTTACCCAAAACAATTTCTGAGGGATTGCCCCAGGTATCATATCTAGGATAACGCGTGCGCACCTCAAAAGGATGGGGACCTTTGGATAATAAAATGGCGTCTAGTCGAGATGTTAAAGAACTGCTTCCAGGAGTAAAAGCCTCTATCCTGAAGCGGCGCCTGCTCGTTGCAATAAGAATATTCTCAGTAAATGCAGAAATTTGGATAGGTTCCGATATCCTGTTTTCTTCTTCCAATTTTGCATACGCGCTTATCTCATTGCTGGCAAGGCCAGTAATCAATGAGTAAGACTGTTGAAAAGGATAACGGAATACTGAAATGTTTTGTTCACCATCAGCTTCCGTTTTAGTTATGCTTTCGACCAGGCTGGGTTTAAGAAAACTGTAGATGGTAACTTTCTTCGTGGTTAACCTTTTGTATGCAGATTCTATAATATCTTCACCTTGTGCATAAAATTGTTCTGGAGTCATAAAGTCCGGATCTTGAGCATTTGGAATTCCATCTTCATCATAGTCAGCGAATCGCCAGCCGGGCAATAGTTGGTATGGGGGTGTTGTATATGCCGTTAAAGGTACAGCATCTGTGAAGTCCACCTCATCTACTATTTTTTGTGATCTTATGAGAATAGGTGGTGTATGTGGCATAGTAATGATGGAAACCAATAAGAAGTGGGGGAGTAACTAATTTTCTTCCAACAATGCTGAAAACGGAATCTTTAACATTACATATGTAATCGAATGTTTTCTGATTTATTTTTTTCAAAAGAGAGCCATCGCGCTTCCAAGCGATCTCTTTAGTAAGGAGGCCCGTCAACTCAGCCATATTGGTTTTGCCCGCCTCATCGTATTGCATCAAATATTTTTCGCTACTCAAGGGATTTGTAAGATTACTACCGCTACTGCTTATACTGCTGAATATCTTTTGATATTCGTCGCGCTTGAGAAGGAAGTGCTTCTCAATTCCGCCTTTTTCGAAATTGTCTCCTCCTAAGCTTACTGTTACAATAGGAAACGTGCCAAAATCTGTACCGTCAAAGTTTTGAGAGTAAGAATTGCTGTTTAATGTGCCAACTAAATAGGCTTGAATGCTGTTAAGGGGCCCGCATGTTAAAAGTGTACCTTTAGTAGAATGAAACCGGGGATAATACGATGAAGACATTTCTCCCTCAGAAGAATTTAATACACTTCTAACACCATTGTAATAATATCTTTTCACATACGGTGACGCTCCGGGATCGGTAAAATCTTTTACTCTTAGCAGTCGCACTCCGGGTCCTTCGTTGTCCACCTTACCGTTTATGTATGTGTATGTAGCAATCGCCTCTACAGGAGCATTCCGAACTTCTAATAATCCGTGTAAACCTGATTTAAAACCAATTTCAAAACTATATCTCGATCCAGCTTTAATGGAAAACTCTATAGTTGTGTTAAATTCTATTTGTGAGCTATTTGGTGAGGGATCAGGAAAGAACCATTTTTTCTCCTCTACATTATCGTAAACACTGACGGCGTTGCTCCCGCAAGTTGCCTTTTTTATATATATATAATCGCCGTGATTAACTTTACTGCGTTCAAAAGCTCGTATTGTAAGGTGGAGCTTAATAGTTTGATCGATAAATACATGCTCGGTATTTTGCAGGCCTTCAAGCGCTAGAGCCTGGTCGCAACGAAAGCCGTTTGCGTCCGTTGGCATTTCTGATGGGTCATTAGAAGTGTAACTCCCCGCATTTCGATAAGCATGCAGGTGTCGTGTAGCATAAGAATAGCGATCCTTTACTACTGGCTCATATTCGAAAAGCGTCCGGCCTCCAGTTGGATATTGGAGTTCGGATAATGTACCTTTCATCGCATGTAGAAAACTAGTACTCCGATCTCCCAGATAATTTTCATAATTTGAGAAATTCATCCTTTCATATTGAGGAATATCACCTGAAAATGGTGCGAGAAATTGTAAGCTGTTCTTTGGGAGAAGCGTCGGATTTGATTTTCCGTTAAAATAGCCGAGATAGTCCTGAGCATTTGAAACGGCGTTCCTTGGAAAACTTAAGGGGTCATTGTAAGATAGCCGGAACTTATTTTCAACTATTTCATCCTGAGTTGTAAAGGATACACTTTCCAAAAAAAACTTTTCGCGTGAATCGTGTGAAGACAAAGACTCTTTATTTGGATAATATTCTAAAATGGCCTTTCCAAATCCATAATTTATTTTGGATAAAACCCTAAATTGGATGCCATTTGGAAACTCTCCAAGATTTTTCTCAACCCAAAAGGAATCAAATTCGACTTGTTGAGCCGTTCGATTGTTACTGATGCGCTTTAAAAACCTCCCATTAAAAACCACATTCTTTATAAGATTTGAACTTACATTCGGCACCATCTCCGGGGCTAAACAAGGCAGTGGATCCTGCGATAGTCCCCCTGACGAATTAAGAGCGTATAGTATTGTGGATAAACTGACATTAGATGCCACAAAAACTTCGTATTGATCCTTGCTTTCATATTCGAATAAAACAATATCACCGACGATATTTTCAATTTTTGTTAAATAGAACGAAGTCTTGGCTCTCTTGCCATATTGTGGAATTCCCCCATCTCTCCGAATTAGTTGAGTCTCTTCATATGACGTAGGACCCATTCCGTTGGCTCCGGTCCTTCCACCAAAATAGTATTTAGTTCCATCCGGCGTTGTAATTCTAAATTCAAATGCACCAAATTTGGTAAAGGATCCTAGCACATCAATTTTCAATTCACTATCATGTTTTAACAAAACTCCAAAGGGTTGATTGGTTCCAATACCTTTAAGAAAGAAGGAACCGGAATGACCTGGAAATGAAAAGGAGAAGGCATCTGCTTCTGAATCTGCCGCATCTGGAGCTTCAGCTAACAAAAATGCCAGACTATCAGGTAACCTTAAAGACGTGTGTTCTGGGATTTCGGGATCAACGCGATACTCCCGCATGTCCTCAAGCTCTTGTCGGGAATACAATAATCGTGGTTGTGGATACTCATCAGGCAGGTCCTTAACGACACGATTTATTACTCCTCCTGCATTAAGAACCCAATTGATTCCGGTCCATGTCGGTTTTTGTTCGACTTTTACTCCGGCAGCTGAATAGCCGAGAGTAATTGGTACCGTTATAGCGCCCACGCTATAAGTATGAATAGGAATAGTCGCCGATACTTTGCCATGAACTTCGTCTACAGGTGTATTCCCATAACGTGTAATTTCGCGTGCTTGCGGAGATGGGAGGGCCAACTGCTGTATAACCTCCGGGCCTATGGTCTGCCCCTGAACTAGAGTATTGATAAAGAGAAAAACTGTTAGAAATTTATATACAGGATTATTCATTTAAGTTTGATTTTTAGTTATGGCCAGTCTTTAACACTTTCACTGAATCACTCGATTTATCAGTGCGGACGTTCACGATATAGATCCCGTCGGGTAATGCACTTAGATTAATAGGTATTGTGCGGTCGAGTACAGCAAATGTTTGAAGCTGTCGCCCTCCAATATCAAAAACCGTAACTGTCCCTTTTTCAAATTCATATCCGACAATTATATTGGTAAAATCGTGCGCAGGATTAGGGATCGCCTCTACACTTTGCCGAAGATTTTTCTTTTTATCTTTATCTCTGAGCTTTACGACCCAGAAATCGCTTTTTCCGAAATTGCTCGATTTCTGTCGTGAAGGATGCATATTAGAAAGGATCCCAGCTTCGCCACCTGAAGCAGAAGAAGTTTTGGAGCCGCCTCCCGAAGGACTGCTTTTGCTCAAAGGAGTATCTGGATCACCTATACTCACCGTCACTGGTAGGTCTTGAAAATCCACAAGATTAGTAATGGTCTCGGTAACTGTACTAACCTGCTCGCCATAAATGTTATTTATGGAATTTCGGACCTCATCGGTGTAATCATCTAGCTGTTGCTGGGCTTTTTTGACAGCTACTAAATTTTCGCCGTCACGAGCTTCTGTAAAAGCTTCCTGGGGACTACCACTTTTATCATCTGCATCTGCGGTTTCAGGATCAGAAGTACCTGCCAGCAAATAGCCCCCATCCCGGGTTTCTATCAGCACCTTTAATTCGTCTTGTCCATCGCTACCAAAGCTTTGACTCCAAATTTCCGATCCTTCTGCGTCGACTTTGAGAGCAACATAGTCATTTGTTCCTTCTGTTGATTTGATCCTTTTGTCCAAACGTGAATAACCGCCCAAAAGCAAAGTTCCATCTTTGTTCTCAACAATGGACGTCAGCATATCAAAAGCTCCGAAGTTGTAAGATTGTTGCCAAATGCTTGTGCCATCGCTATTCAATTTAATCAACCAGATATCGCTGCCCTCCCTATTCGATGTAGTTTTATTAAATGCAGTCCCGGAAAATGAAAAACCTCCGGCAAGATAGTTGCCATCAGAAGTTTGTAAAACCGATTTCAGTTGGTCATCTTCACTCCCACCATAAGTTTGCTGCCAATCTAAATCGCCAAACCTATCTACCTTCAGTATCCAGAAATCGCCTGATCCATTGCACTCCGCCGTCTTTTGTCCAGAGGTTGGAGAATTGCTATAGGCCCCAATAATAAAGCCGCCGTCTGAAGTCGGATTAAGGCTTCTGATCTCATCTTTGTATTTTCCTCCAAAACTTTTTTGCCATTTAATATCGCCGGAACGATCCAGACAAACAAGCCAAATATCACTGCCCCCAGCGCTTTTGGAAGTTTTGTCTACACCATGATCAGAAAGCGAAGAACCGCCGAGGAGGTAGCCTCCCTCTACTGTTTGCATTACGGTATGTAAATGATCAGGTCCTGTCCCGCCGAGCGTCTTTTGCCACTGCACAGCGCCTCCAGCATCAAGTTTAATAACCCAAAAGTCATTATCTCCTCGAGGATTTTCGGCTTTGTTCCCTCCCTTAGGGCTGTCAGAAGTTCCGGCTAGCAAAAAACCGCCATCCTGAGTATTAATAACACGCTTTAGCAGATCTGTTCCGGAGCCTCCGAAATTTTTCTGCCAGACAAGTTCCCCCTGTTCGTCCATTTTCCAGACGGAATAATCAAGGCCGCCCTGATTGACTGAAGTTTTAATTCCGTTTTTATCCGAGAGAGAGCTTCCCGCCAGAATAAAACCATAATCAGCTGTAGGATGCGCATCAAAGAGGTAATCAGCATGTTTACCGCCATAGGATTTCTCCCATTGAATATCTTGTGCGAAAAGCGAAAAGGGTACTATGAAACCGAGCGTAAAAAGCTGGCTGCATAAATTGCAAATTTTTTTCATATATCGAAATTTGTTTATCTATTGTCATTTTATGAACAATTCGTGAGGTGTTGGTAGCACATCAGCAATAAATCAAACCTCTTAAGGAAGCGGGTGGTAAGTCCACTATTCGTTTTGGTGGGGCGAAGATAAAGGTTTAGATATGCTCCAAAGAATGTCTGAGAAGAATTAGGTAAAAAACACTCTTTAAGTTAAAAAGATAATAATCTTAAATATATGTTAAAGCTAAATTCCCAAAGAGTTTGGTAGCAAAGGACAAGGTCTGTGATACGCGGATAGACTGATTAAACAATCTTTGCCACCTCTTTATAGAAACATATGTTCTCACCCTGGTACCCGCGCGAATTTAAGGTCTACTCAAGAGTCTCGACGATCTATAATTTTTAATTTTCGACAAGGTGAGGCTATACCGCATCGGTATAATCAAAAAAAACCGCCCCTAAAGGCGGTTCAAACACATGAAACAAGGGTCGTTTATTGTCTTGTATACACCTGGCTGATGTTTCCGGTCGCATATTCAAAGTCGCCGGTCGTCGAATTGATCGAAGGATACTGGCTGTTTGGAAGCGAACGGGTCACCGTGTTGGCTTGTTGGTTCCACGTCCAGGAGTTTGTACCGGAACCTCCGTAAGTTGTAGTAGCCGTTAAGTTGTTGCCGTTGCGGGTCCAGGTGCCGGAAGTGACCTGTGATTGCGCGCAGGAAGAGACACCGTTGTTGATGCCTACGGAATTGTAAGTCGAGGTGTACGTTCCATCCTCGTTAAGTGTCATGACCGTGTTGTTGTAGCAGGTGCTTTCGGTCATCATGTTGGTCGACGAATCACCGTCGTCATCATAATCGATCGCAGTGGGGACGTTCCAGGAAGACATGCGGTAGGTCCCGGCCATATCCCGAAGGTTGTTGTTGCCGTTGTTGTTTCCGTCATCGTCATCGCTGCATGAAGCTGCTCCTATGCATCCTGCAAAGCCGAGCAGTAAAAAGAAAAATCTTTTCATTTGTGAAATAAGTTTAGAGTTAAAACACAAAATTAGGCACTCGCGCCGCATAGCGATTTGCAGCATTTTAAACGGATAAGGCAATATTTGATTGGTCGTTACTCCTGATCGTCAAGCCTTGTCCCGTGGATCGATTTGCCGCTTTCGGCCTCCTTTCCGATCCTTTTGATGATCGCATCGAATTTCAACGTCTCCAGCCGGAGCATTTCTACGATCTTCTGGTTATCGGGATCGTCTGCCTTGTTCGCCCCGAATAATTCGATAAGGCCCATTATGTTCGACAGCGGACTGCGTACTTCATGCGATTGTATCCAATAGATTTCCTTCAGGCGCAAATTCTGGGCACGGATGTGTTCCAGGTAGGCCTGCTGCTCGGTGATATCGCGCGCGAAACAGCTGATGCCGGAAATCTCGCCATGATGGTCTATTATCGGGTTGAAGCGGAGTTCTTCGAATACCGATTGCGCCTGTGACGGATCTTTCCAGACCACACGGAAATGCTCTCCTGAAAATGCTCTCCTGAAATAGTCGTTCCAGGCAGCCGGCAGGTATTCGGCGCAGCGTTTATCGGATAACGTTTCCCTTGTTCCTTTATCCTTTACCCTGGCCCAAAAGGCTTCATTGGCTGTGATAAGGTTGTTTTCGCGATCCATGGACCAGATCACGTCGCACGTCGTGTTGATGATGGCGCGCAGGTTAAGCTCGTCTTTGAGTATCTTTTGCTGGACTTTTTTCTGGTCGGTGATATCCAAAAAATAAATGGCCAATCCCGTCGCCGACGGATACACGTTTACCGAAACCCAAATGTCCAGAGGCGCGTAATACTCCTCAAAATGCACCGTAATTTTTTCGGCCATGGCATTATGGTACAGCGGGTAAAAGCTTTTTTCGACCGCCTGCGGGAACAGTTCCCATAAATTTTTTCCAAGCACATCCTGGCGCTCCCGGCAAAGGACGCGCTCGGCGGTACGGTTGAAATAGGTGATGTTCCAGTTGAGGTCAAGCGTAAAAAAAGCATCGGTGACACTTTCCAGGATAGTTGTGATATCCGATTCCTTCTGGGCCAAAATGCGTTCGGTAGAAACTTTGTCTTCTACATCAAGGGCCATAACGACACGTGCCTTTTTGCCGTTGAAGGTAGTTTTATGTGCGAAAATCTGGACGTGGAACGCCTCGCCGTTTTTCTTGAGATGTCTCCATCGCCCGAAGTCCTGAACGGAATGCGAAACCTTTACGGCAGCGTCCACAAAACGCTTCCGGTCTTCCACGGGCCTCATGTCCAGCACCGACAGGGACATAAAGTCTGCCCGGCTGTATCCGTAAAGGTGCAGCGCAGCTTCGTTCGCTTCTATAATGGCATAGCTGTCCTGCTCATATAAATACATACGGGCAGGGCTATCCTGAAAAAGCCGTCTGTATTGATCCATTATGTAAATCCGATTTTGGGGGTGCCCAAATGTATTGAAATCGTTTTGAAAATGATAAAAAACTGAGCATTTGCGTGCAAATTCCGCAATTTTAACGTTTGTGGAGCGGGGTTAAATTTCTTGTTTTTTCGTGTTTGAGATCGGTATTGAATTGGTTTAACTTTTTGGTAGTCAAGGTCTTTTAACGACGTTGATGGTTATGGGTTTTGAGGTTGCATGTATATAATGAAAGGGGAGGTGAGTTGGGAAAAATCTGATTAAGTTATAGGCCCAATGTCGTCTTCAGAAATTTAAATTTTCTCTCTTCAGTTCCATTCTAGGAGGTTTTTACAATTGTAGAACTTTATAATCGCTAGTGGCAATCAGTCTACTAAAATCATTTAGAAAAGTATAATCTGAACGAAAACATAACGTGAAATATCAAGACTAACTAAACCTAAAAGCCTGTAGTACAGTATTATGAGTTAAATCAAATGAACGATTTTCCTATTATATTTTCATCCACATTTATAAATTGTGTCCGAGATCTCATGGCAGTTTTGCCGGTCGGAAAAGTCGAAACAGCGACCATAAAAACTGAAAGTAGGCACAATTTTAAAATTTTTTATTATGGATTATTCATTGCAAAGTTTGACAACAGTTGCCGATTGTAACGTGTTACTTTCCATGGCAGCAA
>Ga0265798_10008765_pt1 | contig 12809 bp, 5 predicted proteins | sample P3T30metagenome_FD_192430 | JGI IMG/M metagenome (GOLD analysis project Ga0265798, IMG submission 192430) | Plant litter microbial communities from East Loma Ridge, Irvine, California - P3 T30 | ecosystem: Environmental > Terrestrial > Plant litter > Unclassified | place: USA: California...
CGACAAACGAGGATAACAATAGGCGGGGGCTCCAGCGAAAACGCTGCCTCAATCCCCAGGCCGAAGCCCGTTCGCCCTCACCACCGACCAAGAAGACCGTCCACATGCCGAATATTGATTCAAGTTGCCTCATAAAAATATTCAACCCGCAGCAAAGCGCAAAAGGGTTGCCCCCTAGGCGCCTCCGGCCAGTTTAGTGCCCAAAACGTCCGTCCACTAGCCGAATATTAATTCAAGTTGCCTCATAAAAATATCCAGATCGCAGCAAAGCGCAAAAGGGTTGCCCCCAAGGCGCCTCCGGCCGGTTCAGTGCCCAGGCCTGATCACCCACCAGCGCAAATATTGATTCAAGTTGCCTCATAAAAATAGTTGCGCTGCGGCTCAAAAGGGTTGCCCCCTACGAACCTCACCAATCTGATACTAGTCTGGCTGGGCGGATAACTGGGTTCTGAGGACCCCAACTACCCTCCTCACAATATACTTCGTATATAGTAACGAATAGCTACTATATAAGGACTGTATAACACCTTCAGTGGAAAAAGCAAGCCCTTCCACCGACGGGGTCATCCCTCCTCCCCAGCCTAAGCCGAGAATTTAAAGCACCCAAAAGTATATCCCAGCCGAAACTGAGCATTTGAGCCCGAGATTTTGCATGGTTTCCAGCATCCCCTGGCACCAGCCCATTGAACTTTCACGCCCCTTGGGGTTTATCGCAAGCAGCACGCCCGGGACAGCCCACTGGGGTATGATGCACGCCCAAATAATCCGTCCACAAGCCGGATATCGATTGAAGTTGCCCATAAGAATAGCCAGCCCGCAGCGAAGCGCAAAAGGGTTGCCCTCAAGGCGCCTCAGGCCGATTCAAAGCCCAAACGTCCCCCGGACCATCTCAAGTGTGTTCAGATGCTTGGCATTTCTTCGTTCTCAATCCCACCTAGATCTGGTGGTTTCGCCTGACTCCATGTTCTCTCATATAGTGTAGGAACATCGTTCGGCTCGATTTTCGCGTTCCGGGGTTAGGGTGGCGGAAAACAGCTCGGAGGTGCGCTTTTTTGTATGGGAAACCGTGTAGACATGCGCAGGCTCATACAAACCATAAGCCAGATCCAAAAAATATAGAGTCTAGTAGCTTTGGGGTGAATTCGACCAAGTACAAAAAAAAAGCAGAGTCTAGTAGCTTTGGGGTGAATTCGACCAAGTATAAAAACAAATACAGAGTCTAGTAGCTTTAGGGTAAATTCGACCAAGTATAAAAAGAAATACAGAGTCTAGTAGCTTTAGTAGGGTCTAGTAGCTTCGGGGTGAATTCGACCAAGTATAAAAACAAATACAGAGTCTAGTAGCCTTAGGGTAAATTCGACTAAGTATAAAAAGAAATACAGAGTCTAGTAGCTTTAGTAGAGTCTAGTAGCTTCGGGGTTAATTTGACTACGTCTAAAAAGAAATACAGAGTGTAGTAGCTTTAGAGTAAATTCGACCAAGTATAAAAAGAAATTTATAGTCTAGTAGCTTTAGTTAAGTCTAGTAGCTTTTGGTTAAATTCAACTAAGTATAAAAATTAATATTAAGTCTAGTAGCATTAGTAGAGTCTAGTTATTTTAGATAAAGTTTAAGTAAGTATACAGTTTATTTTAAGTCTAGTAGTTATAGAGAAAGTTCGGCTACGTATTACTGTTCTAGAGTTTAGTAGCTATCGAGTAACTTTCGCTAAGTATAAGCAAAGTAAGAGTACAGTAGCTTTAACGTAGTCTAGAATCTATAGACTAAATTAGGCCTAATATAAGATAACAATATAGTCTAGTAGTTATAGCATAATATTTTATAGTAGTAACTCTAACAGGAATATTAAAGGTCTAGTAGCCTTAGTAATATTAACGTCTCTAGTAAAGTATATAATCTATCTACAGTCTAGTACTCTTATAGTATTCTAATACTATACAAGTGTTTTGCTTTTAAAACTATTTTAATTATATGTTCTACTCTATTCGCATATATATATAGTGTATATAGCGATCTATAACTTTTACTCTCTTATATCTCTACCTTATTCTTTATAAATACTAGGATCTAAACTAAATTTTATATTATATAAAGTTTAATACTTTTGTTCTTATTTTATTTTATTTTATATACTATTATATTATTAACATTAGTTACACGTATACCTATAGATATACTTATTATTTAGACTATATACGTTACTATATAACTCTAAAAAGAAGTAGATTATATAAAAAAATAAGTAAAGCTACTACTTTTATACTTCTATTAATATAAAATATAACTAAAACGTAGTTATATAAGCTAGTATATAACTATAGTATATATATATTTTCTAAATACCTTACCTTATAATATATAGTAGTATAAATCTTATCTTAAAAAGTATTAGTAGTAAAACTTAGGCTATAAAGCTAAATGCTTCTAGGTCTTATATCTATAAAAAGAGAGTTAGAAGAGTATTTACGCGTTCTATATATCTCCTTGTAGAGGCGTAGAGATATATATAATAGAATTTAAAGCTATATACATATCTTATTACGAACTAGAACGTCTCTATATAAATAGAAAGTAGAAAAGAAAAACTTATCTAGAGATAGAGTAGATATCTAAAAAAGATTAGCTAGAGAAGCTATATTTCGCTCTCTTTATAATAATAATATACTAACTACTCTTATATATAAGTAGTCTCTTAAACTTATACTTTAATTAATAACACTACTAGAGTCTTAGTATAATTTAAGAAGTCACTACTGCTAACATTTATGTTACAAAGCTACTTAAATCTATGTATATTTTAGAAAGCTTTTAGACTTTTATTATATGTTCTAGCCGCGACGCTTGTTCTTACCCCCTAAGGTAAATATCGCTTTGTGCGCGAAAGCTACTAGACTCTACTATTCGAGAACTTCGATTATACTTTGTATGAGCCTGCGCGTGTCTACACGGATCCTCGTACTAAAAAGCGCACCTCCGAGCTGTTTTCCGCCACCTTAACCCCGGAGCGCGAAAACCGAGCCGAACGATGTTCCTACGTTATATAAGGAGGGTGATTCCTCCCCGGCAAGGGACCTAGAGCGCGTTCTGCGCGAAGGGGCGTCTTTGACAGCGGGTGTCCTGCACTGCGGCCAGGATTCAAAGATTCATGGCGGATGGCTTTGTCTTATCCCGGGGGAATCCCAGTCTGCGGTTGGGAGAATCACTGCTTGCAAATAATCTCCCGAAGCTTTCTTGGGATGGGCTTCAGCGAGTACGTATGCGACATAAAAGGCAGTGCCTGGCGAAAGGGGGTCCTTGTGGCCGTGCGGCTGGTCTCCTCCACCACCGCCCCTATGTCTGTTGAGCTTATGAGAGGATGCTAAAAGCCATAGGTCAACCGCCGATGATTGGTTCCAGGAAGCGGGAGACTGTGTCTCTGTGACCTGGCTGAACCCGCCGTTCAGAATCTCCTCCTACCCCCGTTGGGGTTGCTCTTCAATTGAAGAATTAGGCAAGGAGTTGTTCGGGGTGAGCTTTGGTTCCCTCCGCTCCTCGAAGGTCTCAAAGCCTGGGAGAAGTATCTAGATCGCCATGTCGTGGAAAGCTGTGGGCTCCATTGCTCTTGGGAACGCTTGCGCGCCCAGTAAGGGAGTTTGAGAAGATGGGCTGGGTACCAAGAAAGGCCAAGTATCTTCGTTTTGCCGCGCGAAACCTAGTCTTAGAACCAATTCAAGCAGGATAATATAAAGATTGATCACAGAGTAAAACAGTGGCGCATACGCCCTTATATACCTAGAGAGCTAGCTTACAGCTACCTTAGTATTTAAATCTTATTATTAGTAGAGTACAAGATAGTTTTAAATTCTAGTAGCTTTAGTAGAGCCTAGTACCTTTGCGGTAGATTCGAAATACACCGTAAGTCTAGTAGCTTTAAAGCTAACTTAGCTGAATTAGAGATAAATACTAAAACTACTAGGTTTTAAGTACATTTAGCTAAGTGCAGCGTAAACTAAGAGGCTAGTAGCCTTATTAGACACTAGCAGATTAGAATTAATATACGTTATAATTACAAGAAAAATATAACAAATAATATAGTTTTTAGTTATACACAAGACAAAGCAATATTATTTAAGCTTATAATACAAAGCAAAATATAGAGAATATAAATTATAAGCATAAGAAATAAGATTTAATTATAGATTAATTTAAAAAAAAAAGAAATTTATATTATAACAGTACTTTAGGGTTAAAAAAAAGATATCTAGCGTGTATTATTAATACTTCTACAAATTAAGTTATAATTAATATAAGTTAAAGATCATAATACTTTTGTATAACTAAAGCTGTCTATATATATATATAGTTATTAAGTAGGCGAAGTATTTAATATCACGCTACATTTGCGAGGAATAATTTATGTTAGTAAGATTAATAATATAATTATAACATACTTATGATATTAGTAAAAATAAGAAGACTATTAGCAGTAGATTATAATTAGATAAAGTAGGTGTATTCAATACTAGTATATAGTAAATTTTACTAGACACGTGTCTTACTAAGAAGAATTTAGATAAAGGCGCTATATAGAAGAAAATCTAAAAAAGATTAAAGAAAAGTAAACATAGAAAGTTAGGATATAGTATGTATTATACTAGAAAAGTATTACTATTTAACTCTAACTCTTAAAAGAGGTCTTAAGAAAGTAGAGCCTTGTATTACAGCTCCGGGAGCCGCAGTACAGCTGTGCTCTTATCTTGTCCTAACAAGCAAAACAAAAATACCCTTCTTAACTAGAATTCTTTATAATTTCAATCCTCTTAATATAGGTCTTTGTTAATAAGACAACAATGTGCTATCTTTCTGCTCCGTTACCGTTGAAGTAACAGAGCAGAAAGATAGTACTTAGCCTATTTTTTGCCGGTAATCAAGGCCGCTAACAGGTTAACACCTTACGCGCCCTAATCCTTTTTCTATAAGCATCCCAACGTTCTTAGATTAAAACGCTTAACTGTCTAGTGTTAGTTTAATAATGTAAAAGATATGCGGGTTTACTAACCCCCGGACGGTCGCCTAATCCTCGAGCCGCTTCTTCTCCTTTGGCTCTAGCTTCTTGTGCGTGAATCCTGGAAGCTTGGCGTTAAGGTAGTTTCCGAACACATTGTGGTGTTCTCTTCTCTCTCTGGCCGTTATCAAACAGCTAAGAAGAAAAGAAAAATAGAATAGCCCTCGGGAATAAACTGAAATCCAAACATGCAATAGTTAGGAAGTTGATTGCCGGCTAATCACGAAGCTTAGGCATACGCCCATCAAACTCCGATCAGCCGGCAATTAACTTCCTAACTATTGCATGTTTGGATATTCGTCCTTGCTACTAGTTCGTGATGAAGCCACGTGCCAAAAAAAGGACCGCAATATAAGGGAAGAGGATGAACGAGCGAAACAGACACTATCTCTTGGAATAGATTTCTTCAAGATCTTGATCCTCTCAATCTAGGCCTTTAGACAAGCCGGGTGGGTCTTTTGCGACAGGCTTCTGCCCGGCCATCTGTAAAGCAGGTTTCTCCTTGAGTAATACTGGTTCATCGTCATCTTCGTCGGAACAAAGATCAATGATTGTGACAGCGGCTTTGTAGTTCCTGGGTCCTGCTGGCGGGGTGGTTGTGTTGCTCGCTGGCTTGGATATGGATAGTGCTTTGGCTCTATTCGACGACCGAACAAGACGCCGAACATCTCCTCCGCAAACCTGTCACCCAGGAAAAAGTACAATCTAGCCAATTTTGTCCAGTACGCTACTGGCAAACTTGCGGACCAATACCTGAGGAAGGAGAGAATCCAAGGTGAACATCGTTCCATGTCTGCCAGTTTTTCAGCAGTTTGGCCTTCTCTGCTGGAAACAGCTGTATTCTAGATAAGTTAGCAATGTGGAAGCGTGAAGATGAAAGTAAGAAATTTGAAAAAGAGAGGACTTACTTAAAGTCGGAAGAGGCGAAGAACGGCCATGTTCCAGATGCGCATATGCTTTGTTATCTGCTCAAAGGCGACTTTTCGTGTTTCTGTGGGTATTCCCCTGGCCTCGTGGGGATTAATGATATACTGGATCTATTTTGTTGTTAGCAAATGTGCAATTGTTGAGATTAAGTACCTACATCATGGGCGTTGTGAGTTTCTGGTTCTTGTTCGTCCGAAATCTCTTCTTGCGTAGGCGCATTTGATTTGGGGATATAGGCATAGAGGGAGAGAATGTAGGCCTTGCTCCAGAATTATTCCTCTTCTCTCTTGTGTTTTGCGAGAATGATGGCTCGCTCCTTGTTGACGTTGTCCATGTCGAAGTCGTAGCGGCAGTCGGCCTGTTCGTTGCCGGTAATTGAGGCCGCTGATGGGTAGATAGTCAACGCGCCCAGATGCCATTGCCGTGAACATCACGACGTTCTTGTATTGCTTGCGCTCCTTACGCGGCATCTAAGTCCACGTAAGGAGCGCAAGCAATCACGCGGGACTAGTTCCTTGCGAACGATGATTCTCTCAGTGCCAATTTTTGGCGAGCTCTAAGAATGAACCATCTCTTGCCTCCATTTAGACCAGAACAACACCCCTTGCCGCCAGCGCATGCTCCTCGTCGGTCACTATTGGCGAAAGAGGGGCGGTCCTTCCGTATGGGCACACGCAACCGGTACTCACATCCGCTATTTTTCGGGCGAAGGAATATATTGTTCCAGGTCCGAAGAGTCGAAGAAGCGCCATGAGACTACTTCAGCTTGGTTTTAAGGTAATGGCCAAACTCATTGTTGTAATCATTCGGCTTACAGAGACCCGAAAAGTACCATGATCTTTTCAAATGGTACTTTTCGGGTCTCCGTAGGCATTCCCCTGGCCGAGAAGCGGATGTGTTAGTCGGTGGTGCCCCGGCTGGCCTCGTGGGGATTGGTTATGTACTGGATCTATTTCGTTGTTAGCAAATGTGCAATAGTTGAGATTGAGTACCTACGTCGTGTGCATTATGAGATCCGGACTCTGCTTCGTCCGGCTTATTTTCATGTGTAGGTACATCTGAATTTTCTTGCAGTTTCGCTTTCTCCCCTGGAAGGTGCTGCATGTTTGTTTTAAATGTGAAATAAGTGGGAAGGGTATGTGAAGTCGAAAGCAGCAAAGTCGGCCATTGACCCATCTGCTCCAGATTTTTTGGTGATCTGGAGCAGATGGGTACTTTTTGAGTCGCCGTAGGTAGCCCTCTGACCGAGAAGCTGATATGATCATCGGTTCCACGGCTGGTCCCGCGAGGATTAATCATGTATTTAATCTATTGCCTTATTAGCACAGTTTTCAGGGTGAAGTTTGGGTACCTACATCATGGGCGTTGTGATTGGGCTGTGTACAAGCTGACAAAACCAGGTTGTTTTGTAAAAAATATCCAGCCCGCAACGAAGCGTAAAAGCGTTGCTCTCACACGCCTCTGGCTAGTTTGGTGCTTATGCTTAATTTGTTTTTGTCCACAAGCAGAATATTCGTTCAAGTTGCCTCGTGGAAATATTGTGCCCGCAGCAAAGCGCCAAAGGGTTGCCCCCAAGGGGCATCCGGCCATGTCAAAAGCCCACAAAGTTTCGTCTAGGAGCCGAGTATTTTTTCAAGTAGTCTCATGAAAATCATTCAGCTCGCAGCAAAGCGCAAAAGGGTCGCCCCCGAGGTGCCTCCGAACCATAGCGCGTCATGTAACAGAAGAGTTACACGAAAGGGTCGCTGGCCCCCTTCGGTGGACAGGCAAGCCGATCCACCGACGGGGTTATTTCGCCCTCCCAGCCGAGGCTGAGTATTTGATCAATTCAGATCGCACCAGCTTAGAGCCGGGCATTCAAAAGTACGCCTCGGAAAGCCACTTTGAGCGAATCTTTCGCTCCCTCGCTCCTGTCGATAGCTGCAATAAGCGGCTTCCGTCAGGCAGATATTGGTCCCGAAGGCCCACACGACGCCATAAACCCCCTGATTGTAACGCTGCACCCCTGGGCAAGCCCAGCGGTCCTTTGGATCATCCCAACTGTGTTCAGATACTTGGCATTCCTTCATTCCCATTCCCACATAGATCCCATTGTTTCGCCTAACTCCATGTCCCCTCATATAGTGTAGGAACATCGTTCGGCTCAATTCTCGCGTTCCGGGGTTAAGGTGGCGGAAAACAGCTCGGAGGTGCGCTTTTTTGTATGGGAAACCGTGTAGACATGCGCAGGCTCATACAAACCATAAGCCAGATCCAAAAAATATAGAGTCTAGTAGCTTTAGGGTGAATTCGACCAAGTCTAAAATAAATTCAGAGTCTAGTAGCTTTGGGGTTAATTCGACCAAGTACAAAAAGAAATACAGAGTCTAGTAGCTTTAGAGTTACTTCGACCAAGTATATAAATAAATACAGAGTCTAGTAGCTTTAGAGCGAATTTAACGAAGTCTATAAAGAAATTTAGAGTCTAGTAGCTTTGGCATAGTATAGTAGCTTTAGCAGGGTCTAGGAGCTTTACTAGAGTGTAGTAGCTTTAGAGCGAGTTCGGCTAAGCATATATATAGAAGTGTAGTAGAGAAGTTACTATAATATTAGAATAACTATAGTAAAAATGTCTTAACCTAAACTATTTAATATTAATCTTTTGTATAAGACTATAGCGTACAGGCTATAAAGCTCTAAAATTATCCTTTAAAACCTGTAATATTAGACAAGTAACTACTAATTAATACGGGATGTAAGAGATAGTATAGTAATAGTATATTGTTAAGTAAGGATAGACGAATCGTGGCCTGCTTAGTTACGATTGTCTAGAGGTTCTTGGAGATGCGATACATCTCTCTCCGTAGAGTATCTCCTCGCGTATGAGTCGTATGGAATGCGGGAGGCGTGGTTGGCTCGTCGTCTCTGGGTCGCCTTTGGGTCATCGCCGTACCGTGGGATAGCGATGCTGAACCATGGGCTTCGAATTCCGCGCACACCGCGATGAGTTGAAGAGGGGAGTATATAAAGCGCATTGCAGTGTCCTCGTTGCTTCCACAACACTCACGCAATCATGCAGTTCACACCCTTCTCCTTCGCGATGGTGATTATCCTCACGATCATCCACCTCAACGTCTACGCTCGCCTAGCCTACCCTCCAACATCGCTTATCGCTAGCGAGCTCGTCGCAAGGACACTCGGTGTCTATTGGCAACCTTGCCCATCACGCTTGGCTCGAAGGATGCGAAATACAATTGTGTAGGGATGACTCCAGCAGCTAGAGCCTTCCTTCTAGCTGAGGAATCAGCTAGACAAGGCCTGCTCCCTCGCTTTCAACAACACGCCTACGTACCCACTCCGGCAGAGATTGCCTTCATGGGCCAGATCAGCTTCTGTGGCGACGTCGAAGGACATGCAAGGACCAGTATCATCCTCGCACCTTACCGTCTGCGAGTCCCGATACGGTATGGGGTTTGAGCTGCTCAGGCTTGAGACAGCAGGAACTGGCATGTGGAAGGTGACATCACTTGGCATAGAAACCAGAATTGAGCAATGAATCGTATATTGGAACGAATTTGACGTATTTGGTCGTATGGGGCCGAAGCCGATTATCTGGATCTACTTATACTCGCGCCAGGTGAAGTCACCTGGTCGTCTGGAACACAGGCTCCTGACAATATAAACCCTTCTTAAGTCTAAACCCTCAGGATCAGCCAGAATGGGCGATTCTGGGCCATAGTAGGCCGTAGTACGGTTTGTTGTTGGGAAACGATCAGTTGGCGTGTGGTTGGACTTGGATTGCGTCGTATTGCGACGAAGCCATTTTTCAGACTCACCTTCACCTTCACCTCGCAATTTCCTCGCTCACCGCCAAAATAGGCGATAACAGAGCATTGTAGCAAACACTGCTGCCTACGCTAGTGGCCGGCGTCTTCGCGGCATTGTATTGAGATCTTTTGGATTTCTCAACCGTCGTTCCTACAATCACCCGCGACAATCGGGTAAGTTCTTCTGCTTTTGCTGTTTCCTAGTGGAATCCCCAATAGCCTATCATGGTCTCCTTCAGGCCATTATGGGGTATTGTAGGTCGTCGAGGTGTATACCAAGCTAACATGATACCAGTTAACGATCACCAGCACCACGTCGACCACCCAATTCACGTTTGCGTTCAACTTTCTAGCAACTATGACTACTCCGCTCAAAATCTGGTGGTTCAACGACCTGGGCAGCTACTGGACCAGTCTTGAACTGCACGCTGACGGCCGCCTTATCATCCCCAAGATCGCTGTACGTATTGCTATCCTATTCCAATCTCTCTTCCCTGTATGCTTTACTAACTATATATATTCTAGCTTATCGCCATGTTCGGTAAACTACCACATGTCCCAGACATGAACTTGGTCCAGGCCGGCGGCGAGATTAGGGTGAAGGACGACCCCCCTCAGTACGAAGTCCTGTTCAACGATGCAGAGCCGCTCCGTAATGCTGAGGTCTGGTTTGACGCTCGTGTTCTTTGGGATATTCTTATGTAAGTTGTACTTTAACTCTAGTACCTTTAGCTAATCCAAGAAAGGGACGAACCAGTAGCGGGCCGCTGTGGTTACGAGCACTGCGAGGACGAGCCAAAGTACCTGTTCGACTGTTGGAGGCTTAAGACTGGTGATGATGGCCCAGATACGCACCAGTGCATTAACCATCGCATTAGGATGTGGACTATGGAGTTCCAAGTCCATCCTCGGGGAGTTCGAGTCTAGGCGAAGGGGCAAGTTAGGGGTACAAGCGAGTTAGGCGTGCAGAACAATCGGATTTAGAGAGTAGTAGAACAATAAAGTTGTTCTTTTCACGTTGGTATTGCGCGACTGAGGCATGCATTGCAAGACAACGTTATTATTTATCTGTTCTAAGAGCTATATTGGCGCTTAGGCTTGTTATTCGTCCTCTGCTTCGCTGTCACTAGCGAGTATGCCGTTGGCATCAGAACAGGTCCGGTCGACCTGCGCAGCATCGTCAGCCTCGACGATAGTTCTGCAGTTGTCAGCAACCTCGCGGAGTATGCTCTTGCTTGCCTCGATATAACCACGGAGTCGAGACGTCTCTGCTTCAGCTACGTCGACCTTATCCAAAGCGGCAGCCGTCTTGAACCTTTCCATTGCCACGTCGCTCTGCAGCGCTGCGACTGCCTGGTCTAAGCGTGCTATTTTTGCTCGAGCATGATGCAACTCCTTTTGATCAGTGTACAGCTTTTCTGCGATGCCTTTTGCCCGCTTAAACCCTTCCTCAATCTCTGCGGTAATGTGCTCAAAGCTTGACGTGCTGTGGTGGACGCGCACCAACTCTTTGCTATTCTGGGCTGGGGTGGAGGCGGCATCGCGTTTCGACGACCGTGTAGAGGGGGACGATGCAGGTGGGCGTGGAGTGCGGACGTGAATGACGTCCCCAAGGGAAGCGTCCTTGGACGGCGTAGCGGTAAGGGCAGCACGCTCGCGCTTGGCCGAGGCGAACGAATCTGGCAGCTTCCTCTTGCTCCGCGGAGGCTCAATAGAGCCTACAGCCCCAGTCTTAGACGACATGACGATGCAGTGACAGTAGACTAGAATGTAAGTGAATGCCGCCAGCATCGGTGCTCTGCTACTCACCAGGTGATCGCAGGTGTGCAACAACAGAGGCAGATGTTGTAGGCACGACGCAGGAAGAGGGAAGGACGAACGACGCGTCGCAGCTAGTGTGTTTCGCTACCCATGCAACGGCGTATGCCGCTAACGCCGGAGATTACGCCGAACGCGTTCGCACTTCGCGTGCGCGGGTGAGCGTCAGCGACCTGATTGTTCCTAGCTCTACTGAAGTTGATGGCCGGTCCATCGTCGCGCTGTCAGCGACGTTGTTGTTGATGAGCAAGACGGTGTGATCAGTAAAAGTCATGATCGAGGTGATATAATCAAGAGGAGGTCAGTCTGGCGCATTGCGTTCGTGCTAGCTGCTGCCGGCGCAACTGTGATGTAGCCGGAAGAGTTCCATGGTTCGCGAGGACAGACATCCAAAGTACTGTTAACTACCGCAGCGCGCCCCACGGGTCTGATGATTTGGGTGACAATTGATTGTCAACGAAGTTTGGAGCTCAAAAGACGTCCGGGGTTTGATACTAGTAAAAATGCATGCTAACTTCGATACTGTATCAGCCCCTACTAGCTTTTCAAAGCGATAACAACGTCGATTTGATGGTAAAGCTATGTCGAGGGAGATCGGATGACAATGTCAAGCCTCAGTCCGTACCTGCCTCCACGTGCGTAACCCACCCACCCACCCATTCAAGGCACCCAAGGCACCCACAGATGCACTCAGGGGTGGCCATCTACTCTCGAGACGTCCAAGTAGCCTTCGCAATAGCTCCCGCGAGCCCTCATGGCCTGGCGTCCCAGCTCCGGGAGCCTCGATGTGGCCGTCGCAGTCTCCCATGAACCCAACCTGCCGTTTGATCTTGCCTTCAGGAGCGCGTTGCTTACTGATCGCAATTCGCGTACAACTCCCCTCACCAGTGGCGATAGTACTCGAGAAGAAGTACGTTCTTGGTGAGAAGCCTCACCGAGTATGGTGCCGGCAAGCTCGCAAATCAATTTGCGGCTATTGCGGACATGGACATCTACACATTCGCGGAAAAGGTCTACCTGGACGGAAAATCTTACGATCGACTCCTTCCATCAAAACGTCCATTGTTTCATCGTCGACCATGCCCATCTGCAAGAATCCCCCAGATCAGGAAGCAACACTGCGAGGATTCGATAGATCGGAAAAGGAAGCTTCAATCGAAGTGGAGCCCATTGTCATTGATCGCGAGAGTTGGTACACCGATCCCACCAAAATC
>Ga0265798_10008766_pt1 | contig 12807 bp, 7 predicted proteins | sample P3T30metagenome_FD_192430 | JGI IMG/M metagenome (GOLD analysis project Ga0265798, IMG submission 192430) | Plant litter microbial communities from East Loma Ridge, Irvine, California - P3 T30 | ecosystem: Environmental > Terrestrial > Plant litter > Unclassified | place: USA: California...
CGGTAGCGGCTCTGTAACAACTTCAATGGGCAGATGGTTGAGATTCGCAAACACACTTAAGTTACGTGTATTGTTAAGACAATCTTTAACTCCATCTCGTGCTGCTAAAGTAACCGCAGGATTTGCGACGCTAGCTGGCCAGTCATTTTTAGGTGCTGGTGAAAACGCAGCGGTAAACCCTGGTTACATTAACCAGGCAGGTAAATTCAATCCTTTATATGGCGCCATCGGTTTTGCCGTTGCAGGAACTGAAACTTCAAACTATCAGGCAACAAGAGCAAATAAATATGCTGTCGACTTTTTATCATCTGCAACTGACCCTCGTATTGGTCTTATCTACAGACCTGCTGTAGCACCAATTCCTGCAACTCAGACCTATACAGGTGTTTATCCGGGAACAACAGCAACGCCAACAACTAAAAAAGATAACTATTCTGCAGTTGGTGCTGGTGTTTTACCTTCGAGTGCAAACAACGGCTTTGCAAAGCCCGCATATTTGTTAACGGCAGCAGAGGGATATTTTTTACAAGCTGAAGCTTATTTAAAAGGTTTCCTTCCAGGCGGTGCAGCGGCAGCACAAGCGGCTTATCAGGCTGGTATCGACGAATCATTTAAGCTATTGGGTTCAACTGCAGCAGCAGCTAATACTTACTATACAAATTCAACCCAGCCACTTGTTAACTGGGCAGCAGCTGCAACTGCAGGCCGTCAGTTCGAAGCTATTATTACTCAAAAATGGATAGCGAACAATGGTTTTAACGGTAATGAAGCTTGGGCTGAGTATCGTAGAACTGGCTTCCCAACAAATATTCCGGTGGGCTTAAACAACTCAAGCGGTGGAAGGTTGCCATTACGTCTTCCTTACCCACAAAATGAAATTGCTTCGAATGCAGCAAATGTCCCTCAGATTAATATTTTTACTACGAAAATATTCTGGGAGAAATAACATAAACAGTTTTTATTGAGAAGGGCAGATTCGTTAGAATCTGCCCTTTTTTTTGGTGGAAAAAAACGGAGCTTTAAACAAGTAACGGTATCAAATGTTCGTCATATTAATGTCATTTGAATATTTTTTGTGTTAAAGATTTGTTAAAAAAATGTAAATGCATACTATATTTAGATTTTTAATAGACTAATATCAAACTAACTTAAATTTCATGAAAAAACTTTTACAAAGTTTGTTCGTGTTGATGTTTGTTGCGATAACTGCAATGGGTCAACAGCGAACAATTACAGGTACAGTTACATCTAAAGACGATGGATTGCCAATTCCTGGTGCCTCGGTTAGAGTGAAAGGGAACACCACCGTTGGAACGCAAACCAACTCGAACGGTAAATTTACTTTGAGCGTACCGGCATCCGCTAAGACACTAACTATTTCGTTTCTAGGATACGCAGCGCAGGAGATCGGCATTGAATCTTCAGTTGTTGCTAATGCAAGTCTGATTTCGAATGCACAATCATTGTCAGAACTCGTTGTAACTGGCTATTCTCAAACATCAAAAGCACGTAGCGTTTCAGCTTCGACTGTTGTTTCTGCTGCTCAAATTGAAAACATCCCTCAACCGTCATTTACTTCACGTTTGCAGGGACAGGCTGCTGGTGTAACTGTTTTGTCAGGAACTGGCCAGCCAGGTTCTAATGCAGGTATCCGTATTCGCGGTGCAAACTCCATTCAGGGTGGTGTTACACCCTTGTATATTATGGATGGGATTGCGATTGATGAAGCTACATTCTCAACTATCAATCCTAACGACTTCGCCTCCATAACTATTCTGAAGGATGCATCTGGTACTGCTCTTTACGGATCTAGAGGCGGTAACGGTGTTGTTGTTATTAAAACTAAGAGAGGTATAGCAGGACAAACCCGTGTTACATATAACGTTCAGGGTGGTTTGGATGTTAGAACCCAGGCTAAGTTTGATATGATGAATACAAGCGAATTGTTGGCGCTTCAAGAACGAGGTAAAGCAGGAACAGGATGGACATTATCTCCAAATAATGCAAATTCGCCATACAGCCCAACTGTAAGAGCTGCGCTCAGAGATTCAGTAAGTAGAATTAACACAGATTGGACTGACATCTTTTTCAGAGACGGAAAGTTTCAAACGCATGAGGTATCTGTGAATGGAGGTAGCGAGAAAACTCGTTTCTTTAGCAGTTTCAATTATTATTCACAAGAAGGTATTGCTTTAAGATCAAATTTAGATCGTTATACGTTCCGGACCAATATTGATCATACTTCGGGTAGATTAACTTTAGGACTACAAACTGGCATAGGTTGGTCAAAATCAAACTTTATTGAGTCAGAGGCTTCAGTAACGCTTGCCAATCCATTTGCTGCGGTTTACTTAGCTACTCCTTGGGAAAATCCTTATGGACCGGATGGTAGAATAATTACCACCAATAATACAACAAATGGATTTAGTCCTTTCAATCCATTTACTACACAATATGGTACATTGCTTGATAGCAGATTGGGTTCAAATGCGTTGGACAGGTTATATAATTCTACATCCAAAACAGACCAAATTAAATCTACTGTAGTTGCTAATGCAGCCTTTGAAATTGTTGACGGTTTAAAACTTACAACCAATTTGGGTGTTGATTATCGCCAGACAGTACAGGAAAGAAGTATTTATCCAGGTTCAAATGCAGGTGTTGGTGTGCAAACTGGTAACCAAGGTTCGTATGCAGATTTCGTAACCAGAATTTTGAATCTGACTTCAACCTCAGGTTTAACTTATGCGAGATCATGGGGAAAAAACCAGCTGAATGCAAATGCGTTAATTGAAGCTGTTAGAAACAGAAACTATAATTTTAACTTTACAGGTTTTGGGATCAATCCTAAGTTATTAAATACGCCTGCTGGTATTACACCTGGAACAAATACCAATGGTATGATTCCTACAGTGGGTGGTGGCAAGACAGAATATGGTTTTACGTCTTACATAGGTTTAGTTAACTACACTTATGACAATAAATATACACTTCAGGCAACTTACAGGGTAGATGGTTCATCAAAGCTTCCTGAAAAGAATCGCTGGCAGGGATTTTACTCTTTTGGTGCTAATTGGAATGTTAAAGAGGAGAGTTTCTTAAAAACAAATGAGTTTATCAACGCGTTGAATCTTCGTTTAAGTTACGGTCAATCGGCAACGGCGCAAAATCAAAGCAACTTTGGCTATCTGCCAACTTATGGTAATGTTTCTTATGCGGGTGTTGCAGGTATAGCGCCGGCTTCGCCAGGTAATCCGGATTATGACTGGGAGTATACCAATGTAGCAAATATTGGTGTAGATTTTTCCGGCTGGAACAATCGCTTAAAAGCATCCGTGGAGGTTTATAATAGTGTAACGAAAAATCTATTCTTAGATCAAAAATTATCATTTACTTCAGGGTTTGGTGGTTTAGCTATAAATGCAGGTAGCTTAAGAAATAGAGGTATTGAAGCAAGTTTTGGTGTTGATGTAGTTTCAAATACGGACTGGGTTTGGAATCTAAGCGCTAATATTGCTTACAATAAGAACGAAATAACAAATTTAGGACAGGCAACAGAATATCCGTTAGGAACATCAATAGTAAGGGTAGGTTTACCAGTAGGAAGTCATTATATTCCTTATTATGCTGGTGTTGATCCTGCAAATGGAGATCCTTTATACTATAATGTAGATCCGAATACGAGAGAAATAAACGGTACAACAACAAACGTTTACAATTCCGCAACTCAGAGTGTTGCGCAATTTGGTACTTATAACGCACCTACTTCAGGTGGTTTTGGAACAACGCTTTCTTACAAAGGGTTTTCATTAAATACATTGTTCGCATACTTCCAAGGTTTTTCGATGTTTAATAATGAATCATTTTTCTTGTCAAGTACAAGTAATTTCTCTGCTTATAACCAACAGACCAGAATGGCTAATGCTTGGTCAACTCCTGGACAAATTACCGACATCGCAAGACTGGGATCTCAAAGACAATTTAGTTCATTTGATATTGAAGATGCTTCTTACATTCGCTGGAGAAATTTAACTTTGAGTTATAGCTTTCCTACGCGTATCATTGAAAAACTAAAATATGTGAACGGAATCAGGATTTATGCAATGGGTCAAAACTTAGCAACATTTACAAAATGGAGTGGGTTTGATCCAGAAAACAGTAATAATATTGCGCAATTCAAATACCCCGCGCCTCGTAATTTTTCATTTGGTGTAGAAGTTAAATTTTAAGAATTAAAAAAATGATCAATAAGATAAATAAAATATTAGGGGTAATGCTTATATCAAGTATACTCTTTTCTTCATGTGAAAAAAATATCGATCTGTCGCCTACAGACACAATATCAAACGAAACGGCAATAACCAAGTTTGATGACCTTGACCGAGCGGTGATTGGTGCTTATTCAAACATCGCCTATACTCAGTCGCTTTATGTTAACACTATAATGGCGGATGAAGCTAGATGGGCAGTGGATAATAACGCCAGAAATTTCGGTTTGCCTCATAAGTGGGCCTTCGATGCTGGAGCCGGAGACGCTCAGGCTGCGTGGGCGAATTTATATAATGTAATTGACAGGGTAAACAGGGCATTGGCGTCTTATGATGCTGTGGCAGTTGCAAACGCTACACAAGCTGCTACAAAACCTCGTTTAAAAGCGGAATTGCTGGCAATCAGAGCGTTTGCTCATGCAGAGTTACTGAGATGGTTTTCCCCAACCTATGAAAACAATTCATTAGGTGTGGTAATCATGTTGCAATCAGATATCTTAGGTAAACCGCAGAGAAGTACCTTCGGACAGGTAATGGCCCAGGTTAACACCGATTTTGCAGAGGCAGATGCGCTGATGCCGAGCAGCTTTACAGATATCTTTCGTGTAACAAAACCGGCAATCGCAGCTATGCGGGCCAGGGCGGCCCTATATGCGAAAGACTGGGCAAATGCAAAACTGTATGCTAGTCAGGCGATTGCAGCGAAAGGAACCTTAGCAACCGGAACAGCTTATGCAAACATCTGGAAAGACTCAAATACATCTGAGAACTACTTTCAGTTGAGAAGAAATTCAAATACAGGATCAGTAAGAACATTATGGACAGATGATAATACAGATGTATTTTTCTCCCCGTCAAACAAGCTTATAGAAACTTATAATACGGTTACAGATGTACGTTATAATACTTTCATCTTGAATGATGCTACGGTACCGTCATCCAGAGAGCGGTGGAAGGTTAATAAGTATCCAGGACAAGATGCTACTAATCGGTTTAATAACATTAAAGTTTTCCGAGTATCTGAAATGTACTTGATTCTTGCTGAAGCGAATGCAGAATTGAATGATTTGGGCGGTGCCGCAACTGCACTTAACGCCATTCGTGCTGCTAGGATTACTGGATATGTGAATGAAGTTTTTGCTAACAAGCAATCCCTCATAGATGCTGTATTGCTGGAGCGTTTTAAAGAACTCGCATTTGAAGGACACCGTTTCTTCGATTTGAAAAGAAGAGGTTTACCTGTTGTAAGAAATGATAATGATATTACATCGGGCGCTGCGATACCTAAAACGCTCGCCACTAATGCCAGAAATTACATACTGCCATTACCACAAGATGAGATTTTCGCAAATCCTACAATTCAACAAAACCCAGGATACTAAAAAATAATAAAATCCCGACTCTGTCGGGATTTTATTATTTTAGGGGATATTAATTCTACTATTATGAGAAGTCTATTCTTGATTCCCGTTTTCTTAATTACATGTTGTAGCGCTCTGGCACAAACCCAAGGGCAGTTTCGTATGCTCAACAACCAGGCGTTTCCTCCTGGAACATCTGCGAGTGCGCCTAAGTATGATTATGTTAAAGGTAATGCCTACGCTTTTGAGGGTTGGAAAAAAGCTGATTTGACCCTTCAGGATGGAAAAGTATTCAAAGATTTAAATATTAAATTGAACTTAGTTGACGATAACGTAGTATTCGAGGGCCCGGATCAAAAAGAAATGATATTAAACATGCCATTATCGACTGTTACTTTCATAGATGGTACAACCTATCAGGCGATGCGCTTTAATAACGTAATTGGGTTAGTCGAAGTTCTTGAAAAAGGTTCGATTACACTGTTTAAAAGTAATAAAAAGACTGTTATGGAATCAAAAGGGTATAATGAGGTAACCGAAAAGCGCTTCAATCTAATAACAAAATACTATCTGAGTAAAGGCCAGGAAATTCAGGAAATCAAACTTGATAAAAAATCTATCTCAAATGCACTAGCAACCTTGGGCCTTGCTTCACCTGCTGCCGATGAGGGGAAAGCTAACCTTAAAAAAGAAGGCGACTTAGTTGCTTATATCAAAAGCCTTAATCAGGTTAAATAATCAAATTTTGCCATCTTGAGCATTAGAAAAGTGGAAATTCTTAGTACTGGCCTTAGTATTCTAACATGCAGCAACAAATTCCATAAATCAATTGCTTTTTATCTCAAATTTGTATGAATTTTCATTGTTTCCATCCTAATGCTGAGTTTTATTGGCGAGCGAAACAAATTTTTTCAATAGAAGTAAAATAACTTATCATTAGAACGGCTTTTACAACAATTTAGATTTCTGACAGTAAAATTCGGCACAATCTCTTGCAAATAACTACTTAATCAGTAGCATTTCTTATTGTAAAATTTGCATTACCCTGCACTTTTATATATATTAGTAGGAAACTAATTAATCTTAACTAATTTTATGAAAAAACTTTTACAAAGTTTGTTCGTCTTGCTATTTATTGCAGGAGCCGCATTCGGGCAAGAAAGAACAATCACAGGAACAGTTACAGGTAAGGAAGATGGTCTCCCACTTCCCGGGGTAAGTGTTAGAATCAAAGGCTCATCAGGCGGAACCATCACCGCCGCAGATGGAAAATACTCCATCAGAACCACCGCAACTACCGGTACATTAGAATTTTCTTCAATTGGGTTTACATCCCAAAGCAAAAGCATCGGCGCCGGTGGCGTTGTAAACGTTGCGTTATCAACAGATGCTAAAACCTTAACCGATGTTGTTGTTACCGGCTACACAACGCAATCAAAAAGAGATGTAACCGGCTCTATCGCCAGTGTTAGCGGCGAAAAACTTAAGAATCAACCAATCCAAAGTTTTGAACAGGCCTTAGCAGGTAAAGCCGCGGGCGTTAACATTATTCAGCCAAATGGTGTTTTAAACAACCCGCCAGTATTTAGGGTTCGTGGTTTTAACTCCATCTCATTAAGTTCTTATCCTTTAATTATTGTTGACGGTATTCCGGTTTTCACAGGAGATCAATCTTCAAACAGTGCTGCCGGCAATGCCTTAGGGGATATCAATCCGGCTGATATAGAATCAATCGACATCCTGAAGGATGCAGCTTCTTCTGCAATTTATGGTTCTAGAGCGGCTAATGGTGTCGTTGTAATTACCACTAAAAAAGGTAAACAAGGCGTTACAAAAGTGAATTACGAAGGTTGGGTAGGAACCACAAAAGCCCAAAACCTTACGCCACTTTTAAATGCGGCAGAATATGTGCTAATCAAAAATGAATCACGAACCAATATCGGTCTCGCACCGGCGTTTTTCTTGCAAAACAGAGCTGATGGCTCTCAGGTTGAAACCAATTGGTATGATTATGCTTACCGTACAGCAACCTCTCAAAACCATGCATTAAATTTTTCAGGAGCGAATGAAAAAACATCTTATTATGTTTCAGTTGGCTATGGTAATCAACAGGGTTTTATTCTTGGTAACTCATTTGAAAGAAAAAATGGTCGTGTTAATCTGGACCATAAATTATTTAAGAACGTAACAATAGGTACAAACTTTTCTTACAGTAACACCTTAAACAGAGCACCGAATACAGGTTCGTTGCCAGGGCAGGCATTTTCTACAGTGGGTTTGGGCCGACTGGCGATTGTACTTCCACCAAACGTTTCTCCATATAATGAGGATGGTTCTTACAACATGAATGCTTCCGGTGCGATCGGCCTGGGCGCTAACACCATTGCTTCCAACTATCCCAATTCAGCAGTATTGGTAAATGAAGATAAGAACACATCAGAAAGCGATCGTATCATCGCAAACGCTTATGCGTCTATTCAAATCGTTAAGGGTTTAGCGTTTAAAACAACTTATGGATTGGATAACCTTAAAATTGATAACAATTCATTTGTAAACCGGTTACAAGGTGATGGTTTTTCTTACAACGGAGGGGCAACCAGTAACTTTGTTAAAAATGCCCGCTGGAACTGGTCTAATACATTGAATTATAGTGGTGTATTTGGCGACCATTCCTTAGGTGCGTTTATTGGAGCTGAAGATCAATACACAAAATCTTCGGGTTATGGTGCAACCAGACAAGGGGTAATTGATCCGTTTATTCAAGTGTTTCAAGGCTCTTTTTCAACCATAACACCTGCAGGCTTAACCCAGGGCGACAATGCATTCCGTTCCTACTTCGGAAGCATTAATTACGATTACAAAAAGAAATATTACTTAACCGGTTCATTTAGACGGGATGGTTATTCTGGTTTATCGGCAGGTAACAAATATGGTAATTTTGGTGGTGCTTCAGTAGGTTGGGCGCTTTCAGAAGAGAACTTCTATAAAGGTTCTGGACTTAGTGAAATTTTAACACGCATTAAATTCCATGGTAGCTATGGAGAGGTTGGTAACATTAATATTGGTAACTACCCGGCCCTTTATTTATACAGCCCAGGTTTATATGGTTCTTCTCCGGCACTATCTTTTTCGCAGGCTGGTAACCCAGATTTGAAGTGGGAAACAAGTAAGAAAGCAGATGTTGGCGTTAATTTAGAGTTTTTAGCCGGCCGGTTCTCTTTGGATGTAGATTATTACCACAATAACATTGATAACCTGGTTCAAAACGCTCCTCAAGCGCCTTCTAAAGGTATTCCCGGGAATACAATTACAACAAATGTTGGTAAAATGTATAACAAAGGTTTTGAGTTTACCATCAACTCCAAAAATATCAACAATGACGACTTTACCTGGTCGACTACTTTAACTTTCTCTACACTAAAAAATGAGGTTACTGAGTTGGGTAATAATAACGCTGACGTTTTTGGTGCAACAGGACTGGAAACTGCAAACATTACTAGAGTGGGGTATCCAATTGGATCAATATATACCGTGCCAACCGCTGGTGTAGACCCTGCAACTGGAGAAAGAGTGTTTATCAACAGGTTTGGCCAAAAATTGAGATTTAGTTTTGCCAGGGCAGCAGCTGCACGCTATCAATATTTAGACGGTGCAAACGCAGGCCAAAATGCACCTGCAATTGATGCCGCTTTAGATGCAACAATTACTGGCCAGTCGATTCCAAAATGGTTTGGCGGTTTAGACAACAATTTCCGTTACAAAGCCTTTGACTTAACCATTGGCGTAACCTTTTCTGGCGGAAATAAAATTTACTACGGTTCATTGGCAGGTTTAAGAGATCAGCGTTTCTGGAATAACGAAGCTGGTGTATTAAACAGGTGGACAACTCCAGGTCAGATTACTGATGTACCTCGTCTGGTTTATGGTGATAATACATCAAATGGTTCGGCATTTGCGCAATCGCAGAATGTATTCTCAGGTAACTTTTTAAAAGTACGCAACCTGGCTTTAGGCTACACCTTGCCACAAACAGTTTTAAGTAAACTGGGGGTTAGTAGTGCAAGGATATACTTACAGTCGAGTAACCTTTTGATTATTTCAAACTATCCTGGACCTGATCCGGAGGTTTCTGTTAATGGTAACTCTACAACAACAGGAAACAGCGGTAACCTTGCACCAGGTGTAGATAGAAACTCGGTTCCATCGGGAAGAACATTCACTTTCGGACTTAATGTTGGATTTTAAATAAAGAGATTATGAAAATTAAAATAAATAATAAATTAAAATATCTTTTCATTGCCGCACCGATGGTATTTGCGTCGTCATGCAAAAAAGATTTCTTAAATACTGCACCACAGACTGCACTGCCTATTGAAGATGCATTTTCTAACCCCGACAGGATTTTATCACAGGTAAATGGTATTTACGCAGGCGTAAAAAATGGCCAGTTTTATGGTGGCCGTTACCTGATATACAACGACATTCGCGGAGAAGATTTTATCGTTAATAAACCAAACGGCGTAACTGGTTTGGATACATGGCGTTTCAATGTAACTTCTGGAACAAATGAGGTGGTGAATTTGTGGGGTGCTGTGTACGCTGCAATTAACCGTGCAAATTTGGTTATAGAAGGAGTTGCGGCAAATGCTTCGATATTAACGCCGGTAGTTTCGAAACAATACATTGCAGAAGCTAAGTTTTTACGTGCCCTATCTTATTATAGTTTATTGCAGTTTTATGCAAAACCATATGTAACCGACAATGGAGCAAGTTTGGGTGTTCCACTTCGGTTAAAAGGCGAGAAAGACCTCACAGGTAACGATTTAAAAAGAAGTACTGTTGCCGAGGTTTACACGCAGATATTGAAAGATTTGAATGAAGCAGAACCTGATTTAGCATTAACACTTCCCGCAACAAGGGCTTCTAGAAATACCGCGATTGCCCTTAAAACCCGGGTTTATCTATCCATGGGCAATCTTGCTTCGGTTGTAACAGAAGCAAACAAAATTGTTTCGGCAACAGCACCATTTGCAGCAACAACAGGTACACCTTTAAAACTGGAAAGTAACTTGGCTACAGTTTTTGGTGGTGCTTATGTTGGCAACGCTTCTGCTACAGAAGTTGCCCTAACTTTTCCAATGGCAGATTTAGATGCGCCGGGTACACAGAACCAACTCGCTTACTACTACAATGTTGCTACAAACGGCGCAGGTGGTAACGAAGAATTCTTTTTAAACCCTACAGGTATTTTTGCTAATGCAGCATTTGCGGCAGGCTCTACTGATGCCAGAAAGGGATTAACAGCTGTTTCGGGTGCGAATACATACTTAACCAAATTCAAAAGGCCTTCACCATACACAGACTATGTTCCGGTAATCAGGTATGCTGAGGTATTACTTAATCTTGCTGAAGCAACGGTTGTAAGTGATCCGACAAGATCTATCGCCTTGCTTACAGCGGTTAGACAGCGGTCAAACCCTGGTTATGTATTTCCGGCGGCTGATTTACTTCCTGCTAATTTGAAAAACACAATTTTAGCAGAGAGAAGAATCGAATTCCTCGGAGAAGGATTAAGGGCACCTGATATAATGCGTTTAGGTTTAGGGTTTGTGGCAAAAAGTGGGTCACAGGGTACTGCGCCAGCTATTCCATTCAATACGGCAGGTTATATATGGCCAATTTCATCTACAGAAATTCAAAATAATAAACTGGTCGTTCAGAATTAACAACGAATTATCGATTACAAAAAAAGCCGGCAATTGCCGGCTTTTTTTGTTTACTGATTTACTATTTCTTATCAACACTATATTTGCCCGGACCAACAAAGAGCAGTCCGAAAAATACAATGGCCAATTCAATTGCATGGCTTGCGCCGCTTAGTCCATCGCCTTTGGCAAAGTGACCCAGAGCAGCAATAATCATGGTGATGATTAACAAAATTAACACAGGCCTGAAAAATAAGCCAACAATTAACAGGAAGCCTCCGAAAGTTTCTGTTGCAGCGGCCATAAAACCCCAGAAAACAGGTAGAAAATCGATGCCTACAACTTTCATGCTGCCGCCAAGTTTTGCCCAGCCATCAGGGCCGCCTGCAATTTTTGGAAAGCCGTGAATGATAAACATAACGCCTAATCCAATCCTTAATAAAAGCAATCCGGTGTTGCGGTACTTTCCTAAATTATCTAATACTGCCATCTTATATATATTTAAAATCTACATTATTTATTTCGATAGTTAACTCAACGGTTGCACCAACTACCATTGCCATGTTGTTATCTATATGACCGCTTGGGAAATTGAAGCATACCGGGTAAGTGTATTCTTTAACAAGTTCCCATATTACTTCGTCTGCAGTTTGTCCGAACGGAATTTTCTCCGGCGAAATTTCATTGAATGCACCAATAATCAAGCCCCGCAATTTCGATAGCTTTCCGGCTCTTTTGAGCATCCTTAACATCCTGTCGATAGAATATTCATGCTCACCAACATCTTCAAGAAACAGGATTTTATCTTCAAAATCCATCTCCGATACCGAGCCTTGCAGCATGCAAAGCAAGGTTAAGTTGCCACCAATTAAGCTACCGTTACAGGTTCCTGGCCTGTTATTAAAATCGCTTTTATAAGCATAATGGGGCTTTTCGCCAAAAAGTGCCTTTCTCAAGGATGCTAGCGCTTCACCGGTCGAATCATCAAAAGTATAAGGCATTTGCGCATGCATCGATTGTGTGTTGTACCGGACAAAAACATGGGCCAGCAAAACCGTAATATCGCTAAAGCCAATTATCCATTTAGGATTTTTTTGAAAAGCAGTAAAATCGAGGGAATCTATAATGCGCAAGGTGCCATAGCCACCCCGTCCGGCAATAATCGCCTTTACCATAGGGTCGTCTAAAAAAACCTGTAAATCTGTAGCCCTCAAATCATCATCGCCCGCAAACTGATTGTGTTCCGCATACACACTTTTCCCGATAACCACATCAAGTCCCCAGCCCTTAAGAACGGACACGGCAGAATCTATGGATTTTGGGAGTTTTTTCGCCGGACAAACAATCGCGATTTTATCACCTTTTTTTAAGTATGGGGGCTGTATAATCATGGTTAAAACAATATCTTTGTCAAATTAAATGAATTGTTTTGGATAATAATAAAATAAAAAGATATACAGTTACTGCGGCGCT
>Ga0265798_10008767_pt1 | contig 12806 bp, 14 predicted proteins | sample P3T30metagenome_FD_192430 | JGI IMG/M metagenome (GOLD analysis project Ga0265798, IMG submission 192430) | Plant litter microbial communities from East Loma Ridge, Irvine, California - P3 T30 | ecosystem: Environmental > Terrestrial > Plant litter > Unclassified | place: USA: California...
CCATTGGCCGCCAGCCGCCCGGCGGCATCATCCGCCCCCTGCGCCGTCAACCAGGCCAAAGCCACATCGGGCGTCGGCACCGGCAGCGGCAGACGACGGCAGCGCGACACCAGGGTCGGCAGCAAGCGATCCGGCGCGTTGCTCACCAACAGGAAGACCGTCGCTGGAGGCGGTTCTTCCAGAATCTTCAGCAAGGCATTGGCCGACACCACATTCAGACTGTCGGCGGGATACAGCACCACCACACGCAAGCCACCACGATGGGTGCCGGTGGTGGCCCAGGCCTCCATCGCCCGAATCTGCTCGACGCGGATTTCCTTCGACGGCGCCTTCTTGGAGGACTTGGCCGCCACATCAACCACCGGCCCATCGCCATCTTCGCTGTCGCCGGCTTCTTCGTCGCCCTCTTCCTGGGCCAAGGCGTCAGGCCGGATGCGACGGAAGTCCGGGTGGTTGCCGCTGGACATCCACACACAGGCGGGGCACAGCCCGCATGCCAGGTGACCGCGCGGCGCTTCGCACAGCAAGGCAGCCGCAGCCGCCCGGGCAAAGTCCACCTTGCCGGTACCGGCCAAACCGTGGATCAGCCAGGCATGTGCAAAACGTTCGCGGTGCGACAGCCAGTGCTGCGCGGTCTGCGCATACCAGGGTGGGAAGACGGCCAGGCTCATGCTGCCACCCAGCCACGCAGTTCCTGCGCCAGCACATCACGGATTGCCTCGATGGTCTGAGTACCATCGATCACCTTGATGCGATCCGGCGACGCGGCCACCCGCGCCAGATACGCGTTGCGCGTGCGTTCGAAGAACGCATCGCTTTCCTGCTCGAAGCGGTCCGGTACCCGCGCCCGACCCAGCCGTTCGCGCGCCACCGCAAGCGGCACGTCGAAGAGCCAGGTGCGGTCGGGCTGCAAGTGGGGGTGAAGCCACTGCTCCAGCGCCGCAACCCGCTCGCCACCCAACTGGCGACCGCCACCTTGGTAGGCGTAACTGGCGTCGGTAAATCGGTCGCTGAGCACCCAGCGGCCTGCAGCCAGCGCCGGCTCGATCACCTGCTTGATGTGTTCACTGCGGGCAGCAAACATCAGCAAGGTTTCGGTTTCCAGGGACATGGGCTGGGTCAGCACCACCTCGCGCAAGGTTTCGGCCAGAGGCGTGCCGCCCGGCTCGCGCGTCTGCAAGACATCGATGCCCAGGTCGCGCAGGGTTTGCGCAATCCAGTCCACGTGCGTGCTTTTGCCCGCACCATCCACGCCCTCGAGCGTCAGGAAACGGCCACGCGGGCCGCTTTTTTCGATCGACGACAAGGTCATGGCTTGCTGGGGGCGGGTGCGGGTTTGGGGGTATCGGGTGTGGCTGGGACCGTTGGGGTAGCCGGGGTGGTCGGGTCGGTCTTCACGCCTTCCGTTGCGGCGAAGTCCGTGCTCGACGAGTCTGCACCGCTTGCTTCGACACCCGGCACGGATGCCGGGGCAGATGCTGCCCGACCCGCGGCGCGCATGGCGGCGATGTAACGAGACACCTGACGGTTGTGCGCGGCCAGGTCTTCGGAGAACGCGCTGGTACCGTCGCCACGCGACACAAAATAGAAGAACTTGTGTTTTTCCGGCTGCACGGCGGCCAACAAGGCCTGACGCCCCGGGGCGGCAATCGGCGTAGGCGGCAGGCCGGTACGCGTATAGGTATTCCAGGGCGTATCGGCGCGCAGGTCGCGACGGCGCAGGTTGCCATCGAAGGACTCGCCCATGCCGTAGATCACGGTCGGATCGGTCTGCAAGGGCATATTGATGCGCAGGCGGTTGGCGAACACGCCGGAGATGCGCTCGCGCTCGGTATGCAGCCCGGTTTCCTTCTCGACGATGGACGCCATGATCAAGGCTTCGTAAGGCGTCTTCAAGGGCACGTCGGCACTGCGCTTGGCCCAGATCTCGGCCAATTCCTTCTTCTGGGCGCGGTAGGCGCGCTTCAGGATGTCCGTGTCCTTCGCGCCACGTGCAAACAGATAGGTGTCCGGGAAGAACAGGCCTTCGGGATGGGTCTCGTCCGCGCCAAGTTCCTTCAGCAGGCTCTCGTCGTCCAGGCCGGCCAAGGTGTGCGTGACATCCGGATGCTTGCCCAGTGCGGCGCGGATTTGCCGGAAGGTCCAGCCCTCGATGAAGGCGACCTCGCGCTGGGTCACGTCGCCGCGGCTCATGCGCGTAAGCAGGGTCCACAGGCTTTCGCCGCGTGCCAGTTCATAGCCGCCGGCCTTGACCTTTGTGTCGGTGCCGGTGATCCGGGCCACCGCAATCACGGCCTCCGGCGGGATGCCGACCCCGGCCTCGTGGACCTGGCGCGCCACGCTGCGCATGGTGCTGCCCTGGTCGATCACGAAGTCGATCTTGTCGGACGGCAGCGGCAAGGGCGCGTAGATGACGGCCAGCACCGCACCGGCGCCGACCAGGATGCCGAGGAACAGCAGCATGAAGAGGCCGCTGAACAGGCGGCCGGCAAACGAACGTTTGGACAAGGCAGAGACCGAATAAAACGACGCGTGGCCGGGCTGCCTATAATAACGTGATCCAAGCTCAAGCTTCATCGATGCGCCGGTCTGGCGGCAAAGGGTGCTTCACCCTGCTCCTGTCTGCGGCCGGCCCGTCTCTTCTTCAAGGCAGGCCATGGCTGAATCCGTCCTCCCCAATCCCGCCGAACATCCCGTGCCGGTTGCCGGCGTCCCGCCGATCGCCGCGATCGAGGCCTGGTCCGGTCCGTCGCTGCACGTGGCGGCCCTTGACCATCTGCAAGTGTTCGACGCCACCGGCGCCGACACCTGGACCTTCATGCAATCCCAGCTGACCCAGGATGTGGCCAAGCTGCCCGCCGACCAGGCGCGTCTGGCCGGTTACTGCACGGCCAAAGGCCGCTTGCTGGCAAGCTTCGTGATCTGGTCGGAACAGCCCGCGGGCGAGGTGCCGCGCGCCCTCGCCCTGGTCGACGCCAGTTTGTCGGCCGGCCTGCTGAAACGCCTGTCCATGTTCGTGCTGCGCGCCAAGGTCAAGCTGGGCGTGACCTCGCTTGCGGCCTACGGCGTGCAGGCACGGGTGGCGGCAGATGCCGCCGCGCTGGTCGGCATGGCGGGCGAGTTGCCCAGCAAACCCTGGTCACGGGTCGAATTGCCCAGCGGCACCTGGATCGCCGCGCCTGCCCAGGGCGACAGCCAGCGCTGGTGGTGGATCGCCAGCGCCGAACAACATGCCGAATTGCTGGCAAAGGCCCGCGGCGTGCTGGAACCAAGCGACGTCCAGGCCTGGCGCCGTGCGGACATTGCAGCTGGCCTACCCTGGATCGAAGCCGCCACGCAGGACATGTTCGTGCCGCAATCGGTCAACCTGGAACTGGTCGAAGGCGTGAGCTTCACCAAGGGTTGTTACCCCGGCCAGGAAATCGTGGCCCGCAGCCACTACCTGGGCAAACTCAAGCGCCGCATGTTCGCGGGCATCGCCCATGGCGCGACTGATCCCGCTAGCTTGATCGGTGCAGACGTCTTCCACAGCGAACGCGACAACGAACCTTCGGGCCGGGTGGTGAACGCCGCCTTGGCGGACGACGGCGTGGCACTGCTGCTGGAAAGCACCCTGGCCAGCGTCCAGTCCGGCCATCTGTCACTGGCCGCGCCCGACGGCGCCAAGATCGAACTGCGCGCTCTGCCCTACGCCTTCCCGGGTTAAGCCATGTGCCTGCTTGCGTTTGCGTGGGACTCCACTGCCGCCACGCGCTTCGTGATGGCAGCCAATCGCGACGAATACTACGCACGCCCCTCGGTGCCGGCCGGCTGGTGGGCGGCCTACCCCGACATGTGGGCGGGGCAGGACTTGCAGGCAGGCGGCACCTGGATGGGCATCACGCGTGGCGGGCGCTTTGCCGCGATCACCAACGTACGCGAACCGCAAACGGTGCGGCCGGGCGTGCAATCGCGCGGCCTGCTGGTACTGGAATTCCTGACCGGACTGGCGTCTCCCGAGGACTACCTGGAAGCCATCGAGGAAGGCGCCGACCAGTTCCGCGGCTTCAACCTGCTGGTCGGCGACCTGTACGGCGCGGCGCCCAGCATCTGGTATTACAGCAATCGCGGCGGCGAAGCGCCCTGCCCGCTGTCGCCCGGCGTCTATGGTCTGTCCAACGCGTCCCTGGACACTCCCTGGCCGAAAGTCGTGTCGCTGACCTCGGCGCTGGCGCTGCTCAAGGCGGCGGACGCGCCGCTGGAATCCTATCTGCGCCCGCTGGCCGACCGGCACATTGCGCCGGACCAGGCGCTGCCCAGCACCGGCGTCACACTCGCCATGGAACGCATGCTGTCGGCGCCTTTCATCATCAGCCCCGACTACGGCACGCGCTCGCAGACAGTATTGATCGCCAGCGCCGAGCGCCAGGTCGATGTGCTGGAGCGCAGCTTCGACAATGCCGACCAGGCCACGCTGCTGGCCCCGGCCAGTGTGCACAGCGATCGGTTCATGATCGATTGAGCGACACCTGCGTTCAACCCGTTTTCAACTGCTTCGCAAGCCACGCCACCGTATCCCGGTGTGCCTGGCGCGCTGCCGCCAAGGCACCGCCCATGTTGTAGAAGGCGTGCGCCATGCCTTCGTAGACCGTCATCTCCACGTCCACACCCGCCTCGTCCAGGCGGTTCGCGTAGGCGATGCCCTCGTCCACCAGCGGATCGCATTCGGCCAGCTGCAGCAGGCAAGGCGGCAAACCCGCAAGACTGGGCGCATCCAGCACCGCAAACCGCCAGTCCTTTCGATCGGCGTCGTCGCGCAGATAATTCCCGAAGAACCACTGCACGGTCTGGGTATCCAGCAAGTAGCCATCGCCGTAGGCCGCGTGCGACGGCGTGTCCTGCCAGGCGCAGGTGCCGGGATAGACCAGCACGTGGGCAGCCATGTCCATGCCGGCATCGCGCGCCCGGATCGCCGCCTGCGCCGTCAAGGTGCCGCCCGCGCTATCGCCCATGCCCGCGATGCGGGTGCGATCGATGCCAAACTGCTCGGCACGGTCCCACACCCAGCGCCAGGCATTGAACACATCGTCGGCGGCGGTCGGAAAGCGATGCGTCGGCGCCAGCCGGTAGTCCAAGGACAGCACGCGCGCCTTCAGACCATTGGCCAGCATGCGGCAAATGGAATCGAAGCTCTCCAGACCGCCGATCGTGAACCCGCCCCCATGGCTGTAGATCAGCAAGGGGGTGGGCACGGTCGTATCGGTGTCCATGCCGGTGTACCGGCGCGCGTCGATCTGGCCACCGGCAACCGGGATCCGCATCGGATGCACGTCGGCCACCGGCGCCGGGTTCAGGTCCAGAATCGGGCTGGATTTCTCATAGAAATCACGCGCATCTTCCGGGGTGCGCTGCCAGAACGGCGCGCGGCCGGCGCGGTGAATGCGATCGATCAGGTCGGCGGCCTTAGGGGCCAGCGGACGCGGGTGCTGCAAGGAAGGAAAGCGGGGTTCACGCATGGAACGGAATCAACAGAGAACGAGGCGACAGGTGCCGGGGCTCAAGCGTAACTCGACAAGGCCGGATCGCCGCTCGAGTCCAGATGCGGAATCGCATTGAAGCTCAGCAACTGCAAGCCTTTGCGCGTGGTTTTGAAGGTGCTGATCGCCGTATTGCGCACATGCAGGTTCAGGTGCACCGCGCTGGCCGCAGGCGCTTCCAATGCCGCACACACGGCGGCAGCCACCGGCCCGCCCGAGGTCGACACCAGCACATTGCCGTCCGGGAAGCGCAGCCGCAAGTCGTGCAGCACATCCATGATCTGCTGCTGAAACACCGCAAACGTCGGCATGCCCAGCGGTTTGGTGCTGCCCTCGGCCCAGGCCAGCAAGGCGTCTCGAAGCTGACGGAAATGGGTCCGGACGCTGTCCGGGTCGCGTTGCGCGGCTTTCGGGTCGAAGCTGGGCGGTGCGCCCAGAAACGCAGTCATCACCGACATCGCGTCGTATTCGTTCAAGGCCGGTATCCGCTCAAGCTCGTGGGTGGCACCCGCACCGTCCAGGATGGCGTGCGCGGTCTGCATATGGCGGGTCAAGGTGCCTGCCACCACGGCATCGAAGGTCAATCCCAGCGAACCGAAATGCTGACCCAGCAAGTGCGCTTGCCGCTGACCCAAGTCAGTCAAACGATCATAATCTTCCGTGCCAAACGCTGCCTGCCCGTGCCGTACTACGTAAAGCGTACCCATCTACAAAATCCCTGTTGGCGTAGTGCTGTCCATCGCTATTCTGACGCATCGCCATGACAGAGGCAGCCGTTCACGCTGCCGCACACGCGTATCCGATCAGCCAGCAGCGTCCAGCATGCCCCGCAATTGCTCGGCCAGCTCGGGCCGCCCCGCATATGGGTCTGCCGGCAGTCCGCCCGCCACAATCGCGCCGGCGCGCGCCGCGTACTGCCCCAGTGCCTTCGGGTGCGAATACAGATAAAAACGGCCCTCGGCCACACCTTCGAAGGTCAGCAAGGCCACATCGCGCGCACTGACCTTGCCGCCTGCCACCGCTTTGGCGGTCAGCAGTTGCGCAGCGCGCTGCGACGCGCTTTGGCCAGGCTCCGGCGCGTCTGCAATGGCGGTCGGCACGAAGAACGGGCACAGCACCGACGCCCCGATGGGCGCCTTCACCAGCGCCAGGTCGTGATAAAGCGTCTCGGTCAGCGCCACCACCGCATGCTTGGACACGTTGTAGACACCCATGTTCGGCGGCGTGACCAGGCCCGCCATGGATGCCACGTTCACCACGTGCCCGCGCCAGCCCTTTTGCCTGCGCCCCACCTCGATCATGGCTGGCACAAAGGCGCGCACCCCCGCGATCACGCCGCCCAGGTTCACGCCCATGACCCGCTTCCACTCGGTATCCGGCGTTTCCCATATCAGGCCGCCACCAATCACCCCGGCATTGTTGAAGACCAATTGCGGCACACCGAAGCGCGCAAAGGTCTGGTCCGCCAGATCTCCCACCTGGTCGGCGTGGCTGACATCGACCACGCAGCAATCCACCTCCACGCCGACATCGCGCAGCGCCGTCTTGGTTTCGTGCAAGGCATCTGCATCGATATCGGCCAGCATCACGCGCATGCCCAGCTCGCCCGCTCGCTGGGCAAATGCGCGGCCCAGACCACTAGCCGCGCCGGTCACCACGGCGGTCGATCCACGAAACACAAAACCGGAAGTTGTCATGGAAGCCGCCGAGAGTCGCCCGTGCAAGGCGTTGCGTCCGCAGAAAGCGGAGTACTACGAGGGAATGCGCAAGCTGCAGCGCATGGATGGCAGTCAAGATGGCGGCGAAACCGTGTGCGGCATTCGCACATCGAGCACGGCGCAAGCAGTCAGACCGCGCCGCGCCTTCGCGCAGCCTTATCGCGTGACGAAATAATCCATCACATGACGGGCATCGCGACGCGGGCCGAAGAACGCTTTCACGATTTCATGGGTCGGGTGGACCTGATAGCCATCCAGCGCAGCCTGGTCCACGAACAACGCATTCAAGGACAGCTGCGTGTTCGCTTCATAGGTACCGTCGGCCACGCCGACTTCAAACTCGATGATGCCCGGCACGCAGTCGTGGCAGGCTGCCAGCAACTCTGCCGCGCGCGGCACGTCGGCCGCGTCCTTGAAGGTCCACAACACCAAATGACGAATCATTCCTGCATCCTGAAAAATGCGGACCGGACACGGCGGTCTCGCTTGGAAAATGAAAGACGGGCCCTTACGCCTCGTCGAGGCCAGGCAAGCGATAGCCAGCAAACTGGCGGCGCAGCTCGGCCTTGAGCATTTTACCGGTCGCCCCCAGCGGAATCGACTCGACGAAGACCACGTCATCGGGCTTCTGCCACTTGGCTACCTTGCCGTCGAAGAAGGCCAGCATCTCTTCGCGGTCCAGCGTGCTGTCGGGCTTGCGCACCACCACCAGCAAGGGGCGCTCGTCCCAGCGCGGATGCGCCACGCCGAAGCATGCGGCAATCTGCACGCCCGGGTGGGCCACTGCAATGTTCTCCAGCTCGATGGACGAAATCCACTCGCCGCCGGACTTGATCACGTCCTTGCTGCGGTCGGTGATCTGCATGTAGCCGTCGGCATCGATGGTGGCCACGTCACCGGTCTGGAACCAGCCGTCCTGCAAGGCGCTGCGCCCTTCGGCGTAATACTCGCTGAGGGTCCAGGGCCCGCGCGCCATCAGGTTGCCGAAGGTCTTGCCATCCCAGGGCAATTCCTCGCCATCGTCACCAACGATCTTCAGATCCACGCCTGCCAGCGCAATGCCCTGCTTGAACTTCACCGCGTAGCGTTCTTCTGCCGACATCGACGCATGTTTGGACTTCAAGGCGCCCGAGGTGCCCAAGGGGCTGGTTTCGCTCATGCCCCAGGCATGCACCACGGTCACGCGATACTTTTCCTCGAAGGCGCGCATCATGGCAGGCGGGCAGGCCGAGCCGCCAATGACCGTGCGCCGCATGGTCGAAAACGCCAGGCCATTGGCTTCCACGTAGGACAGCAGGCCTTGCCAGACCGTCGGCACGCCCGCCGACATGGTCACGCCCTCGGCCTCGAACAAGTCGTACAGGCTCTTTCCGTCCAGCGCAGGGCCTGGGAAGACGATCTTGCAACCCACCAGTGCCGCCGCGTACGGCAGCCCCCAGGCGTTGACGTGGAACATCGGCACCACCGGCAGAATCACTTCGCTGGCAGACAGGCACATCACGTCGGGCAAGGCCGCCGCATAGGCGTGCAAGACGGTCGAGCGATGGCTGTACAGGACGCCCTTCGGGTTACCCGTGGTGCCCGAGGTATAGCAAAGCGACGATGCGGTGTTTTCGTCCAGCGCCGGCCACTCGAATTCGTCCGATGCCGCCTCGACCAGTGGCTCATAGGCCAGCAAGGGGCTTGCCGCCGATCGGGCCGGCAACTTCTCGGCGTCGGCCATCAACACATAGCCCTTCAGGCCAGGTGCCTTGCCCGCGATCTGCTCCACGATGGGCTGCAGATTCGCGTCGTAGAACAGAAAGCTGTCTTCGGCGTGGTTGATGATCCACGCGATCTGGTCGGGCAGCAGGCGCGGATTGATGGTGTGCAGCACCGCGCCCATGCCGGACACGGCGTAATACAGCTCCAGGTGGCGGTAGCCGTTCCAGGCCAGCGTGGACACACGATCTCCGGGCTTTACCCCCAGCGCAATCAAGGCATTGGCCAGCTTGCGAACCCGGCCAAGCAGCGCGCGGTAGGTCGTACGGTGGATATCGCCTTCGACGCGCCGCGACACGATTTCGGTGTCCCCGTGGAACCGTGCGGCATGCTGGATCAGATCCGAGATCAGCAAAGGCGTTTGCATCATGAGCCCGCGCATTCTTACTCCTCTTGGTCTTGCTGCTTGGTCTTGCAGGAAGCGCCGGCCACGGTGACGCATGCCACATGGCCGACATGGCGGCTCGATTCTCTGTGCAGTGCACGCACGGGTCAACATGCCACAGACCCTTATGGCCGGGCTCAACCCTGAACGGCGTCCCGGCCTTTGCCAAGGTCTGGGCGCGGCCCGGCCACAAAAGGCGGACAAACCCCAGTAGGCATTTGCCTTTAGCCAGATGCCGCATATCCATATGCCCAAAACGTCTGTGCTCAGCGCATACGCCCTTGATCGGCACATTGCGATCGCGCCAAGCGGCCCCAACTACAATGCACTGTTCATCCAGGCCGAAAAATCGATGGCCATTGCCGGAGATTACGCATGACCCAGACTCTCGACGCCCAGCTCGCCCTCAAGGTACAGAATCGCTTTGCGGGATTGCCCGACGATTTCTATTCGCGTCAGCCGCCCGCGCCCCTGACGGACCCGTGGCTTGTCCATGCCAACGAAGAAGCCGGTCAACTGATCGGCCTCGACCGTGAAGCCATGCACAGCCAGGCTTTCCTCGACATATTCTCGGGCCGCGCGCCCTTGCCCGGCGGCGATCCGCTGGCCGCCGTCTACAGCGGTCACCAGTTCGGCGTGTGGGCCGGTCAACTGGGTGACGGCCGCGCGCTGCTGCTGGGCGAGGCGGTTGGCCCCGGCGGCGCGTTCGAGCTGCAATTGAAAGGCTCAGGCCGCACGCCCTACTCTCGCGGCGCCGACGGCCGCGCGGTGCTGCGCTCGTCGATCCGCGAATATCTGGCCTCCGAAGCCATGCACGCGCTGGGCATCCCCACCACGCGCGCACTGGCCATCGTGGCCTCGGATGACCGAATCCGCCGCGAAACCATGGAAACCGCTGCCGTGGTGACTCGCATGGCGCCCAGCTTCGTGCGCTTCGGGTCCTTCGAGCACTGGGCCAGCCGCAGGCAACCGGAACGGGTGCGCGAACTGGCAGATTTCGTCATTGCCAACTACTACCCCGAGTGCCTGACGCCGCCTGCCGGCGAAGCCGAGGTACCGAACGGCGTGTACATCCGCTGGTTGGGCGAAGTCGTGCGCCGCACGGCGGAACTGATTGCGGACTGGCAGTTGGTCGGCTTCTGCCACGGCGTGATGAACACCGACAACATGTCCATCCTGGGCCTGACCATCGATTACGGCCCCTACGGCTTCATGGATGGCTTCAACGCCCATCACATCTGCAATCATTCCGACAGTTCCGGCCGTTATGCCTGGGATGCACAGCCGTCGGTTGCGCACTGGAACCTTTACGCCCTGGGCAGCGCCCTGATGTCGCTCCTGGACAACCAGGAAGAGGCACTGCGCGGCCAGCTGGACAAATTCGAGGAAATCTTCCTGGCACGCCTGTACCAGAAGGCCGGCGCCAAGCTGGGCCTGCTCGAATGGCGCGCGGAAGATTCGGCGCTGCTCAACAGTTTGTGGGGCTTGATGCACAATGCTCGCGCTGACTTCACGCAAAGCTTCCGCCGCCTGGCCAAGGTGCGAATCGACGACAATGCGCCAGAAGCAGAAGGTGAAACCTTCCGCGACCTGTTCATCGACCGCGACGCCGCCGACGCCTGGCTGGATACCTACCGTGCCCGCCTGCGCCTGGACGGACGGCCCGACGCCGAGCGTGCCGCGGCAATGAATCAGGTCAATCCGCTGTACGTACTGCGCAACCACCTTGCCGAACTGGCCATCCGCGGCGCACAGCAGCGCGATACGGCACCGCTTGAAGGCCTGCTGGATGCATTGCGCGACCCTTACACGGAGCGGCCCGGCCTGGAACAATACGCGTCGCTGCCGCCGGACTGGGCCAGCGATATTTCTGTCAGTTGCTCGTCTTGAACGACGTGGTTCGCCACCTGTTACCGTAAGGAGTCATCGATGTCGGAACGCCGCAAGGTCATCAAGTCGGAAGCAGAATGGCGTGACCTGCTCTCACCCATGCAATATGCGGTCGCTCGCCAGAAAGGTACGGAACGCGCGTTCACCGGCGAGTTCTGGAACCACCACACGTCCGGCGTGTATCACTGCGTGGCCTGCAATACCCCGCTGTTCGCCTCGGACACCAAGTTCGATTCGGGCTGCGGCTGGCCCAGCTACTTCGAAGCCCTGGACCCGAAGAACGTGCGCGAAGAAGTCGACCGCAGCCATGGCATGGTGCGCACCGAGGTGATCTGCAACGTGTGCGACGCCCACCTTGGCCACGTGTTCGAAGATGGTCCGCCACCGACCGGCCTGCGTTACTGCATCAATTCCGTGTCCTTGCGCTTCGAACCGAAATAAGCGCTTCGCCCACATCCGACTCAAGCTCGCCAAGCTCCACGTCCAAGTCATCACCACGCGCAATCAATGAAACTTTTATTCGACCTCTTCCCGCTCGTCCTTTTCTTCATCGCCTACAAGTTTGCCGATATCTATACGGCGACCGCCGTGGCGATGGTGGCGGGAGTGCTGCAGATCATCTGGCTGGCGGTGCGCAAAAAGCCGATCGAACCGATGCACTGGGTCAACCTGGCCATCATCGTGGTATTCGGCGGCGCCACGCTGTGGCTGCATGACGAGACCTTCATCAAGTGGAAGCCTACGGTGCTGTACTGGGGCTTCGCGCTGGTCCTGAGCATTGCGCAGCTGGCCATGAAGAAGAATCCCATCCGCGGCATGCTGGGCAAGCAGATCCGCCTGCCCGAAGCTGCCTGGGGCCGCTTGAATCTGGCTTGGGCAGGCTTCTTCGCCTTCGTCGGCACGCTGAACCTGTACGTTGCTTTCAACTGGCCGACGGAAACCTGGGTCAACTTCAAGGTATTTGGCATCTTCGGCCTGCTGATCGCGTTCGTGATCGCCCAGTCCGTCTTCCTGGGCCGCCACATGCAGCCCGAAGCGGCCAACGACGATGTGGCCATGCCCGTTGACTCCGACCGGAACGCACCGCGATGACATCAGCCCGAGCAGCATTGATCGAAACGCGTCTGGCGGCCCTGCTGCCGACCAGTTTGCGCATCGAAGACGAATCCCATCTGCATGCCGGTCACGCCGGTGCAGCGGGCGGCGCAGGACACTACCGCGTACACATCGTAGCGGCTTGTTTCAAGGGCTTGCGGCCGATTGCACGTCATCGGCTGGTGTATGATCAGGTCCAAGATTTGATGCCGCACGAGGTGCATGCGCTATCCATTCATGCCCTGGCGCCAGACGAACCGGCGGCGGTATCTCCAGCGTAAAAATGGGCGGCACTCTGCCTTGCGTTTCACCGCGTCAAGGTGCTCATCGGCATTCGCGTCTCTGTAATTCCCCTTAGATTTCTCCGATTTCCTCCGTCAAGGATTGTCCCAAATGAAGCGTGTTTTGATGTTGGCGGCGGCACTCGCCGTGGCCGGCCCG
>Ga0265798_10008768_pt1 | contig 12806 bp, 9 predicted proteins | sample P3T30metagenome_FD_192430 | JGI IMG/M metagenome (GOLD analysis project Ga0265798, IMG submission 192430) | Plant litter microbial communities from East Loma Ridge, Irvine, California - P3 T30 | ecosystem: Environmental > Terrestrial > Plant litter > Unclassified | place: USA: California...
TGGGGATGAATTGGGTCGAAACTGGGTGCAGACGATCACGCTTGCTAATTCCAAGGTCAAGGCGATTGAGACAAAGCCTCAAGTTAGTACTGAGCATTAGAGACAGACAACGCAAGATGACGGCGTAGTAGGAGAAAACAATCGCACATTAGATTACATCCTAGCAATCACTATGATATATCTCAGAAGATTTATTCATCTGCCTTCTTCAGATAATAAGACCATTATAAGTGCTCGTCCAACTTCAGTTCTATTCCACTTTTCCAGGCTGCAATATCTGTAGTACACTCACAGTCACACCCTCGACAATAGTCTGGTACAGTTCGCAATGCAAGCTCTATGAGATCAGTATTCAAGGTGAAACGTGAGGCGAAGACGCCACCAATGTGTCGATCACATCAGGTGAGAAGGCGTGTATCGTGGTTGAGATTGTCTTTCTCCGGCGCAATACGCCACCAATAGTGCCCCTGGATCAAACACGTCTGTGCATCCGTTGAGTCTTTCGACGATGACAGTAGCGTGGTGAACGTGGTTGATGCTTGTTGAGTACTGGTGTTCCGTGGTACATACAGTGGGCTGTCAGGCGCCTGTCTTTGATGTATCATAGTCCATGTCTGGCCTGAGAAAATCTAGGAAAGAATGTACCTGCATATCTGATAAATTCAATTATGCAGATTCCCGTGAATTACGTACTAAGTCGAATCGTTACTGAGATGGTGTACGAGTTCTTTGAGCTCTGCAGGGTGTCCTGCGCAAAGGAAGAGTTAGAACAGAAGGCGGGTACCTGCTGGAGATTTGTCTTCTTGAGTCGTCACGAAAAGTTGAGGAATGACGCGTAAGCCTGACTTGACAGTGTGACTGAGGGATTTAGTTTGGCTCGTTTGGAATGCCCAGAACCACATTTAGCGTACAGTTGTTTATGTTCATACACGATCGTGGCTGAATGATCTGGCGCTTCCAAGACTGTTTCTTTTTACGATAACGCGATGCGGTATCTGCAGTCCGGCCTTCTGTCGCACCTGCAGCCTGGCGCTTGGTGCTCGGGGCATCTAAGCGAGAATACCGGGACTTGTCAAACGTCCGATTGTGCGAGGCGTCCCTAGTATGCATTGCTACTACTGTAATATGCCACAGGACTCGGCCCTTGCTGCGTATGTACGTTCAATATGATCCCGGGGGCATAACAGCTCTGTTGCTCATGCAGATTCATGTTGCACGTCGGATATCTGCAGCTTGCTAGCCTATGTTGGGTAAGAGGCTGACCTGAATGACGACTACGTGGTGTGCAACGCTTGACAGGCATTTTATGATGAATGTGATAGGTCGAATCTGGCTGCCTATGATATGTCTCCACACTTTATGATCGACCCTTGGAGCACGGATCATGCGTTCCGTAGCGCTGTGACGCCGTGTCACGGTTGGCTGTTCTTGACAGCGAGTACTGCAGTCAGTGGCTGCGTTCTGACAGCCTGCGCCTGTCTGGCGCCGCCACTGTAGTATACAAGAGCGTGTGTTCATTCCGGATTGTCTACAAAGACGTAACCCATCTCGAGATGGGAATGTAGTGTATATCGCGCCGGCACGTTAACACTGGGGCCCATGTGGCACATGTGTACTTGAATGATCGCGTCATACCGGTCAGCCGATTAAGGAAATTCTGAAATGAAGAGCGGTCCTTGAGTTTTCGGGATGGACAAAAGTTTTCATTGTGGCCAATCAAATTGGATGGCATAGTATTCGTGCGAACGGGGACCGATTAAAATAAGGTCGATATGGTTGCAGCAATATGCTGAGACGAGCCGGTAAGCTCCAACATTACAATCGGCCTCAAGGCAGAATACCCTGAACCGCGCTTTCTTGGGCGATTTTTCAATAAGCTCCTCCTAGCCTTGGAAAATGCTGAACGAAACTTCCTTGTATCGTGATGCAAACTCCCCAAGGGGCAAAGCGAAATGAATGCAACTCCAAAATGCGGACGCGTGTGCTCAAGCCAGCAGTTGTGAAACGCTGTGAAACACGGGCGTGAATCATGATACAGTCGTACCAAAAATTACTGACTCGTTGACCCGAAAGAAAGGTCGCTCCTTGTGATACTGCGTGAAGAGACAGTGGACGTGGCAGTGAGTAAGCACGAGCCTGGCTGATGTTCATCCGAGCAGGATCTCCCACTGCCATTCTTTCATGACACTCAGCCAATGAAGGCGATCCTTGACCGTAACAATCCCGTCTAGGTTCTCCGTATCATTAGGCAACGCCGATTTCCAGTCCGATGTCTCTTGGCAACAGAAGTCGCCGTTCCCGTCGAAGTCACTAGAAAAGACGCCGTCCTCGTGTTCCAAAGCAACGTCCGGCGAGAAACTATGGCTGCGCATATCATTTAGGTGTAACACACGCTCTGATGCGCGGGCGTCTCGTCGGCTCCAGACCTCTTTTGTGACTTCCAAGCATCGTTCTATAATTCCAAGTTTCATTCTTGAGGACATCAGGCGCCAGCGCTCTGTGACCCATTCGCGCTCGTCCGGCTCAACTGCCTCGCAGCCAGCGGACATCAGTGGGTAAATATGAACGATGATTGAACGGGAGCGCGGGTGCACGGTGGCCAGATCGCAAAGCACTCTCTTTGCGAGCACACTAGGCGACTCCGATGGAATTTCCGGTACAGCTTGATGGAGGTAAAGTAGTGTGGCATTTCGGTAAGCTAGTGCAGTTTTGATCGTGTCATGTGGGCTTGTCGTCTCGTCTTCGGGATCTTCGATGAAAGAAGGGGGAGTCCACTCTTCGAGCTGAGATTTCAACTGTACTGCTTGTGATATAATAGTAGGCCCATTGCTGTCAGACTTCCGTACTTTTCTGACCAGGTTTGCTACCCGGCCAATAATCGGGAAAAGTGTATGCGCACAGCCCATCAAAGGGTCAAGCGTAGTTTCTGTCTCGCCAGTAGCATATATACTTTCCTGTATAGTGTCTACATCGTATGCATCGTCGTCATCAGCGGACGTTAAGCGGGCAAGGACGTCCATGTAAATCCAGGTGTTGCACAGGAACTTCAGCCGCGTCCATTCCTCGCCATGTTTTGGCTTGTGGCGATGTTGCACGAGGGCTTGGTTGATCAAAATCTTGGCCCCCTTGATGTGGTTTATGCCTGTGCTGATATGTTGATCCCATGATTCGGCAAAAGCCAGTACTAGTGTGGTAGAGATAGCTGCATCAACACGCATATTTTGGAGGCCAGCAGCTAGTGCATGTACAGCATTTCGCATATGATCGATGCCTTGAATACGCAAGGTGGGCATATCTTTCGACTGGTGAAAGGAGGTCATGGATGCGATCGCATGGTAGAGTGCTGGGCAGTCTCGTGTGAGAGGCCAGATAAGAGTTCGCCATGGGTTTTCCGTGGGTCCATCTTTCACTGAGAGTACACCACAAGTATCTCTGTCGTAACGTCGTGTAATTGATTCCGCTGATGTGAGAGATAATTGTACCTGGGCAGGTATCTTGAAATCGGGAGAATTCGAAGAAGATCCTGAAGAGCTCGATGGTGAGGGAGATGGTAATCGTGTGACAAAATTTGCAAGGTATCCGTTACTGTCGCGCACTAGTTCTTCAATCCCGTCTTCCTCCATTGAAGCTGGGGGTGTTAGGCCTGTGGGCTGGTAAAAGGCCTCATGTTGAGACACGAAAGAGGAATACTCCTCTGGTGGTTCGTTAAGATCAGTTCCTGGTTCGAGAAGGTCTAGAAGTCCAGGTGATTGGCCAGGAGATGCACTTGACTCGGTGTTGGCCTTTGTTTGCACAGTGGTCGTGCTCTCGGCCCCCAAGACGCTTTGTGACCCGAATGATCCCGGCGCATATGAACCTGCAGGCGATATGGACATAGGAGGGACGATAAAGGGTGAGGCTGCTGAGACGGCGAAGAGGTTCTCAGTGGGTACAAATGAGGGCTGTGAGAAGGATGTCTGTATAGGTGGGCCATGCATGAAGGGGTACGGATGTTGACGTGGCGGATAGTACGCGTTGTGCGGTGTGCCAGTGAAGGCATATTGATGGTCTTGGAAGTTGGAGTGGCCTTGAAATTGCGAGGGCATAGACGTCGTCGGTACTTGGGGACCTGAGCCTGGACTTGTCAGATGTGTTTTCAAATCGTGGCCGACGAACTGACCTTGGCGCGACTTGAGAGGTGCTTTGTTTGAGCTGCTTGGCTCCTCAAACGGTCTCCATTTGAAGTCTTTCTTGTAGCCACCGCAGGTCACTGCGCGCCTGGCACACTGCTCGCATGTTGGTTTCTTCTCGTCACACTTCAGGCGCTTTGCTTTGCAGGTAACGCATCCTGTACAGACACGTTAGTACAATGCTTAGCGGAAGTGCCTCAAGTCATGGGTATCGTGTAGACGGCAAGAGTCGACAGAGCGCGAGCATACCATTACGGCTCTTGGACTGCTTCCTCTTAGTAACGCCAGCAGTATCGGAAGCCTTCTTGGGTGCTGGACACGAAGCAGACGCCGTCTTTCTAGTGGGTTTAATGTCGATCGGAGCGGATTCCGGGGGATTTAGCACGAACGAGGGTGACGGAACAGCGATAGCCTCAGCCATCTGCCGCGACTGGTGCGAGCGTTGGTTCCCTGGGCGAGCTCGCTGGCAACTGGTGATCTCATATGCAAGAAGAAGGTGGCCTGCTAAGCAAAAACGAGTAGAATCATCGGGGGTTTTGCAGATAAGCAAGAGAGAGACACTATCTAAAGTGGAGAAGAAGCTGGGGAGATGCGCGGCTACTCGCTAGCGCCGTACTTATCGGGTTCGCGAATCACCTGGGCACGCGTGGGGTACGGCCGCAGCATCATCCTTCATCCTGCGCAGTCGGGTAATCCTCCACAAGAACCCTTGTGACCGGTAGTGTGCAGCGGTAGTTACTCGAGTCCAGGAACCTGTGCGACGGCAGACTTCTGGAATTAGCCGTTGCTTTGGGTTCACCGGGTTGTGATGCAGGCGTCATCGGCGCCATCCTGTGTTCGGAACCCGTGCAGCTACGCCTGTCACCCGGCGGTGAACCGCTCCACCAACGGCTCAGCCTTGTCTCGGGAGCGACGCGAAGCCGTCGAAGATCCCGCGGAGCACCATCTCAGGAATGCGCTCGTTGCGGCTCGCATACAAGTTCACGTTTCTAGTACTGGATTGAGTCTGCCGGAAGCTGATCCCTTTAGCTTGTGCTAGGTACGGAAGATGCAAGACACTACACTAGTAAACTTTCTCCGTAGCTCTGCCCTATGCCTCGCCAGTCGTAAGCATGCCGTGTTACTCTGACGCGATATGTAGTGCCCCAATGCCTTCACACCCTCCTCAATCTACTCGACCACACTGTCAGACTCTACTGAGCTGGTGGTGACGGTTCCGCCTCCTCTTTGTCTTCGATTTTGTACGTGACATCATCGATCGTGACCTCCTTCTTGCCTTCCTGTATAGCTTTGATCAATCCAGGAGTCGTGGCAGCAACAGCAATGCCGGTGGCCGTGCCTCCAGCGACGCCACTGACGAGTGTGGCACCAGCACCTCCTGCTGCCGCGCTTTGCAGAACCGCAAAAGTACTTCCAGCTGCGACACTACCAATCCCCGATTGCGCTGCTGCAGCGGCTGATCCAGCTGCAACCCCCGTAGCCGTGAAGCCCACCATATTCAAAACAGCATACGCGGCTCCGATACCGATGGGAGCAGCCACAACACACGCGACGATGCCAGCTGTCTCTCCTGGATGCTTTTCGACCCATTGCTTAGTCCTTTCTGCCGCGAGGCTGGTATGTTTCCCAGCCTCTTGACCAAACGCATCCATATGCTTCCATGACTCCTCCAGAGCGGGACCGATCTTTTTACCTGCGTCTTGACCGAAGGCATCAAGATGCTTGAACGTCTGGTGTGCGGCGCCGCCGACCTGCTTTCCAGCCTCTTGACCGAACGCATCCATGTGCTTCCAAGCTTCTCCAAGAGCAGGTCCGATTTTTCTACCCGCATCTTGTCCGAAAGCGTCGAGATGCTTGAATGTCTGGTGCGCGGCGCTGCCGACGCGTTTGCCGGCCTCTTGTCCAAAGCCGTCCAGAGCCTTCCAAGCGTTGTGGAAGAAAGACATGATCGGCTGTTCGATTCACACTTGGAGAGTATTCGTGTAGTAAGTGACAAGAATGCAAAGACAATGTTCGAGCAGCTGCAAAACGAGTGTGTGAAGCGAGTTGTTTGTTATGAGCATCAGGGTTCTACCAGAAGCAGCACAGACTCCGAAACTCTAAAGACATAGAAATCTCCTTTGTAACGCGGGGGAAAGTGAAGGTGAAAGTGGAGGGAAGCGCTTGGATCGGGACAGCGCTTGCATACATTTACGCGATTGGATGAGACAGCGCAACAATATGCAAGCTGTATCAATGTGCATGGATTCTTCTGTTAACTACAGCTTGTAGAATAAAGACAGGATTACATTACCAAAGGCTATTCCAGGTGTCAAACAAATGCCAGATATCATACAAGCGCTGGAACGATGAGAGAATTGAAAACATTAGGTATCGTAAAAAAGAAACAACCAAGGAAAGAATAGGGTATCTCCCAGTGTACAAGTACACGGCTTCAGTAGTAGCTCAACCCCGAAGCCCTAACTTTCTTCTTCCCCTTCTTTTTTGTCTTCGTGGGCGTAGGGCTGACGACGTTACTGCGTCCACCTAACCTCTCCTTCCTTTTCTCTTCGCCGGTGCCTGCCATTTTGCTGACACCGCCCGTCATGAAGTCTCCATATGCACTCTCAGCATACAGGGCAGGAGTCGTGGTTCCACTAGGCAACCACTCACTGCCCTCTTCCCATGCGATACCTGCAGCATTCGCGGCGCGCACTCCTTCAATGTAAGCCTCCATTCTGCTGCGCTCATCGTCATCCTCAAGGCCACAACCGCACCCGCAACCAACTACGCATTCGCCGTCGTCCATACCAATCTCATCGTCCATGCAGTCCATATGCGCGACGTGTCCACATGAAGGGCAGAGGTGGAAGAGACCTGAAACTCGGATCCAGCAGATGCTGCAGCTGTACACAGGTTCTGATTTAGTATATTTTGCAGATGCAGTGGTGAGGTTCGTGCGCGAGCGGCCATCACGGCCATCCCGCCATGATGAACCGGCGGAGACGTTTGATGTGCCTCGCGATAGGCTCGGCCTGCTCGCTCGACTGGAAGGTGGCTGCAGTCTACTTTGACCAGGTGATGTGCCAAGACCGGCAACACTCTCATCTAACTCCCTTGTCGGAGTTGGAACAGGTATCGAAAGACGAAGATACTGCTCGGCAGGAATAAATGCATCAGGGTTCGGTACAAACTCTTCCGGTAGGCCGTTGGCAAATGTTCCAGGTTGAAATTCCATTGCTTCTGGGTTGAAAGAGAAGTGGCGTGGTGATGGACCAGGTGAGCGCTTCATTTGCGTCGTGGTGGGAGTTGGAGGCACCAGCGTAGATGAGGCTTGCGACAAGTGCTTCATCGCTTTCTCGTCACCGTCTTCATCTGCGGACTGCTTGAGGGCGAGAGACACCGAGCCATGTTTTTGGACGGCACGAGGAGTTTCAGTTGGGAAGTACGATACGAGGCCGTTGAATTTCAATACTTCGGCGCGTACACTGACCAGGCCCCAACGGCTGAGCATCTCAGCATACTGTTCACGCCATGCCCGATGCAGCCAGTCTTTGCTTGTGTCTAATAGCGGACGACTGAAGCATGCTTCATCGTCGAACTGGTCTTGATTCTTGAGCGTGACTTTGATGGATCCTTTGGTACTTGTGCCGTCTCGAGGCGGGCCAGGCACGGTATTCTCTCTTGTACCCGTTGTGATGTAAGCCCCATCGTCATCGACTCTCTCATATTCGGAATCGGAATCGTCGATGTAGTTGACGTTGACTTGTTCAGATTGTCCGAAACTGGCTCGCTTGCCGTGTTTTGAACGTGAGCTTGACATGTTGCTCTGGTCGTGGGAGTCACTACCATAGAACGTGGTTGTTCCCCAGGTGACAGCACTGGTGGGTGCTGACGTGGAAAGATCATCCATCCGTGATCTCACTGGCGGTGAAGAGGAGATTGCGTTTGCAAAGGGACGTGACAATGCAGCAACGGCACTTGCGAAATTTGCTGTTGAACTTTTCTTGTGGGCTGTATGGCTCTGCTCGGGCGACGTTCCGTATGGTGTGTGATTAGTCGTGTGCGCAGTTCTCGTCGTGGACGCCCTGGACAAGACAGGTGGGGTGTTACCGGTAGAGTATGGTGTGACGGGATCAGAGCTGACATGATCGCTGCCCCATGGACCATTGGAACTTCCATGACTTCCATATGTGTCGAGATTCTTTGCCAATCTTTGCCATGCAAACTCGTTGGCTGGTGTCGCAAAGCGTGAATGTGACGGTGTAGACGGCACAGAAATCGTAGGCTTGAACAAACTCCACGCAGCGTCCACAGAGGAGAAATAGTCTAGGGAGAAGGCCGGTGCCTCCATGGACATAGGAAGCTGGGACTGCCGCAATTTAGCCATTGCTGAGGTCACACCTTCACGAGCAGCAGGTTCCGCGAAGATACACGACAGCATAGCAAGCATCTGTGTATCTGCTAGACGTTCGAAATGGTCAAAGAGCGAAGGTATCAGCCATGTAACAACAATGTGGTGGCCCCATTTTACACGTGCCCTAAGCCTAGGGTTTTTCACTGTGTCTGCCTCGTCGAACTGAAGATCTAGTCCACTGTCCTTGCGTTTGATCCTCACAAGAGCTCTCCGGGCAAGCACAAGGACTTGATCTCTCCGGTACTTCTGAGGTAAGATCTCCAATGGCACTTCGTTACTCAAAATCAGTTTGCAAAGGATCCAAATATCAGCTAAGTCATCGTAACCGTACTTTCGAGCGACCTCAGAGTTGTGCTCGCATATGAGTGGTCCAGGTCCAAATATTCGGTATTCCTCTGCCAACTCACGCTTACTGGGAACTAGATCCTCTGTAGCCGAAAAGAGTATGGACACTGTGGATCTAGCCTTGACTGCCTGCTTTCCTACGCCGGTCGAAGATGGTAATGAGTTCCGCGACTGAAATCGGGATGCAGACTTCTGCCAAGCCAGTGGCGGTTGAAAATTTCCTATGTGCGCATTCCCTGCATGATCGGTACCGGATGACGATGATGGGGTGGAAGATGTTTCCCACGACCCGACCGATGAGGTTGGCGATGATCCGCCGTCGGAAGCCTCGGGACGTCGAGAAGTGAAACGGCCGAACGAGTCAAAGATGTCATTCTTCAGTACACCTTGTCGAAGACTCCTGGTAATTTGAAACCTGAATGTTTCTGAGCCAGGCATTGACTTTATGGTCGGTATCTTTGCGACTACAAGGGATCCATCTACCGAGAATCGCGCCGTACACTGTATTGGCAGAGGGATATTAGCATTAGTATGAGATGATTGCATCACATCATCAGTGAACTCGCCCTCGTGATCCTCATCCTCGCTGGAGCTCTCTCCGGGTAGTGGTCCAAGGTCTCCTAATGGGTCATCATCTTCGGCCAGGTCCAGGCTATCGTCTAGTGCTCGTTCACCCAACGCATACGAGAGTACTGCCTCCAGCGCCTCTCGCTGTTGATCTGCGCAGGTTTCAGCAATGCGATGCATGTTGTTGATCAGTTCCTCTTGGTTGTCCTTGCTGATCGCCGCTGTCGTTCTCTCGGATTCGATGTCCAGTGGGGTTGGTGCCCTACCAACAATGGTACCTGATTGTTGCTTTTCGACGGCCTTGGGGTATGAGACCGGGAATTTGATGGTGAACCGAAGGAATACAAGCTTAGGCTCATTTGTGGCGGTATCCCAATCACCCCAGGGTCCGTTGAAAGAAACTTTGATGCGGCGTCCCGGAACATCGATTTCTTCAAAAGCAAGCTTCTTGTATTTGTTGCCTACATAAGAAATCTCGGCACCAAGGTCGTTCTGCTCTTGGAATGGCTGCTTCTCAGTGCGATCATAATGATTGGGCCGAGCTTGATCGTCGACATTGTTGTGGCGATCACCTCCAAATTTGACGCCGTTGATCCATTTCATGTGGTTAACGACGCGCGGATCATTGCGCCGAATCGGCCGAGCAGTCATAGTCTCTCGGGGAACTGTCTCAGGATGTATCTGAGGAAGCGTTTGGCCATGGAAGCGCGGGGTATAAGTCTCTTCGTTGAGCGAGTAGTTCTGTAAGAGAGTTGACAGGTTACCTTTGCGCTGAGCACGAGGGGGGCCAAATTCATCCTGAGTGGTCGCAGTAGTGGTAGGTATAGGCCCATCCCGATAGGAAACGTACGTAGCACCTTTCCGTGTCGTACTGGGCTTGTCCACGAGTGGATCACCTTTGCGGTGGCCGACCCATTTCTCCAGATCCTCAGAAGGTAGCTTGTGAAGTACGAGACGTCTGTCAGTACCCCAAGAAACTAGCTGAAAATCGCGGTTATCGAATCCGTCATCGGTGGAGCCACGTGTACGCCAGAGGAATTCGCGAACTTGGGCATCAGGTTCGTGCTGCTGGAAGACATTTGCGTGACTGTTGGTGAAAGTCGAGGGGTCGCTATCATTAATGTGCTTGTATAACCAGAGACAGGAATTGCCGCGTTGGGGCATGGCGAGGATACCGTGCGGAAACGGCGTGTGTCGCGCTCGCCATACAGGGTAATGAGTGCGGATGACGCGGCGAGGGACAGTGATGTTGTCTTTTAAGCCTACATTGTTCCAAAACTTGATAGTTGCGTCGAGGGAACAGGTCATAATTTTATTTGCGTCATTGCGATTCCAATCGATGCCGTAGATCTTCGTGGTGTGAGCGGTGATGGTAGAAAGAGGGTTCGCTCCGTGACGAGTATCCCAGATATGAAGGTATTTGTCGTGAGCACTTGCAATGATCTTGTCGTTCTGGCGGTTCCATTTGACTTGGGTAGCTCCTGCTGTGTAGTCGGCAAGCTTCAATGGCGCTTGCCTGCTGCGAAGATCATGTACGAAGACGAAGCTGTCTACGCCACAAGTTGCCAGGAGGTCAGGATGGTGTGCGGAAAAGTTGATGTCTGTTATAGCCCTATCATGTGCGCGTAAGGTGTATTCGATGGGTGCTTTGTTGTTGTTGTAAGGCATGGAGAGATTGTATACAAGCGCAAGCTGATTTCGCGTCGACGCGATCCACTCGGCGCGTGCTGCAAAAGGGGACCATTGTACATCTGCGACGTCCCATGAAGACTGGTTCGGGATAAACAGGGGCAGAGACCAGATGTTGTCCAGATCGATGATGCGGAGGCCACTTTTGCTGGCGAGCACCACGTCGCGGCCTGCTGGGCTTATGCTTGCGGCGCCAATATCGTCGTCAACCTTGATCTCAACATTATCATCAAACGTTGGCGACTTGAATGCCGACGATGGCCCACCCCCTGTGGCCGCCATCCTGGCTTTGGCAAACGCGGCCGAGTTGGGTGAGAGAGATGGTGGTGAGAGTGTTGATGGTGGTGATAGGCCTGGCCCCTTGGCGCGCCTTCCCGCCGAGGGACATGCCACTTACCAGACTAAGCCCCGTTTGGCAACGTCGGTAGGATGCCCGACCGATTACGCAAGATCAAACCTCGTCATGAGAAGATAGAGCCTCGCACCTTCCTACCCAGAGAAAGAACACCGCATCTTCCAGCCCAGCCTCGACGACGATCGCAGATTCCCACACGTAGACAGCATTCTCCGCGACCACCCCTTTGCTACCATCGACGAGTCCTGCCCCACCTTCAGTTATGGCGCTGCCCAAGCGAATCATCAAGGAGACCGAGCGCCTGGTCAACGAGCCGTGAGCATGTCTTCTAGACGAACGTGTGTGGCGTTGCTAATCCAGACGGCGGTACAGTGTGCAAGGCATCAGCGCGACACCCCACGATGACAACCTTCGGTACTTCGATGTCACCATCGACGGCCCCAGCCAGTCTCCTTATGAAGGTATGTACTCAGACATGGAAGTCTTCAGACCTTTGCTGACAAGCCTGACAGGCGGCGTTTTCAAGCTTGAACTCTTCCTCCCAGACGACTACCCCATGACCCCACCCAAGGTCCGCTTTCTCACCAAGATCTACCACCCAAACATCGACCGTCTGGGGCGCATCTGCCTGGACGTCTTGAAGAGTATGTCCACCCTCATCTTGCACTTTAGCGACCCAGCTGATTAGTTCAGGCAACTGGTCGCCCGCGCTTCAGATCCGTACCATCCTACTGTCTATCCAGGCTCTCTTGGGCGCACCCAACCCGGACGATCCCCTCGCGAACGACGTTGCGCAGGCATGGAAGGAGAACCAGGCACAAGCTATTCAGACAGCTCAGGAGTGGACACAGCAGTATGCGAAGCCATGAGCATCGAGACCAACGAGACCGCTTGTAGGGGAGACATTATGCGGCTAGCAGAAGCAGAATCGTCGTACTCTCTTCGAAAGAAGGAAGTTTGAGATAGCAGAGAAACAAATCTGCTGTGGCTGTTTTCTAGCGACCAGTGCTCGATCTGGTCTCATTTCTGTTGGTGATGGACTGGCCCTTCTGATGTTGCCCATTCTTTTTGTACAATACTGGCCATTGATTGTCTTGCAAGCTCGGCGTTGGATGGACGATTTGGAGAGCATGGCCACTATATATCCCACATTGGCAGGACGGAGCTTCTGGTGGCTCCCTTTGCTGGACCCTGGCCAACATGAAGAACATGGAAATGAATAACGAGCCCAATACTTCATACCCGTCCTGCTTGTTCTCTTGACTTAGTGCACATAGTATTTTTG
>Ga0265798_10008769_pt1 | contig 12804 bp, 14 predicted proteins | sample P3T30metagenome_FD_192430 | JGI IMG/M metagenome (GOLD analysis project Ga0265798, IMG submission 192430) | Plant litter microbial communities from East Loma Ridge, Irvine, California - P3 T30 | ecosystem: Environmental > Terrestrial > Plant litter > Unclassified | place: USA: California...
CAAGACATCAAGAAACCATACCCACACACATACCAGTGCCCCAACTCCAACACCCAAATCACCAAGTCGTATCCCACCCGGCCCCACCACCCTCACCCTCATCTTCACCCCACCCATCCCCCCCTCCCTCCATCCTCTTCTTCTCTTTCCTCACCTTTCTCCCCTTCTCCGACACCTCCCTACTCTGCCCCTCAACCCACCTCTCCGTCAACCCCCTCGCCACCCCCTCCGTCCCCGCCTCACTCTCCCCCCTATCAAGCTTCGCCTTCAACCGCACCATCTGATCAATCAGCTCGTCCTTGTCCACATCTTTGAGTTTCTCCTTCTCCTTCTTCGACGTATGTCCGCGCTCAAGTACCGCGTCGCCAAACATGCCCTTCAGCACCGCACGGCTCCGGTACTTGAATCTAAATACCGCGTACGGATTTTCCAGCGTGTCAATGTACTCGGGCCGGCTGATGGCGTGGCCGTATGAAGTCCCCTTGCCAAGTTGAACTTGGTGCTCGAGGTTCTTTTCGCTGGCTTGGGCGGTGCTGAGCTTTAGGGGGGGTGGGGATGTGTTGCTGGGTGGGGAGGAGGGGTTTGGTGGGGGGAATTTCCAGTGGGATTTTGGAGTGGTGGAAGAGGAGAGGTGCCGGTATTTGGAGAGGGATTTGGTGGTGTGGCGTTTGGAGAATTGGGGTGGGGGTGAGGATTTGGGTGGTGTGGTGTGGTTCCGGGTTGTTTTCCGGGTTTCTTTGGGGGGGTTTGCGGTGTCTGAGTCCCAGGTTGAAATATCTTTTTTGTGGGGAGGGTCTTTGGTATCCCAGCTGGATTGTTCGTTGCCCCAAGCATCGTGTTTCGTGTTGCCCCCGGCCCATGAGTCCTCATTCTTATCAGCATTGGTCATGTTGTCCCATGGCGAGGGAGATTTCCAGTCGTGTTCGCTGGCGATGTCGAAGTCCTTCCCAAGTGTACTAAAAGGGGCTGGTAGCACACTCGTCATGCCAACACTGGGCCTGCGGGACTTCTCAGAGGGTGCGAGAGCCCAGGTCGTAGGTGGCGGTGCAACAGAAGGTGCGTACTCAAACTTGTTGCTCTCCCTTCGCGAATGAATTGTAGGTGCGTGCGTGGCAGATCGCGCGTTCATGATTGTAGGCGTTGCCCCTGCACTGTGCCTGTCGCCATCGTGCCAGTGACTTCGCGAAGATCGTCTTCTCTTGTCATGCGAAGAGTGAGTGCGATGTGATCGTCTGCGAGAACGGCTCCGAGGTCTAGAGCCGTGGTACTGACTTCGTGAGTGTGAGGGTTGTAGGGTGACATCTGAGAACTCAGCGGTTGTAGGTGTATCGAGATCAGCTTCGACGTAAGTCCAGCCGTCTCGATCTTCAGACAAAGACCTCGGGTTTGGTCCCCGATGAGATCTCCTCGATCGCGACTTAGAGCGGGGTTTGCGAGTTCGATCGTTCTTAGATTGGCGAGACCTATGGGTGTGTGCCGTGACCGATGCGCTGGGTCTCGTCTCAGACCCGCGGTGGACTGTAGGCGCCCTCGATCTACTCCACTGCCTGGATCTTTGCTCTTCTGGGCCACTCTTCTCATGCTTCTCACCCGTATCCCAAGTGTCCGTCTCCGTCTCATCCGGGCCCCAGGTCTCTGCGGTTGACTGCGTGTCCCAGCCCACATGCGTCGCTGTTTGGTTGCCGCTCCAGCCTTGAGAGCCACCCCAATTATCTTGGACTTCTTCCTGCTTGTGCTGAGGCTGAACGAACTGTTGAACAGGCGCAGCGCCAGGTGGGTAAGGGGATGATGGCCAAGCTCCTGGTACCTGACTCTGCGTATCGAATGGCATTACTGGCTGCTCTGTTGGCGCTGGAGCAATATCAGCGCGCCTCGATTCTTCCACGCCTCGTTTTACCGCCTCTGTCAAGACCTGGTTCAACCACTTCGGATCAACACCGGGAGCGTTGGCAACTACAGCGCTGGACGGACGGGTATTGTAGAAGCTCCTTTCGGAGCCCATCATTGGCCCTGCGGGTATAGGTCCGCTGCCATACTGGTAGGCTTCGGAAGGTATGCTTGGATGTCTCGCGCCAGGCCTGATGGGCTCTGAGAATCGGGAGCCCGACTGTTTTCGATACGGCGAGAAAAATGGGGGAGGGTCTCTGCTGTGATGACTCCGAGACTTTGTATCGTGGCTGTGTGCAGTCTCGGCATAGGGCGCGTGGTAAGAAGAGACCGGCGGCGGAGGACCAGATCCGCTGGCTGAACCATTGAAGAAGGGACTGCGATCATCGTATATGGACCTTCCATCGGATTGGCCATCGAGAGCGAAGGCCTGAGGTGGGAAGTCGCCAGCACCGTCCATATTCATCGACGAAACAGTTTTGGCAGTACGTGGGCCCGCGCATCGGAGCACAAGAACTTCGATGCAGCCAATGTTGTCGAGAATGTTCGAGGAACACACGTCTGGTGCATCATCTGCCGATACTATGCAAGTCAGCGTCTTGCAAACAGCTTGCTCAACAGAATATACCTGTGTCGAGCTTCTCGAACTTCCACTCTCGCGCGATCATCGAGCCGTCCTTCTGCTTCTCTTCCTTCTGTCTGACCCTGAAGTCGACCACCGACCGACTGTCGGAGCCTTTTCTGAGCTTCAAGTCTTGTCTGTTGCGATTGCATTGGTATACGCCGTCCACGAAGACGTACATCGAGATACCGGGTGCGATGAACTTGTCGGAGGTAAGGTGTATCGAGAACGACTGTGGCCTGCTCGGTACTGGAACGAACGTCTCGACGAAGCCATCTCCGTACGTGGTTCCGAATTCCTGTAGTGTTCGTTGACTTTCCGACAGCTCGATTGAGCAGTCGAGGTCTTTGAGATGCGGCATCTCTCAATCAGTGCGCTTGCTGGGTTTGTCGGCAGTACTTTTGAAGATTTTTAAGAACAGGTAAGAGAGGGTTGTGTGTCGATGTCAAAATTCAGTCAGAGTACTGAGCCGTTTCGTTGTCACGGTGACCGAGTTAATTGTTGAGGAGTGAGAAATTTCGCACAGCAAGTAGGCTTTTCACCTTCACCCTCTATGGAAAGTGATAAGTAGAGAGATATAGAAAGAGTCTTCTGTTTACCGTCATGCTCAGCCGGAGGCGTGAGAATTAACTTATTATAGCCTTGCCGTTTGAGAGCGCGTGGTGCGATAGCGGCGCTCTTCACCTACAGAACCTCTGCGATCGCATCGCGACATCGCACTAACCGGCTAAGGTACAGCGAGGCACGTTGTAGAGCCACATTGTCACATTGTTCTATATGTGTAACGCCGACGTTGGCTGAGAGTACGTGGCGGATGCGTGCAAACGAGTCGACTTTGTGCGTCGGTTCAAGATAGCGCCATGTTTGACCGGCCCAAGACACCGAACATGGATTCACCGTAATTTTTGCGACTCAATGGCGATGCGGATAAATGAATTCGCAAACATTGAAGGATACTCGATGGTGGTGAAAGAAGAACGGTGCAAAGGCTGAAGTGAAAGCAGACAGCGTACCTCCGACGCCAACTACCTAACTCCGTGCTTCACCACCAACTCTCCGCCATGAGCCGCTTTCGAATCCATATCATCGGTGCACTGCGCCCTCCCGCACCTATTCTCGAATTCTGAGCAACTTCATCGGAACTTGTCAGTGGCCCCACGGACCCGAGCAATGCGCGGCAAACGCAGCCAAGCATGCCGAACGACCAGCTGGTGGAGGCAGTGACAGACAACATCGCGAGGCTACGACAATCATTCGATCGATGGATTTTCACATGGTGTATCATGCATGCTGGGCAGAGTCTCGGGTGCCACGAGCTAGTTCAATCGGAGTTCAGCCTGGTGTGCGCTTGTGGACGATATAAGGCATGCAGAGCCTTTTGCAAGATGACTTGTCTGTCTATACCTACTCTGGCATAATCTGAACTAGATCACATACATTGATACATCTCATAAACCACACTTCTTGATTCCATGGTTGCCATCATGTTCTCCCCACCCTCACCCTTCCTCCTCCTCACCCTCCTCGGCCTCCCCCACCCCACGCTCGCAAAATCCCAAATTGCTCTCTTCTCAGATACAAACTGCCAGAACACTCTCCGGGGTGTAGAAGGCCCGAATGGCTACCCCAATGGCACATGTACGGATCTTCGACGCTCAGGGCCCTATGGCAGCTTTCACGTCGTGGGGCTGGACCCGGGCTGTATGGTGACGATCTACGCGGATAATACGTCGGAGGATATATGCTCGGGACACCAGGAAGAAATACAGATGGTCGACTGTTATAATTCGACGTATATATACTACAGCATTGATTTCTGCGATCCTGGCGCTGCGAAAGGGCCACCGCTATCACCGTCTCAGGTATCGACATCCAAGACACCGACTGGGGCGATAGTAGGAGGCGTTGTGGGCGGTGTAGTGGCGCTGGGTATCATCATATGCATTGTGGTGATGTGTATCGTTCGGAAGCGACGGGCAAGGAAAAATGTCGATGTTGCGGAGGTACATGGACGTGGAAGAGCGGAGCTGGAGCCACAGGAGTTGTACACGGGCAGAGTGAAGTACGAGTGTGCGGCTGTAGAGATTGAGAGATCGCCTGCGGAGCTTGATGGGGCGGAGATGAGAGAGGAGAGGGTCGGAGCGGCGTATTGATCTGATCACACGCACAAATGTGATTCTCGCAGGTCTGGAACATGTCCTTTGTATTGTACAAGAAACGAGTGCTATCCAAGCTCTTCATGTACAATAGCTTCGCATCGCCATACAACTAATTTAGCTACCACCATCCCACTCCTTCCAAAATCAACGCTAAAGTCTCGCACCCAAAAGACAAGATATCAGCGTCTATCCAGCACCCCCCTCACGAATCCATCTTCATCGTCCCACACAGCGAACACGTCCACCACTCATTCTCCATAAACGTCCCGCACTCCAAACAATTCCAGCCTATCCTGCCCTTCGCAGGCTCGAACGGTGTAGCTCCACGGCCTCTGAGACCGGACTGCGGTGGTGGTGCAGGTAAGCTCGGCGTCGAGTGTCCAGTGCCGAAGCGCTTGTGCTGTGGTATTGGCTGTGGTGGCTGCTCGAGACCGCATGCTTCGCACGTCAGGTAGTCGAGTGGGTTGTGTAGGGTGCATTGCGGACATGCCCATTTATCTGGGTCGGCGGCTATTGCTGGTCGTGGTGGTGAGGTGGGTGGCGGTGTGGGCGGGAGTTGCTTGTTTCGCAGTTGCTCTTCATCTTGGCTGATGAGACGGGATGGGCCCCAGGATGAGGTCCGTGAGGTTGCTCTTGGGCGTGATGACGATTGTCCGGGCTGTGGCTGTGGCTGTGGTGCGACGAGGCGTGACATTGGACGTCCCGATATGTTTACCACAGGTAGTGATGATTGTCGCACAAAAGGCGGTGGAGAAGTCGGCCCTCCAGCAGACAAGCCGCCCTCTTTGGACCATTCTAGTCCCGATGGTGGGTTGGAAGGCGCTGGCGAGGATGTACGTGATGGTGGATTGCTGTCAAATGAAAGTCCGTTCTCACGGTCCCAAGTCAGTCCGCCCAGACCGGCCGGTTTGCCCATCTTCTGCATCTCTTCCTCATACATGAGATCCTGCAAGGCTCGAGCGATAGCCTGGTCGTTGGCATCGTCCTGTTCCGCTTTCGTCCTGAAGCCGTCCTGCTCTTGTTGGTGAACCAACCTGCCTGCTTCCGAGCTATTGCTGGCACATCCTTCAGTAATGCTGTTGCGCCTCGATGCTGCGTCTGCAATGACTCTCCGCATGTCCAATCCCCCTCGCCCAGTTGATGAGCCGCCTAAACGATGACCGCCAGCATTGGCATTGATGGTCGTTTTGCGTTTCTCGGCTGCTTTCCTTGCCTGCCGGCGCATCTCGTCGAGAGGTAGCCTCTTACCACCGAGCTTCTGGCCTTGTGATAGAAAGCCTTCACCAGAGTAGCCTTTCATTAGAAGGGACTGATGCTCATCGCGAAGCTCGTTCCAGAGATTGTTAAAATCAGCGTTGTGAGGTCCAAAGATAATGTGCGAAAGCTCATGTAACAGAGTATCCGTCACTTGCTCCATGGCCAGAAACTGCCTGGAGTCATGGTGATATCTCAGCCTGATGAGGATTCTCTCTGTGCGGTTGATGTTGAGACCTGAACTGATTAGCAACGGAACTCGGTGTAGAGACGGAATGCTTCCTACCCAGAAGCTGTGGCTCGTCAGGTAGAAACTCTGCGAGCGTCCCGACCTTCCATCCTCGCTTTCGCATCATCGGCTTGACCATTGACGCAGCCTTCCGGAGCATATGAAGTGCTTCCGTCTCCCTCGGCAGGTGCTTGAGATGCTCGTAAGCATCGAAATGCGCGTCAATTTCCCTCATGTTGACTGGCTACTCAACGGGTCTGTCACGCTGTCTTGATGTGCGGTTGCGTGGGCGCTCGTTGGGCGCAAGCTGCAGGTCGTTGATAAGTAAACGCCAGGAAAGCCGGCAAACAGATCTCGCTTAGATTGCACTGCGATCGTAGTAAGGCGAAGAAGTGAATAGAATATGTGCAGAAAGAAATTACTCATTCGAAGGGGCAAACGGTGAAGTGCAGCCACGTAAGCTAGTCACGCGTCGCTCGAAGTGGTGGTGATTGAAAGAAGTGCAAGGCTCGCATTTTTTTTAAAGACGCCTTTACCCGCAGCTAAGAGACATGAGGTATATGAGATGGTGCGGTCTGTCTGCAGGTGAGCAAGCATCGAGTTCCGTGTCGGGACGAGGATGCGGCTGGCCTGAAAGACGGTGGCGTACGCGACCTGTGCTCGCGACATGTGAGTTCGTGGGATGACCTGTCGCGGTGGCTTGACGTGCATTACGTAGTGCACTTGCTTTGCGACCATACACGATTACAATCACCTCACAGTGGTGCGCCTCGAAGACTGTTAGATGTGTCGTTTCTGGTAGCAGTCATGTCGAATGAAGAATCGCACTTCCTGGATCTGGTGAGTTGCGCCCGCATTCCTGCCTCGGTCTTCGCTGACGCGCCGCCGCCAGCTCGCAGAATACACGAAAGATGTCCGCGGCTTCACAGGATACATCTTAGATTCCACAGACCAACACTTTGCCAGCGTCGCCGGCTATGTAAAGCGACACGTGCCAGATGGTTGGCTTCCTACACAGGCGAGGCCGCATTCAACTCCACCACCGCCCCCACCTTCAGTCACCGATGGCTTGTACCTAGAGAAGGTGCAAGACTGGATATCAAAGAATCGCGCTCTCACTGCGGCTATAGTGGCTTTCGCAGGAACCGGAGGACTGCTGCTATGGCGAGAGAGGCGGAAGTACAATCGCAAGCGGAGAGCACCACGCGCAAGCAATGGAGCGAGGAAAGAAGTGGTTATCATCGCCGGTCCTCCCAACTCGCCTATAACGCGATCGCTATCGCTTGATCTCGAGAGGCGCGGCTTCATCGTGTACATTGTATGCTCAAACATGGACGAGGAGCAACAGGTCATCAGCGAAGCCCGGGCAGACGTACGGCCGCTACACTTGGACGTAGCAGACACCTTTGGCACGGAAGAGGCCATCGAGCGCTTCCACGACGCACTCAAGAGACCACATGTGGCCTTCAATGGGGCTCGTCCACACAATCTGACGCTGCGAGGGATCGTACTTGTGCCTGATTTGATATTTCCCATGGGCCCTGTCGAGACTGTGTCTCCAGAGCTGTGGTCCGATGCTCTCAACGCCAAAGTTCTCAACACAATAGCAGTGACTCAGGCACTTCTACCTACCATATGCGATTTCAAAGCACGGGTCCTCATGCTTACACCAAGTATAGTGGCGTCCTTGCGACCGCCATTCCACAGCGTTGAAACGACCGTCGTGAAGGCTCTCGAAGGTTTCTCGGCATCACTCAGAGCAGAGCTTGGTACCTTGGGAATAGACGTGATACAGTTTCATCTCGGAACGTTCGACTACTCCCATGTGGGCCCGAAACATCACCTACAGAGTAGAGCGGCTGGTAGTCCACACGCATGGCCAGCCACCACGAGAGCGCTGTATGCTCAGAACTTCGAAAGCCAAACACGCACTGAGCAGAGTCGAGGGTTTCTCAGTGCCGACAAGTCAGGCAGTTCTCTGAGGGAGTTGCACAATGCCGTCTTCGACGCTATGACGCAGAAGCGGCCGCGATCCGTCTGGCGCGTGGGTCGCGGAAGCAGAACCTACGACCTCGTGGGGAACTGGGTCCCCGAAGGTTTGGTGGGGTGGATGATGGGTCTACGTCGCGTGTCTCTGGAACCTGCATCAGCACCGAAGCTGGAGGACAGCGTGCAATTGCAGTCTTGGGAAAGAGTGGAGGCGGCGTGAAGGCGCTCGATTTTGTACGAAGTAGTTTCCACTCAGACAAAGCAACCAGCAGCGCCATCAGGAGAAGGCGATTAGGCACTGTTATGTAAGAATACGAGATCTTGGTGGCAGACGAAGAGGGCCTGGCCGTGTCGTGGGAATTAGGCTCACAAGAACGCGGAAGGTATTATCCACTCACACATCCCGTCACGTAGTACAAAAAACAATGGGAAAGTTCTCAGCTCACGATGTTGTTGTGGCAGAGAACTGTGGTTCGTGTCTGGCAAATGAGTCGTGGCGTGCAGACCACGCTAGTGCTACAGCCATGTCTGAAACCGGAGGTATCCGAGGGCCCCAATACGCCCGTGGAACGAGATTGACAGCGAGCGAGCGACGGCAAGCGCTGCGATGATGGTGAATTCTGCGTTGCATGGGCGCAGAAAAGCACAGCGGCAACCGAACACCGCAGTACAAAGACAGAGACACAAAGACCCAGGTACCGTCGCGAGACCGCCAATGAATGGCTTTGAGGAGGGCGTGCCACAATGCAGGGCCTGGCCCGGCAAGGCTCGTGATTCGTTGTTCTTTACATAACCCCAGACTCTCTTGGTTTGAAGGTGTCCGTTGCCAAGGCTTCAGGAGAAAGGTCAACTGCACGCGACGTTCGACGATCTCTGTGACTAGAACACGTCGAACGCTTGCTGTGTCTTTGCTGCTCACTAGGAGCAAAGCTTGCTGCTGTTCTATCACCGGCCTTCTGCCACACGCTCCTTCGCTGCTGCTTCCCCTTCACTTCTGAGATTTGCGACTCCATAGCCACACGGCCAACACACAGCCCTGTCGCAGCGCATCTCTGCCGTCATCTGACATACAACTCCCGCCGTCCCGCACTTGCGCGCATGAAGGCCCAGCACGATTGCTGTCACCACCTGCGCTTCCATGAGCCGTCGTTGCTGAGGAAGTCACCAATCCTGCCGTCGCCGCCATGAAGAACCACCCGTACCGCCCTGGCGGTCTTGACTTCCGCTCCCAGTCCTTCGAACCGCCTCTCCGCAACAACAACGACATCGCCACCAGTGCCAGTGCCAGTGCCAGCGCCAGCGCCAGCATGACCAATCTGTCGGTCTACGACTTGCCCAGTCCGCGCACTGGAGAAGTGCCGCCTGCGCTTTCCCCTCTGGATGCGCTCGCACTCCAAGGACGCCTGCTCGCAAAGCGCTTCGAGCAGGCCGACAAGACCGGACGCCGCCTCAGTCGCCTGGCGCCGCTCACGATACAGAATGAGTTCGGGAACCGCGGGGGTTATTTCTCCGCCATGTCTTCTGGCGTCAATTCGCCGGACGAGGAGATCGGACCCATCACCTCTCAGCCAGCAGAGGTCTCCCCCGCTGGTGCGCAGCAAGTGTCAGACAGGCACAGGTCGTTCTACCCCCAATTCGGCGGAGACGAGCCCGAGTATGCCTCCAAGCTGCCTGCGCGCAGCCCCATGGCGCCCATTGAGGAAAGCAGCCCTACTGCGTCACCACCGAGCTACTTCGACGTCCCGCGGTCGCACTCGCCGGACGCCGTAGAACCGCGCATTGGTGGCCTGCAGGAGGCCACGCCAATTACACCAAGTGCCCCCGCACCCACTTCGCAGACATACCTGAGCCCGCACAGAAGGCCCTCGACAGAATCGCAGTCCAGGTCGCAGTCCCAGTCGAATCTGCTGCAGCCACGGTCTTCCGGCTCACTGCACTCGCAGCGCTCGCCTGGGCGCTCTCCAAGCATCCGCTCTGTCCCTGGCGATGGCGTTTCTGACGTCGATGACATGTCGCTCAGCAGCTCCTACGATTCCCTCCCACAGAACCGCAATCTATCTACCAGCTCAAGCGTATCCCGCACACACTCTCCCTTTATACCTACCGCCGGCTTCACAATGCCGCCACGATCGCCCTCGATGTCGTCTGAGTACTCCGCCAGTGGACACCTACCACGACCTTCTTACAACTTCTCGCGGCCTATCAGCAGGCAGAGCGCACGGCCGTCCGTCGACGTCAGGCCATCCATCGACGCTCCCACACGGCAGTTCTCCGACGAGAGCGCCTACACCCGACCGTCGTTCGACAGCCATCCGTCACGGCAAAACTCGACTGACAACTCCAACACGAGCTATGCGAACGAGACTGTACACACCCCTGTCAGTATGGCCAGTGAAGACTTCCGGCGGTCCGGAGACTTCGCGACCAATGCTGCGCCCTCATACACGTATACAAAGTTCAATCTTCCGCGTGGCAGAGTGATAGATCGCCGCTCTGTTGGCATTGAAGACTTCTTCAAGAGCCAGATTACGTGGGACCAGCCCACCAACAAGCAAGATCGGCCGCCCTCCCCACAATCGCCGCCACGTTCCTTCGAGTCAGCGCGCATACGGCAGGACTTTGCTGCGGCGCGTAACGCTTCCATTGACCTTGGAGCGCCCTCTCTCACATCCAGCAACAGCACAATTCGAGGTCGAGCAACAGGAGCAGCAGACATCACCGCGCAAGAACACTGCGACACTGGACTGGCACTCCACGAATCTGGGGAACTGCTCAAATCCACGTATCACATTCGCCTAGCCGCTCGTGCTGGACTGCCTGAAGCAATGTTTTGGTATGGTCTGGCTTGCCGACACGGCTGGGGCATGCGTGAGAACAAGGCCGAAGCCCTGCAGTGGCTTCGCCGTGCCGTGGACTCTGGTCAGCTAGAAGTAGCTGAGGATGAGGACCACTCGAAGCAAGGACAGCCACTTGACCAACTCAAGAAGAAGCAGCATAGGGCACAATATGCTGTAGCCATCTATGAGCTTGGGAAGTGCTACATGAACGGCTGGGGCGCTTCTCAAGACAAGAAATTAGCACTTCGCTGCTACGAGATCGCCGGTAACTGGGGCGACGCTGACGCTCTTGTGGAGGCCGGATATTGCTATGCCGAAGCCGTTGGAACCAAGAAGGACATGAAGAAGGCAGCTGTGTTTTACCGAGCAGCCGCAGCCAAAGGTGTCAGCATGGTCGGTAACAGCTGGATCTACAAAGACAAATACATGGACGACGGCGGCACACCCGACTCCCGGTCTGTCCGATCAGGGCGATCGTCGAAGAAGGACACCACTTTGGAGAAGAAACCCCGCGACAAGAGCCGCACTCGAACTATGTTCAGCCGCAAGAAGAGCCACACAGTTACTGCAACCTGATTCGATATTCCTGTACATGAGCTCACGACTTGTTCTCTCACATTGGCGACGGCGTTCTCAACGGCGAGTCACTTATGCATATACTTTTCTCCTTCGAAACCTCTCATCTGCAGTACTTCTACGATACCTGCCCGGCGCACGGATTGGGCCCCCGCCACTTTACTTCGACATCTCGATATACCATTTCCTTGAAACTTTCTGGTCAAATCTGCTTTTCCTTTGTTTTCATTCAAAAATGGTTCTTATGTTTGCTGCACTCCTGGCTTGAGCGTGTGGTTCTTCTTTTTGGTCGGCGAGCATGAGCGACGAGCTGGCTTCTTGTACGTAATATGTACTGGTACATGTGTACATACCGGGTGCTTTGGATGCCTAATTAATGGAGTGTGAGGTGTTAATATCCTTCTGGCCTCGGAGGCGAGGGTCGTGTGTATAGATTTGGATGTGCGAGGGAAGATGTAGGGGTGGAGTGGAACAAGTAGACTGCCGAATGGAGAGAGTCTGAACATTGCACATACATCGAAATACTTTACAACGACGTGCACGACTCAAGCATTCTAGGCAGCAGGGCGCACGTGACACAAAACTCTATACTTTACAGTCCTCTTCTCCCATCTCAGCGCCCTCTCGACAGCAAATCCGCAATGCCCACCTCATCCCAATCCCACGCCCACACACCACATCCCATAATCCCCCCTCCATCCCCCCTCCATCCCCCCACAAAACAGCCCTCATCATCCTCCACGGTCGCGGCTCCACCGGCTCCAAATTCGCCCAGCCCCTTCTAAACCACCCCCCCGTCCACGCCCACGAACCAAACCCAGCCTCCAACGCAGTACAAACATTTCAATCCCACTTCCCCCACACGCGCTTCATTTTCCCGACCGCACCTTTACGCCGCGCCGCGGCGTTTAATCGCAGCCTGATGCATTAATGGTTCGACACGTGGGATGTCGCGGAGCCGGAATGTAAGCAGCATCTTCAAGTCGATGGGCTGAGGGACACGGTAGTATATTTGCAGGCCTTGGTGAAGGGGGAGGTAGATGTTGTTGGTGCGGGGAGGGTCGTGTTGATGCGATTGAGTCAGGGTGCGGCGAGTTGTTTGGTTGCTGGATTATTAGGGGGTGGGGGGCGTGGTGGGTATGTGTGGGTATCTACCGTTTCGGAGGGGGGTGGAGGAGTGTGTTGAAGATGAGGATGGGGAGGGGGAGGGGGATGATGTGTTTGAGTGGGATGGGGGGGGGGGATTGCGCA
>Ga0265798_10008770_pt1 | contig 12804 bp, 12 predicted proteins | sample P3T30metagenome_FD_192430 | JGI IMG/M metagenome (GOLD analysis project Ga0265798, IMG submission 192430) | Plant litter microbial communities from East Loma Ridge, Irvine, California - P3 T30 | ecosystem: Environmental > Terrestrial > Plant litter > Unclassified | place: USA: California...
TGTGGGGTACGGAAAGGGTAGAAGCGTACCCTTTGGTCGCTCTGGATGCGACGATGGCGAGTGCATCTCCGGCGATTGTGTCATTTTGGCGGTTGTACAAGTGGTGAGGGTGCGGACGATACTATGGTGCTGGCACGTGAGAGCGAGCAATGTGGTCGTGCGCTCGCTGGTGTCGCTGTTGAGAGTTTATGATGGTGTCCAGAGGATGGTTAGAATGCGCGGCTCTATTCTGTGACGGAGGAAGGTGCTGTCGGATGAGGTTTGGCGTGAATGTGGGGTCATGTACATAGCGTTGCTGGGGCACCAAATATGACGTACTGTCGGGCAACTGCACCGAGCAAGCCACCACCTCTTTTGTTTGTGCCTCAGATCACAACACTTCACATGCACATCCTCAAAATTTGACATGGGACTGACTGCGGATGTCGCCTGTTTCTACTTCATCGCGACCTCACTGCACTTGAGCTAGAGGTTAGCCATATACAACCATGTGCTGCCCCATGCAAAAGGAAATCGGCAAATTATAGCCCTAGCTTCGTGATCTTTTGCAAGAACTATGCGCCACACCGTTACCCTGTTCTCGTCGGTAATGCTCACTGCAGCTACCAGCAACAACATGGTGCTGATGCAGAGCTCTTCGAAGACATGGTAAGCCACTTGGTGTATGTAGGGACGTGGAAATTCAAGAGCCTTCATGCAGATTAGCAGAGCTCTTCACACGCATACAGGAAGTTGATGAGAGTTGAGCAAGTGTTCAGACAGTGCCTGAGGTCTTCACGCCCAACCAAGACAGCGAGTGCTGGCTGAGACTCTGACTACCAGAAGTGGTCCAGCGGACCGTCATCACGACGCGACACGCAACAAGCACACATACATACATGAAGTTGAGGGCGCGTGACAAGAAATGTCCCTGCTTTTAGGTCATCACCGTGTCATGGAAGCCGCAAAGGCGGCCCTCGTGACGATGGTTTTATAAGAGGGGTTTCTTCTGGGCCAGCTTCAGAGTCGCCAGCCGAGTGGGGTTGTTCGAGCTGGCGATGATTTGAAACGAAGTGGTCGTGGTTGAGGAAAAAAGGAAGCGCTGCGAACTTCGAGAAAAGACAGATTCTATGCCAAGACGCCTAGCGGAGACCGAGCCGCTCTACGTGCCGACCTCTCATCAAACGTTTTCTTACTCGGTGGACTACCACAGCAACGACCTCCATACATTCCACCACGCCTAACCACCGTTTCGAAGAGACTTTCTCACCATCAATTCATAGCATCACACATTTCGTGCAGCATTTTATCCATCCATTAGCGTAACTACTGGAACACCGTCCTTCCCCACTTCGCAACATACATTGGCCGTTGGCCGCCTGCATTGCTCCTCCGCTGCTCATTCGCTCTTTTAATTCCACCAGGCTTCGGACAGAGTAACTTGACCTTGTATAATATTGTACTTTTAGCATCCTCCCCAATGGACAACAGGGAGAACCTCTGGACCCGCCGCTCCAAGTACGTTGCCCTCGTGCCCCTCATGTCCCCCATGTCTCGCCTTCAAGTACTCACAGCTACACCAGCACTAGCAAACTTTCACTTTCCATGTCGCATTCTGAGCAGCAGAACGAGAAAACCGAGCATCCGCAGCGCACGTTCTCCTCGGCGAAAAGATTCGGTAGCGGCGACTCGTCGCATGGCGGTAAAAACCCTTTCAATGGCGTCGCCCCGTTGAACACCGGCGGTTTGACCTCACCAACCACCGGCGGGTCGTCTGCGTTTGGCCTCGGCTCAGGCGCGTTTGCATCGTTTGGGTCTGCGACCAAGACCCCGAAAACTCCAGGCACCGCCTTCGACTTCAAGACGGCCGCGACGTTCTCCACCACAAGCGTACCGAACACGCCCATCGAGAGGAAGGAACGGCCAACGAGTAAAATTATCAACAGCGCGCGCAAAGAGTCCATCTCCACGCCAATACCAGAAGACTCCATGATGTCGTCAGGCGAGCTCGACCCCAAGATGCCTTGGCCGCTCAGGTGGACCTGGATCGTGTGGTACCGCCCACCCACACCCAAGAGCAGCGACTACGAAAAGTCAATACAGCCCGTCTCCAAGTTCAGCAGCGCGCAGGAGTTTTGGAAGATCTTCTCGCATCTCAAGCGGCCCTCGAGTCTACCCACAGTCAGCGACTACAACCTGTTCAAGAACGGCATACGGCCGGTCTGGGAGGACGAGGAGAACAAGCGGGGCGGCAAGTGGATCATGCGCCTTAAGAAGGGTGTGGCAGATCGCTACTGGGAGGAGCTGCTCATGGCAATCGTTGGCAACCAGTTTGGTGAGGCGGGAGAGGAGGTCTGTGGCGTCGTGCTGAGCGTCCGGAGTGGCGAAGACGTCTTCAGCATATGGACAAAGAACGACGGCGGCCGCAACATCAAGATCAGGCGAGTCACGACGCTTAATTGATTTTGATCTTGTTTTGCTAACGAGCGGCAGGGAAACTGTAAAGCGTGTCCTCGATCTGCCCGACGGCACGAACATCATCTGGAGAAGCCACGACGACAGCATTGCGCAAAGAACTGCAATTGACCAAGCTCGCCACGAGAAGAGCCACCTAGGCCACGAGAAGCGCAAAGTGACCTCGACGGACGAATCTCAACACAAGCCGTTAGCTGGGTCATAACCTCTGCTTCCAGCCCTCGTGTCTACGCTCTGCTGACTTTGCTCAAGTGGTGGGGTAGCAGGTGAAATTTTGCTGAACCCATGGCTTCTTTCAAATGAAGTGCCCATACGAGCGCCATAGCATGCTGCTTCATGCTCGAGACCCCATTTCATCGCCGTGCCGGGTGCCCTGATATCCACGCATCCTGCTTACGGCGATAGAGGCTTGAGGACTGCCACTATCATGCCGACACTACACCATCCCAGGCCCGTCAGACCACTTCCTGCATGGCTAGTCCACGAGTCATGGACAAGGGACTCAGCGTCAGAGTCGGGGGCTTCTCATGCACAGCTGGATTTGTTCCCTGACACGCCGACATGCGCCCCTCCAGTGGAACGATGCGATTCTGGCTTTGGCTTCTATTTCACAAGGTTTTGATCTTCACTGCATTGCGGTACTGAGCGTAGCGTTTGTTGCTGCTTTGCATATTGTATACTACATCTGGCTGGGTGATGAGCGAATGCGCTGCTGGTACTTGGGTAGAACCAAGAAGAGCTGTTGAGCAATGAAATGTGATACATGCTCAAACGTGAGTTTTGGTCACTGTGAACGTGCTCGTGATTCGATGTCTTGGAATTCATTGAGAAAGTCCGGATTTAAGAAACGGCAGGCTCGACGCGCCTCCACGTCAATGAACACGGAAGGCGCACGGACCACCCGGTTGCGAACCTCACCTTTTGTTCTCGTCACCTTCACCTCGCGTGCCTCGACCCACCCGACCGCGCGTGCGCTTCACGCCTGCGCGTTTTGACTATACCTGTGCGCGATTGTGCCCAGCCCAACTATGCCCCGTCGCCTGCCCCGCACCGCAACTTCTCGATGAACCTTTTCACGCAACTCAAAAACGCCATAATCGGAGGCGACGACGCACCAACAACAAACGACGTACGACCATTTCTCTCAACGCTTGTTCACGGCGCCTTTGAATACATTCCACAGCTCGGCTTGCGACCTGCTGTTGTAATCTCACCTCACGACGCTAACAACATGCGACATCAGACCGATCATGCGCTTTCGAGGTCGCACGACGACAACGAATTGCCTTCGAACCCTTTCGCACCAGCGTCTTCTGATGCAAGACACTCGTCGCCGCACATAGATCTCACCTCTCCGCCGAGGGAGTCAGCACCTCGAAATCAGAAGGGACGAACAGGCCCCAACCTTGCACCACATCCAACGGCCAAGGACAAACGAAGCCTGGAAGAGCGAAGATTGATCGCAGACTACGAGTACGGAAAAGCGCGCAGCTTACTCGTGGGACGTAGGGAGAGAGCTGACGAGTCCGACAGTACTCCCGCCGATGCAGTCTTCGCACCCGACCCGACCTCTTATTTCACTTCTCGGGTTCCAATGGGCAAGGTGGGTTCATGGGATATATACCTCTTCCCTGTACATGAGACTGACCCTTTTTAGCCCGGCGCTGGTAAAGGTTTTCAGCCCGTGAATACTCTAGATGGCCCGACGCGCCATGCGACCCCAAAACGGCCCGTCACCTACAGCAAGCCGCACACACGGCTACCGAGAATCATCGATAGCTTGGACGGCTCAAAGAAGTTCCGCGAACAGAAGCTAGCGAAAAGCCAGAACACACTGGGCAGGAACATCTTGGCCAATCAAGACCAAACATATGGCTCCTGGGAGACTCTTTCACCTACCAAGCGACGGAAGACGGAGCCACAGGTCATCGACTTTACCGCGGAAGAAGATTTGTCTCAGGAAGTGCAAGAGATTCAACCGCGACTTGACTCTACTACACCCGTAGTGCGACGAAGCGGAGCTGCGCCGCAACCTGTCCACTCTGTTCGATCACAGCGAAGCTACGACAGCGGTACGTTGAAGACTGTAAAGCAGTCGAGATCAGGGTTCCCGAGTGCATCACGCGCGGTCGACGACCTAGTCAGATCAGCCAAGGTCAGAAGTAAGCCACAAGAGTATGGTGTGCAACAGAGGACACTCTTTGGTCGCTCTAAGTCTAGATCTGCCACGCCAAACACTCAGGACAGCCCCATCCACGTTCCTGACGAGGGACCCACCCACCGAAGATACAACAAGCCGAAAACTCTTTTCGAAGGCTTCAGCCAAGGCGAGGACAAGGAGACTGCTCGAAATCACAAAGTTCAAGATCATGAAGAGATTATCAAGTCGCGTCACTTCCTGGAGCCGCGGATCAACGAAAATACGGCGGACGATGAGGAAAAAACAACAAACATACGTGAACGCAGTGGGGCAACCACCAATGTCCGCAATTATCGACCGGCGAACCCGAAGATGACCCAGGTTGACCCTAATGAAGACGATGTAGACGAGCTCCAGATGGACGTGGTTGAGACAAGGCCTAAAATCACCAAGCGGCAACCTTTGCCATCCAAGGCTTCGTACACAGCGAACAAAGGCGAGAAACGGAAGATAAAAGTAGATCAAAAAAAACACGCCTGGCTGCTTCTATCTGCGAGGAGTCATGAATTCCATGCTGTTCGTCCCGTGAGTCGCGAGGTAGACGGACCTTCTTTACAATTGGAGAGTGGCCCGGAGCCGAACACGTGGTGCATCATTGAATACGATGGTGTGGATCCGTCCGGGGCTGTCAGAAGTCGTATAACGAGCAAGGATGTGGTCAAAGCCTACTCCGACGATGAGGGCCGCATACGTCTGGAAGGCCCCCGACAACAAGACGGCAGTCAGTCCATCGTCGACCTCGATTTCCACGAAACCAAAGACTTTCGTCGATTCCGAGACGTGCACGTCCCGGCTTTTGGACTTCGCCATCACATAACGAAGGACAGCGGATACATGGACAAACTCTTCAAGGCCGCTCTGGTCAGGAATGATAAGATAGGCACCTGTGAACTGGTGGCGGATTCGCCCGTTGAGGATCATGGCGAAGGTTCCTCTGCTGTCTGGCCTTCCAAGACTCCACTGTTCGATCAATTCCGACCTGCTGTACGAAACACTCGTCCTATGCCGGTACTCGACACCAATCAAAACGATTTTGCGGGCGTTTCCACATCCACACGACTCGTACGTGCCACGCGAGCCTCGGCACCAGTTCACGACTTGGCGGAGATCGTCCAGCCAAACGCAGTCGAGAAATACTCCATTGTTCATGGTTTGGGTAGAAAGTGGTTGAGGCCTCTGACGCATGTCTCTGAGCGACAGCGAGCCGTTGTCAACCAGGATGACCTGTCTCGTCTCGACGATGAGGAGATGCTCAACGACAGCCTCATAGATTTCTACATGATCCATCTCTTCGAGAAGTACGGCGTTCCAATGGACAAGGTCTACTTCTTCAACACTTACTTCTTCACCAAACTCACGGAGAAGACTGGTCGAGCGTCGATGAACTACAAAGCTGTTGAGCGTTGGACACAGAAGATTGATGTCTTTGGGTACGACTATGTCGTGGTCCCCATTAATGAAGGCATGCATTGGTACCTTGCGATCATCTGCAACATTGCCAACATCGAAAGGAAGCCTCTCGATTCCGACGACGACGTGGCCAAAGACTCGATTGAGGATGTTCCTGAAGCAGTCGAACAATCCGTTCCGGGTGCAGAGGTCGCTCCGTCCGTGGAGCCACAGACACATCACCCATCAAACTTCTCTATCTTTGATGCGGAGGTCACCCAGCAGGAAGAAGGCGAAGATGTGAACCTGTTCGACGAAGAGGCGATCAGCCTTGTTAACCGCGACGTTATCGGTCCTGTAGGTGAAGAAGGTGAACTCAGCCGTGCCTCTTCTGTGCCACCCACGGCGCACGAAGACGATCAGACGGCACAAGCAGGTGCAAGTGTTGCGCCCGAACAAGACTCAGCGCCTGTTGCTGTTCAGTCCTGCCTGGAGCCGGCTAAGGGAACGAAAAAGAAGTTGAAGCGCAAGCCTCCAGTCGTCCGGAGGGATCCAGCAGAGCCCGTCATCATCATTTTGGACTCGCTTAGCAATGGCCACAGCGGAACAGTTCGATCACTCAAAGATTGGCTTGCGGCGGAGGGCGAAAACAGGCGTGCGATGACAGCAGTCATTAAGGCGAAAGGCCTATATCCCAAGGGTGATCAGATACCTACGCAGAACAACTTCTCCGACTGCGGCGTCTACATGTTGGGATATGTCGAGAAGTTCTTCCAGGACCCCGACGAGTTCAAGCGCAAGCTACTAGTTGGTGAGATGACGTCTGAGGACGACTGGCCCAAGTTGAATGTCAAAGAGATGAGGAAAGGCATCCGGGACGTTCTTTTTACAATGGCAGAAAAGCACCAACTCGATATGCCGCTGAAGTCGAAGAAGAGTGCCAAAACTGGTGCAGCGTTGAAGAAGGTACCGACACCTCCCGGCTCGCAATCTGCAATTGCAAGTTCTCGAAGCTCGCCAGCCAAACAGCTGGAGCCCACTAGGGTTGTTGAGACAAAGATCGAGCTGGCGAAAGTTACTTCCCCACAACCAAATGACGTTGCAATTGAGGATCAGCCGATCAATGGGCTTCCCGGACTACGACTCATGTCTCCTTTCACTCCTCCACGTCGTGACCCATCTGCACCGGTTGCTGAAGTCACCTTTCGGAAAGTTTCCGACTCACCACCAGTGTTTGAGTCGCACTCGAAATGTGATACTGCATCTCCATCGAAGCAGACCCCGGAACGCAAATGGGGCCCGGAAGTTCGATCGGAACGTGCTACTGCATCTCCACAAAAACAGACTCCAGGACGCAAATGGAGCCCGGAAGTGCGAATCCCAGGAAAGACACCGAACTCACATCAATTGCTCATCCAAGGTCGAGACGTCCATGGCGAAACTGCTCGTGCGAATGGCGTACATCAACAAGCTGAAATGAAAGCTTCGGCCAGCCCCATCAAGAAACGGCGACAAGCAATTCACGATGAGAACGAGCAGCCTTCGTTGACGTGGATCGCCGCTTTCAGCAGGGCACCCGAACCACCGCGACATGCGGTGCATGACGGCAAAAATGTTCGCACCCCCGCTCCGAGCAAGCGAGCCAAATCAGCATCTGCAGAGAACAAGCGCCCATCGTCTCGTGCTAGCGCATCGTTACACAACCAACGCGATGGTAGCTCCGACCAGCCCATCGAGATCGAAGACTCGCAAGATGTAAAGTCCAAGGCCACGCGCTCACCACGGGGCTCCAACACTGGCTCGTCTGCGCAACGAAAGACACCTTCGCGTACAGTGCAGTCGCTCCGTCACGCTTCCGCCGTCGAAGAGATACCATCACCCTCGGCGCGAAAGTCTCCAATCAAGTACCGTCACGAGCCAGAGCCGATAGATGCTGAACTCATTGCCCAACTTGACGCCGGCGACCGGGCTGTGTCTCGCAAGCGCGCGACAAGTGACCCGGACGCTATGGACATCGATACCGATGTGCAAGGCACAGATCCTATGGAGATAGATACTGAGATTCGTGAGACCCCCGAGGCAAAGTGCATGAGTCCGAAGGGCAAGGCGGACTGGATCACCGGTCAGGCGCTTCCTCATTAAGCAGCTGGATTGAGAGACAGGAAGGAGATGAAGTGGTGCTGACGGTTTCTGCGTCCTTGATGTATATCATGTATAACTATCTTGTCAACATATGCATGGCGACGGCGTCCTTTTTGTGTAGGGGTTTAGGGTATAGAGTGGCGTGTATGATGAGGGAAGTGGCAAAGTGAATCGCGTATACGTGGTTTTAGTGGGAGCGAAGTCAAGATGTCAATCAAATGGCATATCCGGATGAGTTTTATACACCTACACTACTACGTCCATTTCTCTCCTCTCCTCCTAATCTTCCTGTCACCCCTTAAACCCCGGCCCAAAATACCCCGGCCACGGCCTCGGCACGTTACCAGGCCAGGCCGCACGATACTGCGGATACACACCTGAAATTCCCAGCCCCGGGTGTCGAATGTGAGGTCCATGCGCCTCGGGTTGTCTAGGAATTGGCTGCATGGGGTGAAGTGTCATGCCTTGCGCGGGCGTGTGCAGGTTGTAAGGTTCGGCGTAGTGGTGCGTTTGGCCTCGATAGTAATAGGGTGTTAGGTCCCGTGACATGAGTGTTAGTAGGTGAGTTGCTTTTGGGGATGGAGAAGGGCGGTGCGTTGGGTTTGGGTAGATTTAACTGGTAGGGGCTTTTGTGGCGCTGTGGGTAAGGAAAGGGAGGGAGGGAGATTAGGGCTAGGAGGTTATATAGTCACAGTGAGCATTTACGGCGAGCGAAATAGTACGTGTACGAGGCAGCATCGTTGATGTGTTTGACTCAACATCGTCCGCGCGCGAATACGAAAGTGCTCGTATTTCTTGAGCCAACGACTTTAGCTTTTAGTGTGTCCTGAAAGGTTGACACAATGAGTACGAGCACCTTTCCTATGCTCTTCAACACCACGCAAGCCACGCAACACAGCAAACAGCGCTAATTCACATCAACCTTCACAACTACACAACTACATATCGATTCTCTTTCTTCCTCCGCCTCATCTCCCTGAGAACACAGGCCCACAATACCCCGGCCTCGGCCTGGGCACATTGCCCGGTAAGTTAGGCCTATACTGCGGATACACACCCGGCACGTCCTGCATAGCTCGCCGGATACACGGGAGGCTTTGCTCACGCTGCCATCCGGGTGGCTGTATGGGGTAGAGGGTGAAGCCTGGAGGGGGGGTGTATGGGTGGTAAGAGAGGGGGTTTCGGGGCGTGGGGTTTTGGAAATGGTATGGGGTTAGATCTTGGGGCATAGTTTGATTGTTGGATTGTGTTGCGAACTTTTTTATGGATTGTTGATGTTTGAAGGTGTTAGGTGTGCTTGGAGAGAGAGGAGGAAGAGATGGGAAAGATAGCACTTTTGTCGGCGGGGAAATGGAGGTGAAGGTGTGTTGCTACGCGTGCGCGACAGCACTGCAAGTGTCGTTCACATCCCGGAAGGACTGGTTTATCAACGTACTATGCCACTTGGACGACAGCTTCAAGCGGGAAAGACGGCGATGCGCGCATTGCCAGGGTGCCACGGGCTGAATGTGTCATACACACTCTGTCATCATGATAATCGAAAGTGAAAGATGTATCGAAGCTGAGATGTTCAAACAGCTGTCCTAACTTACCAGCACACAAACTCATGAATAACATCACCCCCATATATCTCTCTCCATCCACCTTTCCCACCCATCCTCAATCTAATACGGCATCAAAAACCCACCAAACATCCCCATCCAAGTATTCACTCTCTCCGGAACGCTTCCCAGACCCCGTTTTACTTCCCTAAAGTTCTTCGGCTCCACAATCGCCACGATCCTGAGGTGCCCGTTCGTACCGTCCGTTGCGGCGCCCTGGAGATCGGGGAGAGACTTGCGCAGCGTCGAGAGTTTGGATTCAAGATCGGTGATTTGAGCGGTGAGGCTGGGGAAGTCGGCTGCTTGGAGATCTTGACGCATTTTGATGGAGGCGGGGGGTAATGGCGTGGTCATTCTTTTGGTTTGGGGTGTGGTGGCGAGTCGGGAAGGACTTGTGTGAGAGTGACATGGTAGTGTAGCTCACGGGAGGAGGTATCTTATAGCTCGGAAGAGAAGGCTACGTGTGTTTGCTAAGAAGGAAACGAATTGATACTAATCTTGTGTTCGATGCCAAATTCCTAATTGTATGTTTGTACTTGACAATCAAGCATTGTGGGATCTCGTTCGGGACGATCTAAAATTAAATTACGTACGCATGGTGTCACGCGTCGAGAGACCGCATCGAACTTCTGTGCATCATACTGCTCGCCAAAACGTGAAACTAAAACTCCACAGCATCGATCATGACCGTGTCACCCGTGCAGCACATGAGCCGATGTATTGGAATTATAGATCGTATCTTGAACCGAGGTACACTGCGCTGACTCCTTTCCACGTCCTTGTCCCATCCAACATGGACTTCGTCTCGTAGTATCACCGTTGTCCTGGCCTATACCGCGACCGTGCCCACGGACCAGGTAGATTGAGGCCCTCACTACGGATTCCGGGCAGAAGAGTATATGACGGCCTCGATTGGCTGTTCATATTAGGATTCAGAGTGTGCCCGGAAGCGCGCATTCGAGTTGAATAGTCAACCTCCCAAGGATCTCGATCGCTGGTGGCTCCGCGGTAATAGTAATTGGACAGGTTTGGCCGCTGTGAACCCGAGGCGCTCGGTCGGTACCCGCCGCCGCGGTTGTGGTACTCCCATAGATGTCCTGGCATAGTTGTTGGTAGGTGTGGTGTTGTGGTTGTGGTTTTGGTTGTTTTCTTAGTGGCTTGTAGGTTTGCTTGTGTGTGTTAGGTAGACGCTGTGCTGGTGTGGATGAGCAACAGAGACTGCGAAAGCTTTTGTTTTATAGCTTCAAAAGTGATTGAAGGGTAAGAGTTGTGGCAATAGAGTCATCACCTCGAGACTCGTTCACAAGACGTGTGCCCACGTAAGTTAAACATCAACAGCACTCATGCTTGTGCCTTACCATATATTGAACAATGGTGAAACTCACTGGTCATGCTCCAGGTGGTGAAGAGCTGTGTCACATACGACACATCACTGCTATCAATGTTGCTTGCGACGAGGTCAGCGTCCACCAGCAGCAAACAAGACTCCATTCGAATGTATATATAGCTTGTAATCTGCAGTCTATACTTTCTCCTCACCTCAAACGCCAGATTCTCTCTGCGCACATCTCTTTGCCCACCAGATCGCACTATGTCTAATTGTGCCAAAGACCATCCAGACGCCCGCCGCGCCAACGTCCTGAAAGCCCAAGCTGACAAGCTCCATGACGAGTGCAACATATTGCTCCTTGAGTTCATTCAATTTCGAAAGTATGATACCATCTCTTGTCAATCTTGGAAACGTCACTGACATTTCTCAGGGCATACCAACCCTTGCAAGTTCAGTGCGGCAAATGCGTCACAAATGCACAGCTGCAAGACTATGGAGACGCTCATGGATCTTTGAAGTCAGCGACTCTGAAGTTCAAAGAGGAGAGAAGGGTCGTGAGGGATGACGCTCTTAAGGAGGAAATCAAGAGAAGGTAGGGATTTCATTGAAAACCCACACACTATACGTTCGTGTCCCAGCGCCGCATGATAGGATGTGAGCACACTGGTGACTCATTGTGCTTTCGAGGGTGGCAATTATGTAGTTAGGCACTCAAATAAGATATTCGAAGCTCTAAGTCTCAAGCATTCTTTTTACCTTTAATCACTGAAACCAGGTGCAGCAATAGTTCGTGATCGATCAACTCAGCAGGCCCTACCTAGAGTACGGTCAAAGTACAGCCTGTATATCCTCAACATGTTTTGTACAGATTTTTTACTTTCTAAAAGATCGTGAAAGATAGACACGCCTTTATTTTAAGTTGCAAATATAGTCGTGTATAACTATCAAAGTTAGTAGCTTGTGTGGCTTTCATCCGCGAGCGGTGTTACGACATCGTTGCCAGTCGTCTTATGACTGACCCGTCTTATGACTGACCCGTCTCATACGCATGCATCAACAGCGTTTCAACAAGCAAATACCAGGACGCTAAATACACGGCAGCGGCGTCCTCGGAGATCAAGCTCACTCAGCTCGATCAGTATCATCCTGACCACGATAGACTGCCCTCTTAGAATTCATCAGTCGACTCCAAACCCCCTCGGATCTTTTGTGAAAGACCTCCATGACAAATCAGCTGAGCTGTCAACAGCGTTGATTGAGTACCGCAAAGAATGTGACCTCAGAAAGCGCTTCAATTCAACACCACCGTCACTCAGATGAACAGGAATATCGGCGCCGAAAGTCAAATCATATCATTCGTTAAAGCCTTCCTACACGCTCGTTTAGCCCTGGCTTTCAAAGTCGACAAAGATCTTCGCAATCGGGGCGCCGCCGACTTCAGGAACCTGTGTTTCTCCGGTAGCAGCCGCGACGTCAATTCGTTTGAAAAAGGGCGGGCCTCGCACAAGCCGTCTGACAAATGGGATAAGCTTCAAGTCGTTGCTCGAAATCCATGCGCAAATCATTTACATTTTGGAGAAGTTGGCGCGCTTCGAAAATAAGTACAGGACGCTTTCGCAGCCATGCCTCGCATGCCTTGCTGATGAGCAACTACAGGCATACGTGGTGTATCAGGCAGGACTCAATGG
>Ga0265798_10008771_pt1 | contig 12800 bp, 12 predicted proteins | sample P3T30metagenome_FD_192430 | JGI IMG/M metagenome (GOLD analysis project Ga0265798, IMG submission 192430) | Plant litter microbial communities from East Loma Ridge, Irvine, California - P3 T30 | ecosystem: Environmental > Terrestrial > Plant litter > Unclassified | place: USA: California...
TCGCTGGACCTTTACGAGACGATAAGAAGAGGAGGAGGGTGCTTGTGCCGGGGTGTGGAAAGGGATACGATGTAGCGCTCTTCGCGGCGCATGGATATGACGCTTATGGGCTGGAGGTGTCCTCGCACGCTGCTGAGGCCGCGAGGGGTTCTCTAAAGGACGCTGGCAAGGGCCCGTTGGAAGGAGAATACAACGTGGCGGATGAGAAGATCGGGAAAGGGGCGACGAATGTTGTATGTGGGGATTTCTTTGAGAATGGCTGGCTGGCAGATGTAGAGGGCTGGGAGGGTGATGAAGGATTTGACATTATCTACGATATTACGGTGAGTAGAGTCCCAGACGTGCCTCGTGAACATTGCCTGGTGTTCTGTACTGATGCGATGAGTAGTTCCTCTGCGCGCTCCCTCTGTCGCTAAGGCCAAAGTGGGCATCTCGAATGACCACGCTTCTCCGCCGCCCGATCACGAACTCCCAGTCTACCGGCGGTGTCCTCATTTGTCTCGAGTTCCCAACACATAAGCCCGCATCCTCCGGCGGCCCTCCGTGGTCGCTTCCACCGCTTGTACACACTGAGCTGCTCAAGCAGCCAGGTGAGGATATCTCGTATGACGATCAGGGCGTGGTGACAAAGACGGACAGAGAGGAGACGGACAATGCGCTGGTCAAGATCGCGCACTATACGCCCAGGAGGACCCACGATGCTGGCGTGATCAAAGGTCTCGTACGAGACTGCGTGAGTATGTGGCGACACAAGGCGGATTGTCCGGATGAGCAGAGGTGGCATTGAGCGTAGCAGGTTGTTGAGGGGCTGCATATCTCTGGTAACCGTTTTGTAAACGCCGATATCTGCATTACCGCTCTCAGCCTCATCCAGCCTTGCGTAGCGAGTTGTAATGCTCGCCTAGACCGTGACTGTGCTTGTAGTATCCCAGCCAGATTTCTTCCTTCTCTTTGACCTCGTCCCCGGCCTCAATCCGGTCTACCTGCCCATCACTGTGCAGCACGCATATCCTTAGACCGTATGTCCGAGCCAATGCTAGCAGTTCCAGATGGCCACCCCATTCGCCTGTCTCTCTAATCTTGCGCACATGCTCCGGCAACGGGTCTTCCATGAAGCCCGAAAAGTCGTCCGCGTGGCCTTGGATCCAGTCTGCTGCTGCGTGTCTGACCGTCTTGTATGCGTCTGGCTTGGTGTTGGCTTCCCGATCTCCCTCTCCGTTGATCATGACGCCTGTCCTTGGCTTCAAGCCCAACTCTCGTGTCTGCAGTTGATCTGCGACTGCAGCGTACAGACAATGACCATCCGCGCGTATCTCATGCAGTGCCAGCCCGTGTTTTTGTAATTGTGTCGCCATGCGTTCTCGTTCTATTTCGCGTGGGTTCGGTGCGTTGGCAGCTTCGCGCTCTGCTTCTGCGATGATGGAGGCTTGTTCGGCGGCGCGACGGGCGAGGCGGGCTTTGGCGCGGTTCGGCTTCTTCTTCTTGGGCTCAGTGGAATCGCCGTTGGTGCTGCTGTCTTTGCTATCCGAACCAGCAGCATCAACTCTGAGATTGGACATGTCTTCTTGAATATCCTGCGCTTCATCCCCAGAGCTTTGTGGATCCTCCGCTTGCTCCTCCGCATCCCCAGCCTCTCCATTCTGCACAGCGAGTTCGTGCGCTTGCCGCTCTTTCAATTCACGCTCGAGTCGCTCGCACTCATCGTTGACGCCCTTTCGTGTCTTTTTGCTCGCTTGTTTCTTCTTTTGTGTTATACGGGATACGAGGTCGCGTTGCTCTTTGCGATGCCGAGATTGTAGCGTTTCGAGGGTTTCTGGTTCAGGTGTAGGCGTCGCGTCGCTCATTGTGGTGTAGGGTACCGCAGAACAAGGTAGGTAGGGAGCGGAGGAAACGAGGCAAGGTAGAGACCGTGGGTACTTAGCTGTGAGATCGACCAAACGATGGTGGGGTGGTGGGGAGCGCGACATTCTTTGGCGTCTCGGTGAATGGTTTCACCGACGCCTACCTCGTCTGGCATGCTTCATCATCTGTCTTCATCCACATACTCCGCCTATTACTGGAATCGCCATCAAGTCGATACTCAAGGCTTGTCTCTAGATCGTGTCTGCGCTTATTCGAAGATATGAGAGATCGCGGGAGCCCACGTATCTCGCTGACTTACTCCTTGTCTCTATTCTGTCATCAATTCACACTTCAAGAGATGGGTTTAAACAGGCATTCATCTCATGTATCGCTGGCACTAAGATATGACATTGTTCTTTCGTGCTTTCCGTTTTCCCCTCATTTGCTTAGCTGGAATCGTAGGCACCCGCAGTGTCAAGGTAGTAGGTTGCACCACCACGATCCCACGCGCTGAACATTTTCGAAATTGCCAGGATGCTCATGAACGATATCAAATTGAAGTTGTTCGACCACCAAGTTCTAGAATGGCAACAGGGTTTCGAGCGTACTACAATAAGGCCTGGTAAGCTGGAGACGTTCGAAATAACTCCCACTTTTGATTCCATCTTTCGGTCAGCCACAATGCTCGAATCCTCCAGATGAGCCTACTGTGCACTCCCGCATTCGCTCTCTACGCTTACCTCGTGCTTGTAGTTCTGCATGTCTAGATGGAGACCATCAAAATCCAGCGCATTCAGAGACAATTGCGGACGAGGCGAAATTATCCGACCCGTGAAGCCCAGCGTCATACAAAGAGAGTTGCTCAGACACCAGCAATATCCTGTGAACATAGCCGGCTCTTACACTACCCTGAAGATTGTATTGCAAACGAACCCAGTACGGAAGTCACCTTCACCATCCCGCTCCTCCACCGCACCTTCCTTGGCGGCCGCGCGCCTTCCATTAGGCGCTACCGAGCGCACAGGACTTATCAACACCACCGCTGAAATACCACTGGGACGCGTCATTATCTCACTCTGCCATTGGTATCGATTGGTACCCGACAATCACAGAAATGCCTTTCCACGACCAGGACTGGGAAGACCTGCAGCGCGACTGCGACATCTTCCCTGCCTACACCGACTTCATCTGCGGACCCGACGAGCGTCTGGTGGTGACCCAGGAACCTGGGTTACACCCTGCGATATACTACATGAATCCACCCCCGCCAGTCCGGTACACGAACAGCATGCCTTCACGGTCTTGGTCTTACAAGACCGCCGAACGATTCGAGAGGCTTGAGCCTGCAGCTATGAGAGAGGTGCAAAATGCGAACTATGGCTTCGTTAACACCGATATGAGTGGCACACGTAGCGGCAGTACTACTCTGGGATTGGATGTACGCCCGCAGACGGGCAGTCCCCTCTATCCGTTGTTACCACCGCAGGGCGTCCGCACTGTTCACGAGAAGGCAATTGCGCAACGTAGTATGTCGAACGCGTCCCAGCGCCGACCCCAGTCTATATCAGCAGTTCGCTTTAGCCCGTCGCAGCAGCAGCAGCCAGTGCGAATGACCAGGCAACAGACGCACATGAGGAATGCTCCGGTCTATCAACAGCCTGTTGTTCAGCAACAAAAGCCGTCCTTCTTGCGCTCATCATCTACGACTGATATCGATGAGAACCTGGCGCAGATGAACTCACGTAACCAGCCAAGCGTGCTCTCGCCGTCCACCTCACCAGCGCCGATGCTACCCCCGCCAATTATGCTGCCTCAACAACAGTCATATCGTGCCACCGGCCTGCCTGAGAGCTCTACCCCCAGCCTAGCTTTGAACAACTTCACAATCCCGAGTAATCAGGTCCCTCTTCTCCGGCCAGTCGATATACTGCACGATCCGCGCTACAACATCCTCCACCCCGACAAGCGCATGGAGATCGCCAAACTCCTCCACGAAAATGGGGCTGTTGTGCGCGACTCTCAAGATAATGATCTGCGAGCGAGAGCTTTCGTGAACATACAAAATGCCACCATGATTGTCAACCAGTCAATGGTCAGCATGCAGGCTGCGATGGAGTTGCAGCAGCAGAGGGCGCAGCAGACTCAAGATCAGGAGGGCTCCCAAGCGCGGATGGGACAAGTACATCAGACTCAACAGCCTCAGTTCCAGCCTCAAGCTCACCAGGTATATGCTCAACCCCCGCTTCAGCCGGGCATCACACCTGTGCGATCCTCCCCCTCGTCCCCGGACCCATACTACACTATTCCTCACACTCCTCAACAGCAGATGTCGCCGCCTCAGCCACCCGCACACCAGGGCTATCCCACTTCGTATCCTCAAGATCCCGCATCGAACCCGAACCCTACACCGCCGCAACTGTCCGTCCAGCTCCGCGCGAACATCAATCGCCACCTACTACAGGTCTGGCAGTGTCTGCGGGTCGTGCTATGTACCCCGGATAACCCGTCAGAAGAAGCTGCACAGAACAAGGAGCGCTCAGGTCGGTGGATCGAACAGTTCAAGGCGAGCTTGCCAGGTGAGGGACGCCCGTACCTGATGCAAGTCATGTCAAGGATGATTAAGGAGCATAACGCAGGGGGGAATGTAATGGCGTTGTTGGGGGTTCCTTCTCAACCAGCCTAGACGGCTGCGTCTAATGGGAGTGGATACGAGCGCGCTGCGGAGGTCACAAAGGATTACCTGAGTCTACCGTACAAGACGGCGTGCAAAGAGGAATGCATGACAGTACATACAAGATAGCGCCAAAAGTCACACTTTCGAGAACACAAGTTGCGGCAACTGAACAATCTACATCACAGCGTCAAGGATGCGTAACTGCTCCTAGTGGATGAGTTTAGTGTTGAGATTCTATGGTAACGATAGGATAGAAAAGAGCTGAACGCGCTCTGCTACCCATTCATGAAGCTGCCCAGATGAGAAGCTTAGCTGCCAAAACAACCTTCTAAATTACCTCATTCTAAGACCTGGCGTGTAGAACCTCGATGCGTGCCCAAGACCACTTAGTCTAGCTTTTGGCATCCCTTGCCACACCTCTTGCACTTCTCAGGATCAAACCTATCGTAACATTGTTCGCAGGTCGTCCAGCCACGAACCATACAATTAGTCAGCCGAAACTTTCCATAGTTCTCATGGAAGATAGCGGTCGTGCGGTCATATAGCGTGTCGAGCTGCGCATCAACCTTATCGCGCGTCTCGCAACAATGGAATTCGTGCTGAACATTACCACCCTTCATCAATTTGACGTGCAGGTAGTTGGTATGTGTTTCCTTGGCGCCGTCGAGAGGGGGAAGGTTGACACGAACTCCGTCTGGGAGGTTGCACATCATCGAGCCGGGGAACTCGTAGCAGTTGGGGCTGGTATAAGCATCGTTTGTGAAGCCGACTATCAAACCCGAGTTAGTGATTATTGTTTGGTGAAGGAGAGGGAAGCACTCACTAAGAACCGCAGCAACCGTGTCTATGAGAAGTTGACGGATTTCCTCAGTTTCCCAAGCCCCATACACTCCCATACAAAGAGTAGCTAGACCAGAAATCAGTGTTTGCGTACCCCTCGAGGAATATTTGGCCTACTCTTCTGGCTCTCAACCGGGAAAGGATTTAACTTGGTGACGTGATCAACCCAGACACAGCGGCCTGGGTAAGGCTCGTCGCATTGAAAACGCTGACCGGGACAGAGATGGTCCACCATGTTCCAGACTGCCGCTTTCAAGTCCTCGCCTTTGTAGTAACCCCCGTTGATGGCCGGACGGCCAACCCAGACCTCCACAGTAGCAGCACCGTGATGTTTCAAAGTCGGTCGCCAGTCGCAACAATCTTCGGCGGTGGTAACATCTATCGTTGTCAGTAAGTGGAAACCAAAAAGCCGTTGAGAGATGCTTCATACCTGTGTACTCAAGAGGCGTGACATCGGTACTGCCGTCGTCCACAGTTGGAGCAGCCGCAGTGAGTAGTGCGATACCAGCAATCAGCAAGATGGCCAAGGAATTGAACAGCTTCATGTTGTGCGGAGGGTTTTGCTCTTTGTGTAAATTTGAACAGAAGTTGGGATTGGCTGTGTCAGTTATCAACAACAAAGCAAGGGCTGTAGAAGGGCAGGTTTTTGCTTAGCTATTTTTAGGCAGACGCGAAGGCGAGTGAACAGTTTGAGCACAGGCAGCGGTCTGATATTGAGAGAAAAGAGTCTGAGCTTCGTGGTGGTGAGTGAGCAAGTTACCTGGGAAGTGACGCAATCGCTCAATGAAAGTAAGCCCTCTGCATTCCCAGTTTTACCTGCTGCAACTGCTTGTCTGATAGCTTTATCTCATCCCGCATGTCATGTATGGCGTGCGGTCTTGTAGTTTCCTGTACGGAGTAGCAAGACGACCAGAGATGCAGCGTCCAGCAGCCATACGACTACTACAGTCGTATCGATACAAAACTCAGGCCTCAGACCTCGTGCAGACCTAAGATCGATTCCAATTAGAGGCCTTATGAATGATATCAGCTTGTGTGCTCCGCTTTCGACCCCGACCTTTACTTTCACGACAAAAATGAGCCACTCTGGAGCTGGGATCTGACGCCTTATCGATACGGTGTAGAAATCCAGTAAGAGAACCAACGCGTCCGAAAGTATGAACGAGGATGGCTTGTCGATGTCGGCAGTTTGGCTTCACGAGTTTCATAATCCGCGACATGATGTGAACGGTCATGGTAGGACGCGTTGTTGATTTAGACTCGCAAAATGTCGTGGTCCAAAAGAGCTGCGGTCGTTGATTTCTTCACAGAATCCTTTGCGCTATCTTTTGCAATGTGCGTCGGCACCAGGTCAGTTGTTGAAGTTGATGATTGATCGAATTCGATAAGGAGGCGAATGTGGTAAGGCACCCTGGGCGCGTAGACCATTGGGTCAAGGCAAACTGTTTCGACCTAATGTTTACGTTATGAGGATGGCCTGCTAGTCAATAAGAAGTGAAGAAAGGCGACGTGTAAGGGAATGCGTCGTTTGTCGCTCGGTCAACAATCAAATTACGTATCCTCTAGCGGCCGACGATTACGTCCTGCCTAATACGGCTAGCACGCTGACACCCAACCCTTCACCTTCCTGAATGCGCTTCTATCCACAACCTCTTCTAACCCCCTAGAACTCCCAAGAAAGCTTTTGTTTTGCGCAAAAGCTTATAGCAACATTGCAATGAGCGTCACAATGTCTTCGAACCCATCCACTGTGAATGCTGGCAGGTCTGCGGGCCGGGGCTTTAGCGACCTTCCGCAAGGTACCATACCAACCTCGGCACAACTTGTTCTCAGCTCACAGACGCGTAGAGGTGCGCAACAGGATATACGCGCTTGCCGCGAATGACAAGCAGCGCCTTGTTGAGCAGCACGTCAGCCGGCGCAGTGTCACAACAACAAGTGAAGCGTTCTGGGCTGCGCGCGGTTACTACAGCTTGACTCAGGCGTCACGACAAACGCGTCGCGAGTTCCGCGAACTGTACTTGAGGGACCGTGCCGTATCGGTGCACATCCGCGATGCACAAGACTACCTGGATACCATCTACCCGTCGTCTGGCAATTTTGTTGTCGATCGCAACACCATCAGCGCCTGGCTCACCATACGTACTGATGTCGAACGCCGTGGCAAATACGATACACCCATCGAAATCCGTCCCCTGCTTCTAAGCCTTTTCCAAACGCCTGGTCTCGAGTACGAGTTCGTGGGCAAGGGAGGCGCGATCTTCAACGAACTATTTGTTGGTTATGAGGCGGAGTGGAAAGCCGCAGTGGAGGGCGTCTTCAAGAGCGTGGAGCTGAAGGAACCAAGCGTATTCGGTATGAGGCTAGTACTGAATCCCAAAAGCACAGTGCCTTGGGTCAAGCAGTGTAAAATATCAGTGACAAGGCTACCGCACGTACCAGAGGATGCATTGGAGTGGTTCAGTGCACTCGGACTGGACACGGAGAACGACATGATCTTCGTGAGGAAAGGTGCGCCGAAGTGGCTGCGCGGCGACTTTATCAAGGGTTCGAAGTAAAGATGGCGATATGCGGTTGTGGCAGAGATTCGTCTCGGGGTCAGAAGTTATGGCTGTATTAATATGAAGTTGAATACTGATACTTGAGTTGACTGTACCTAGGTAGGTACGTGCAGCATTCCAAGATCAGATGACAAGAGCACGTGACCGTGACGTCATCCAGGTGCCGCTCGCGATGCGCGACGATCTGCCAGGAACCCAAACAACAAGCGGACGCGTCGACACAGGTCAGCACTCACATTGACTTTCCGGGCCTGGCTCTGTATGCTGCACTTAGTTGAGAGCCTGGTGGGCTCCGGCGGCAATTGACTTCTCTAGATAGTGGTCGCTCTTATCCCGGTACGATACCATGCTTTCCACAGACGAACGCTGGGAGTCAATACAACACTTTTCATACTTGTTCGAAGCACAGTGCAGATGTCTTCAGATCTAGAACGGGTGAATTCCTCGCGGCAAGCATGCTGGCGGCTTGCAGCAAAGCAACAAGGGGCAGCTCGAAACGCAACCCCCGAAAGACCTTACAAAAGCAATCATTTCACATAGACACAATGAGGTATGTACTGAAAGCTACTGAACAAGATGGATACTGACGTTCTTTGGTCGCTACGAGCCTATCGCAAGCATACCGCAGATATCAGCCGTCGATCCGAGCGCGCGAGCGGGCTACTCTCCGAAGGTTCCACCGAGCCGTCACCTGTTGCCAGCCTTTCCTTTCTTGGAGCTGGTCATTCATCCAGTGTTCGTAATCTTGAAATACCCAATAAGTCTATCATCAGAGCTATGCAGCCATGACGATGGGTCCGTCATCGGGGACGGTGACGCCGGACGCGCGTACCATTTTCGAGAATTTTCCTCTGACTATGTCGATACGAAGGGGAGATGTGTTTTTCCCAGGACTACTGCAGTCTGGCCCTGATTCGTGCTCGGCTACGCCAGGAGTGTCGTGCGTTGTGCGTATCGATCAGAGATCATCTTCGAGAAGCACGATGACAAGCTTTACTATATCGAGATATTGCCTAGGCACACCATTGGATTATCTCATCTTTTTCAGCGAGAATACCCAGATTCTTATACTGCAGTTATCACACGGGCGTTCTATCGATCATTCTGCCTCTATCGGACTCGCATTCGTACAAGACATGACGCTCCACCTTGCAGGTGATCGTTGCCCCCACGAAGGTGCGCACGATTCGCAATGCCGCCGAACTGGACTACTCGATTTGGGACGACCAACCGGTCTGGGAATTGGCTGTCAACAGGGGCTTTCTCGCATCATTTGAGAGTGTGGCCTTCACTTGGAGCTTGTGTCCGGATACCAGATCGTGGATATGGTTCTGAACGGAAGGCCCACCCTGCAGCACTCGTACCAGGGATGAGTGAGCACTATCATCAAATGGTAGGCTTCTTTTTCCATTCCTTTTGGTGAGGGATCTAGGGACATGGGGAGGATAGTGACATGGACTTTTAGCACGATTTCTGCGACGAGACACCAACACTCATCGCTTCTTCTTCATGGTTCGGAGGCACTGCGCGCACGATCTCGTATGCGTCAAATTGTGGTTTCGGGTAGCTTTCGGTGCTACGCAAACTCGGTGTCACATCCCTCGCTGTCGCATGCGCCACGGAAATCGGCAAATTAGCGACGCGCGAAAGCCACCTCACGCGAGCCACACTTCCGCGCTTTCCGCACCGCCCCTGCTTTGGCCAATCACACGGCGGCCTGCGCCATAGAAGCCATGCTAAGCTTCAAAATTGCGGCGCCATTTTGATGAGACTTCTGCAGTGTGCTGGTGCGGCTAGTCCTGCATTGTGATGGAGAGCTGCTGATGACATGTGGCTAGGAGTGGCTTACGCACGCCGTGGGGAAGGGATTGGGCAGAGCATATATAGCGTGAAGCCCCCGTTGTGGCTGTGTGAAACGCACCACAATTACCATCGTCTACTACTCGTTTAGTCTAACGTTGTCGCGGTACGGGCCTAGCGCTATCCTGATCTACGAGACGAACGCCACCATGTCATTCGAGACCTACATACAGCGCGCAGACAACTACATCACCAAACAGATCCACAAGTTCGAGCAACAGAGACGCGGAACCAGATCGCCGCCGCGTGCAAATGGATATCACCCAATGCCGGTCCTCCACGGGCAACAGCAAGGCCGGCCGCAGTCTCAAGGTGGCTACCCCGGCAGCCCTGCTCCACCAGGCGGTGCACCATCAGTGCCACAGGGTTGGATACAGGAGTACGACACAAGGAGCCAACGCTGGTACTACATAGAGAAAGCTACAGGAAGAAGTCAATGGGAACCACCATCTTTCGCTCCGCCGCGCGCCGCTACGTTCCAGCCTGACGTCCGCATGCCCAGTCCATACGAGCGTTTCACCCGGGAAGACGAGCAAAGTCAGCGATGGCGCGAGCGATCCATTTCCCAGCCACAACGGCCAGGGTCTGGTGTAAGTGGACATGGGCAGTTCCTCGATCCGAGACAGAACGAAGGAAGTGGAGGCGGCAGTACAAGCCCAGGTGGCATGCATAACCAGTTGCCACCAGGATCACATTACGATATGAAGACGGGGCAGGTGGTCAGTAGTATGTTTCCGGAGGGTCAGACTCATCAGAGCTGGCAACAGGAAATACAGAGGATATGATGTTTGTTAAGGATGCTGGAGAAGGAATCAGGGCGACATACATAATGTCACCGACATGGAGTTCTTGCTTTACGGAAAGGAGACCTTCGACGAGTCGATGAGTCCTGGTGTTATTAGTCTTTGATGGAATGTCTGTCGTCTAGGCGACTGTGATAGAACTCTTACCGTTGTCACACCATTTGAAACTGCACTATGCCTGCTTTAACTGAACTTTAGAGATCCTCGTAACCTGAATGATCTCGTATCCTGATGCTGTAGCTTACAGTCTGGCTACTTTCCGCTGTTTCCATGTGAAGCTGCCGCCACTCCATCTAATGGAAAGTTTCAACACGCACCTGCTTTATGAGGATGCAGAAAGGACATTTAGTTGTAAGCAGGCCTCAAGTTGACCTGAAAGATTCCATTGCTGCCAAACTTTCCATTTGTCTCTTTTTATAATGATACAGGCTCCAGAGTGAAGAAATCTGTTCAGATATTCCCAACCATGTTCCTCTCCTTGGTATAGACTGCTGCCCCGCAGACCGCCGAATCACAAACCAGTAAACCAGAAGCAGACGACCAAAGTTTCCTACATTGGCACTCGGCACCAGAATCGACCCTGAAGGATACGTAGAGCGTGGCCAAAGTCTCAGGAATGGACAAGGTAGAGGCCGGAGACATCGTCAATGGATGTATTCGAATCTGAGTCCGTTAACTACGCTTCGAATGCGACTGCATCCTCGGTCAACTGGTTGGGAAGGTACCTAAGTAGTGGTGAAGAGTGGCAGACATGGTCGATGAAAGCCGGGCACTAGTAAACGCACATTGGCATTTCTGCCAGCCATGTTCCAACTGCAATAGGAAGGTCAAAGCATCAACGGCGGCATGGAGGACTGACACTTTATCAGATCCTGCTAGGCAGCAATCGGCATGGAGGGCCTGAGCTGATTCCGATCTGATAAGACCATAGTTCCGAACTCCGAGCGAACATTGTATATACTGTACGCAGAGCGCAGCACAATTCATTGGATCATCGGCAATCTTAGTTGACAATGTTAGCTGATATGTTCCATTCCAAAGACGTAGAGGAAGTTGTTGATGAAATTGTTGGTGGTCGAGCCCCCAGCATACTCAAAACTGAGCATCGAGCCCGTGACGGGGAAGACCCGGAGATAACGTCTTGGACCACTGACGGTACTAACGACCGCCTGGTGCGGTTGAAGAATGATTACGGAGTATGTTAATGTCCTACTTTGATCAATTCTTGCTAACATGTTAGTCAACATGGGCGTCGCCCACGGACACCTCCGATCCTTACAACTGGCAAACTTCGCGCAAGTTCACCATGGGAATTATATTCTCTTTCGGCCAGCTGATACCCATAATGTCTGCAAGTATGATTGCACCGTCGCTTCCTGCCATCGCTTCCGATCTCGCCATCAGCGCTTCTACCGCCCAAATAACCATGTCGGTATACTTCCTTGGCATGGGCATCGCGCCGTTCTTAATCGCAAGCGCCAGTGAGATATGGGGAAGGAAGCCAGTTTGGCTGATATGTAACGCTTGGTACGTAGCCTGGAACACACTTTGTCCTGTGAGAAGGAACACTGGCTTGATGATCGTTGGGAGGTTTATGACCGGAGCTGGTGCGAGTGTGGGCGTAACGGTAAGTGATGAGCCTGATCGATGCCGACATGACAGTGACTGATCTTTCGCAGCTGAATGGGCCAGTCATGGCAGATATGTATGGCGAGAACGAACGCGGCAAATCCCTGGCCATGGTGACCCTACTTCCCTTCCTTGGTCCTGCTCTCGGACCAATCATCGGTGGTCTTGTTACTCATTCCCTCCATTGGTCGTGGGTCTTCTGGATCATGAGTGCTTTCAACGCAATAGTCTTGATCGTTGGATTCTTCTTGATTCGCGAATCATACACACCAGTCTTGCTCCGTCGCAAAGCCTTAGCCGAGGGTGGTAACGTCCTAACCACCAAAGCTGAGCGTGCTCGCACTGCGCAGAACCTCCTGCGTCCAATTCGCATCTTTACTACAAGGCCTATCACCTGGCTCATCTCACTGACCGCAACATTGTCTTTCGCCGTCTATACACTCATGCTCGCTACTTATGCGTCACTGTGGATCGACAAATACGGTCAATCTGAGCTTGTCGGCAGCTTACATTATCTCTCGGTTGCAATAGGCTCGACCCTATGTGGTCAACTGGGCGGCCGCATCATGGACTGGTCGTATCGAAAACAAG
>Ga0265798_10008772_pt1 | contig 12799 bp, 12 predicted proteins | sample P3T30metagenome_FD_192430 | JGI IMG/M metagenome (GOLD analysis project Ga0265798, IMG submission 192430) | Plant litter microbial communities from East Loma Ridge, Irvine, California - P3 T30 | ecosystem: Environmental > Terrestrial > Plant litter > Unclassified | place: USA: California...
ACCGGCGCCAACATCGACATGATCGTGCAGAACGTGTCGGCCGCCGCCACGAGCCTCACGGACATCTCGTTCACGCTCCCGAAGTCCGACGCGCAGCGCGTGCTCACCGTGCTCGCGGCCGAGCAGGCCGCGGTCGGCTTCACGGGCCTCCAGCACGACGACCAGATCGGCAAGCTCGCGCTCGTCGGCGCCGGCATGCGCACGAACGCGGGCGTCTCGGCGCAGCTGTTCACCGCCCTGTCGGACGCCGGCATCAACATCGAGATGATCTCCACCAGCGAGATCCGCATCTCGGTGGTCACGCGCGCGGACACCATCGACGAGGCCGTGCGCGTCGTCCACCACGCGTTCGGGCTCGACGCGGACGACGTCGCCGTCGTCCACGCCGGCACCGGCCGCTGACCCGCACCCGCCCGATCCGCACCCCGCCCCGCACGCCCGCCCACCGCCCGAGGAGACACCCGTGACCGACACCGCCCCCGCCGGATCCGCCGCCCCCGCTCCGGAGACCCCCGGCCTCCGCGTCGGAGTCGTCGGCGCCACCGGCCAGGTCGGTGCCGTGATGCGCCGCCTGCTCGAGGAGCGCGCGTTCCCCGTCGCCGAGATCCGGTTCTTCGCCTCCGCCCGGTCGGCCGGCACCACGCTCCCGTTCGCCGGCCGCGACGTCGTCGTGGAGGACGCGGCGACGGCGGATCCCGCGGGCCTCGACATCGCGCTCTTCTCCGCGGGCGCCACCACCTCGCGCGCGCAGGCACCGCGCTTCGCCGAGGCGGGCGTGCTCGTCATCGACAACTCCAGCGCCTGGCGCATGGACCCCGATGTGCCGCTCGTCGTCTCCGAGGTCAACCCCGAGGCCATCGCGGACGCGCGCCGCGGCATCATCGCCAACCCGAACTGCACCACCATGGCCGCGATGCCCGTGCTCAAGGTCCTGCACGAGGAGGCTGGGCTCACCCGCCTGGTCGTCAGCACGTACCAGGCCGTGTCCGGATCCGGCCTCGTCGGCGCCGAGGAGCTCGCGGGCCAGGCCGAGGCCGCCGTCGCCGCGGGACCCCACGCCCTCCGCCGACTGGTCCACGACGGCCGGGCCGTCGAGCTCCCCGCGCCCGCGGTCTACCAGCGCCCCATCGCGTTCGACGTCATCCCGCTCGCCGGCAGCATCGTCGACGACGGCCTGTTCGAGACCGACGAGGAGAAGAAGCTCCGCAACGAGAGCCGCAAGATCCTCGGTCTGCCCGACCTGCTCGTCAGCGGTACGTGCGTGCGCGTCCCGGTCTTCACGGGCCACTCCCTGTCGGTCAACGCCGAGTTCGCGTCGCCCCTCAGCGTCGCGCGCGCGACGGAGCTCCTCGCGACGGCGCCGGGCGTCGAGCTGTCCGACATCCCCACGCCGCTCCAAGCGGCCGGCACCGACCCCAGCTACGTCGGCCGCATCCGCGCCGACGAGGGGGCGCCGGAGGGCCGCGGGCTCGCGCTGTTCATCAGCAACGACAACCTCCGCAAGGGCGCCGCGCTCAACGCCGTGCAGATCGCGGAGGTCGTCGCGGCCGGTCGCTGATCCCTCCCCATCCGGTCTCGTGAGGGTCGCCGTACCACTCCTCCCGGTCCCCGAGGGGGCCCGGTAGGGCGGGCGTACACTGATCCGGTGAGCGATACAGCGGAACCGGTAGACGTCGTCCTCGTCGGCGGGGGCATCATGAGCGCGACGCTCGGCACCCTCATCAAGCAGCTCGAGCCGGACTGGACCATCCAGATCTTCGAGCGCCTCGGCGAGGTCGCCATGGAGTCGAGCAACCCGTGGAACAACGCGGGAACGGGCCACGCCGCCCTCTGCGAGCTGAACTACACGCCGGAGAAGGACGGGAAGATCGAGATCGGGTCCGCGACCCGCATCAACGAGCAGTTCCAGCTCTCCCGCCAGTTCTGGGCCCACCTCGTCACGGCGGGCGCCGTGCCGGAGCCCAAGGAGTTCATCAACCCCACGCCGCACATGACGTTCGTGCGCGGCAAGGAGAACGCCGAGTTCCTCCGCCGCCGCTTCGACGCCATGCGCGCCAACCCCCTCTTCGAGGCGATGGAGTACTCGGAGGACCCGGCGGTCATCCACTCCTGGGCCCCGCTCCTCGTGCTCCAGCGCGAGAAGGACGAGGTCATCGCGGCCACGCGCTTCGAGGGCGGCACCGACGTCGACTTCGGCGCCCTCACCAACAAGCTCATCGACTACCTCACGGAGCACGGCGCGGCCCTGCACCTCAACCACGAGGTCCGCAGCCTGTCGCAGGACCCCGACGGCAGCTGGCGCCTCCGGGTCCGCAACGACGTCGGCCGCTCGACCGTCCAGGTGCACGCGAAGTTCGTCTTCATCGGCGCCGGCGGCGGCGCGCTGCCCCTGCTGCAGAAGTCGGGCATCCCCGAGATCAAGGGCTTCGGCGGCTTCCCCATCAGCGGCGAGTGGTTCCGCACCGACGACCCGGAGATCGTCGCGAAGCACCGGGCGAAGGTCTACGGCAAGGCCGCCATCGGCTCCCCGCCCATGTCGGTGCCCCACCTCGACACGCGCGTGGTGGGCGGCGAGACATCGCTCCTCTTCGGGCCCTACGCCGGCTTCAGCCCGCGCTTCCTGAAGAAGGGGTCGCTCCTCGACCTGTTCGCGTCGATCCGCCCGCACAACATCATCCCGATGCTCGCCGTGGCGAAGGACAACCTCAGCCTCATCAAGTACCTCGTCAGCCAGCTCCTCGCCTCCAAGGAGACGAAGTTCGACGCGCTGCGCGAGTTCATGCCCACGGCCGACCCGAAGGACTGGTACCAGGTCACGGCCGGCCAGCGCGTGCAGGTCATGAAGAAGGACGCGGCGAAGGGCGGCGTGCTGCAGTTCGGCACCGAGGTCGTCGCGGCGGCCGACGGCAGCATCGCGGGCCTCCTCGGCGCCTCGCCCGGTGCCTCCACGGCCGTCCCGATCATGCTCGACGTCCTCGAGCGATGCTTCCCCGACCGCATCGACGGGTGGCGCAAGCCGCTCACGCGCATGATCCCGAACTACGGCACGCTCGTCGCGTCGGACCCGAAGAAGACGCCGAAGATCATCCAGCAGACCGCCGAGGTCCTCGAGCTCCAGCACTGACGGTCCGTGCGGTCGCGCAGCGCGCGGCCGTCCGCGCGCGTGACATTCGAAAGTGTGTTCGAATGGGCGCATGAGATGGAGCGCGCAGAAGCTGTCGGAGGCGAGCGCCGACGCGCTCCCGGGCCTCGTCCGCCTGAGCAACCTCGTGCAGAGCGTGCGCACGCCGGAGTTCCAGGGCGTCACCTTCCACGAGGTGCTCGCCAAGTCGGCGCTCAACCGCGTGCCGGGGGAGTCGAAGGTCATGCCCTACGGGTGGACCATCAACCCCTACCGGGGATGCACCCACGCGTGCGTCTACTGCTTCGCCCGTCCCACGCACGAGTACCTCGACCTCGACGGGGGTCGCGACTTCGACGACCAGATCGTCGTCAAGGTCAACGTCGCCGAGGTCCTCGCCCGCGAGCTCGCGAAGCCCACGTGGACCCGTGACTCCGTCGCCCTCGGCACCAACACCGACCCGTACCAGCGCGCCGAGGGCCGCTACGCGCTCATGCCCGGCATCATCGCGGCGCTCGCGTCGTCCGGCACGCCGCTGTCGATCCTCACCAAGGGCACGCTGCTCCGCCGCGACCTGCCGCTTCTGGCCGAGGCGTCCGCGTCGGTGCCCGTCGACCTCGCCATGAGCATCGCGGTGCTCGACGACGACCTGCAGCAGTCGGTGGAGCCCGGCACGCCGACGACCGCGGCGCGCCTCGCCACCGTCACGGCGATCCGCGAGGCCGGCCTCGACTGCTCGGTGTTCATGATGCCGATCCTGCCGATGCTCACCGACTCCGTGGAGCACCTCGACCATGCGCTCACCCGCATCCGGGAGGCGGGCGGCACGCGCGTGCTCTACTCCGCGCTGTACCTCAAGCCCGGCGTGAAGGAGTGGTACCTCCAGTGGCTCGAGCGCGAGCGTCCGGACCTGGTGGGGCGCTACCTCGACCTGTACGCACGCGGCGCCTACGCCCCGCAGGCGTATCGGGCGTGGCTCAAGGCCCGCATGGATCCGCTGGTCCGGCGGCACGGGCTCGGCGGCGGCCGGGTGGATCCGCGCACGGGCGGCGTGCTCTCCCGCGCGGACGTGCCCGGCATCGAGGGCCAGGTCGCTCGGTCCGCGCCGCCCCGCCCCGGATGGAGCCAGGAGGGCGCGGACAGCCGCGCCGGCACGGCCCGCGGGCGCGGCAGCTGGACGTCCGGATACGGGGCCGGATCCGCACCGGGTCCCCTGGTGGCCGCCGCGCTCCCCGCGGATCCCGCGGGCACGCAGGCCACCCTCTTCTGAACCGCGATCGCGCCGGTGTCCGCGGAGGGTCCGGGCGGTCGTGGCGGCACTCCCGCTGGCTACAGTTCTCCCATGAGCACCCCGCGGCTGCCCGCGGAGGGCGCGACGCCCACCCGCGGGCGGGCCGTCGGCCGGCCCGCGCGGGTCGCCGTGCTCATGGGCCACGAGTCGGCGCTGGACGAGGTCTGCTCGATCCTCCGCTCGCGCGCCCCCGAGCTCGACGTGGTCGTCGGCACGACGGGCTGGCTCCCGCTCGTCCGCTCGGCCGGGTTCCCGACCGACGTCGTCGTCCTCGACTACGACCTGGTCGACGCCGTCAGCGTCGAGGGCCGCGTGCGCTCCTGCCGCGCGGCGGGGGCCAGCGTCGTGCTCCTGTCCCGGTCCGGCGGCGCGGAGGTCCGCCGCCGCGCGCTCGGCGCCGGAGCCGCCGCCCTGCTCGTCGGACCCGTGCCCGCCCGCGACATCGTGGCGGCCGTCCGCTCGGTCGTCGCGGGGTCCCGCGCGGCCGTGCCCGTGCCCGAGCCGGATCCGGCGTTCGCGAGCGCCCGGCTCAGCCAGGGGGAGGAGCGGGCGCTGCGCCTCTACGCCACGGGACGCTCCACGCAGGACGTCGCGGCGCAGATGAACGTGCAGTACGAGACCGCGAAGACCTACCTGCGCCGGGTGCGCGCGAAGTACCGGTCGGTCGGCCGCGCGGCGGGGCGCCGGGCCGATCTGATCGAACGCGCCTCCGAGGACGGCTACCTTCGGTAGATGGCCAAGCTCTACTTCCGATTCGGCGCGATGAACAGCGGCAAGAGCACCTCGATGCTGCAGGCCGCGTACAACTACGAGGAGCGCGGGCAGCACGTCCTGCTCACGAAGCCGGTGATCGACACGAAGGGCGACCGCGACATCGTGTCCCGCCTCGGGGTCCGTCGTCCGGTGGACTTCCTGCTCGAGCCCGACGCGGACGTCTGGCAGGAGTTCGGGTTGCACCGCGACCGCGTGCTCCAGGAGCTCGGCGGGCCCACCGCCTGCCTGCTCGTCGACGAGGCCCAGTTCCTCCGGGAGTCGCAGGTCGACGACCTGCTGCGCATCGCGATCCTGCAGGACGTGCCCGTGATCGCCTACGGCATCCGCACCGACTTCCAGACCGTGGCCTTCCCCGGGAGCCGTCGTCTGCTCGAGATCGCCCACAGCCTGGAGGAGATGAAGACCATCTGCCGCTGCGGGCGCAAGGCCGTCTTCAACGCCCGCCAGGTCGGCGACCGCTTCATCTTCGCGGGCGACCAGGTCGCCATCGACGGCGAGGACGTCACCTACATGTCGCTCTGCGGCGCGTGCTACCTCGCCGAGAGCGGGGGAGCGCTCTCCAGCGGCCGTCCGGTCGAGGCCGCGCCCGCGGGATTCGGATACGCGGCGGGTCCGGACGCGGACTTCGCCTGAGCCGGCGCGATGCGGGAGGCGCGGGCGTCAGTCCCGGAGGGAGCGCAGGCCCCAGGCGGTGAGCACGCCGGTGATCAGCAGCGTGGCCAGCGAGATCAGGGCGGCGCAGACGTCGGGCATCGGGATCCGGACCTTCTCTTCGGGTGAGCGTTCGGTCGATCGGGGCAGGTGGGTGGCCTGACCTGGACCACGCTAGCCCGTCGCCGACGGCGCGGCCCCGCCCCAGAACCTGGGGCGGCATCCTCGGGACGACATCCATGACCGCCGAGGTCGGGCAGGAGCTCCCGGCTGTGGGAGCATGGGCTCGGGGTGCCATCGGGGGGCGCCTCATCGACGAGGGGGAGCGCCTGTGGAACTGCGTGAGTACATCCGGATCCTGCGACGTTCGTGGATCCTCATCCTGCTCGCACTGCTGCTGGGGGTGGGTGCCGCCGCCGGCTACTCGCTCGTCCAGACGCCCCAGTACCGGGCGACCGCGAAGGTCTTCGTGTCGACGCAGTCCGCCGGGTCCGTGTCGGACCTGAGCCAGGGCAACTCGTTCACGCAGCAGGCGGTCAAGAGCTACGCCGACGTGGTGGCCACGCCCGTCGTCCTGGAGCCGGTCATCGCGGAGCTCGGCCTCCCCGACACCGCGGAGTCGCTGGCGCCGCGCGTCTCCGCATCGGCCGCCGCCGACACCGTCATCATCGAGATCGGGGTGCAGGACGAGGAGGCCGAGACGGCCGCCGTCATCGCCAACGCGGTCGCGAAGAGCTTCTCCGACGTCGTCGGGCAGCTCACCGCGGAGGCCACGGGCGGGCAGCCGCAGGTGAAGGTCACCACCCTGCAGGAGGCGCGCATCCCCGCGTCCCCCGTCTCGCCGCGCGTGCCGCTGAACCTCGCGCTCGGCGCGCTGGTGGGCCTGGCGCTCGGCATCGCCGTCGCCGTGCTCCGCTCCACGCTCGACACCCGCATCCGGGGCGAGCGCGACCTGCGGATGGTCACCCACGCTCCCGTCCTCGGCGGGATCGCCTTCGACCCGAAGGCCAAGGACCGCCCGCTCATCGTGCAGTCGGATCCGCGGAGCCCCCGCGCCGAGTCCTTCCGCAGCCTCCGCACCAACCTGCAGTTCCTCGACTTCGGCGGCCGGGCGCGCAGCTTCGTCATCACGAGCGCCATCGAGTCCGAGGGCAAGTCGACGACCACCGCGAACCTCGCCATCGCCCTCAGCGACGCGGGTGCGCGGGTCGCCGTCATCGACGCCGACCTGCGGCGCCCGAAGCTCGCGTCGTACCTCGGCCTCGAGGGAGCGGTCGGGCTCACCGACGTGCTCATCGGCCGCGCGAAGCTCACGGACGTGCTGCAGCCCTGGGGCAACCGCAAGATGTTCGTCCTGCCCGCCGGCCAGATCCCGCCGAACCCGAGCGAGCTGCTCGGATCGCGCACCATGGTCACGCTGCTGAAGGACCTCGAGGCGGAGTTCGACACCGTGCTCATCGACGCCCCGCCCCTCCTGCCGGTCACGGACAGCGCCGTGCTCTCCAAGAGCGCCGGCGGCGCCATCCTCGTGGTCTCCTCCGGTCGCGCGCACCGCGGCCAGGTGCACGCCGCCATCGAGTCGCTGAACAGCGTCGGCGCCGAGGTCCTGGGCGTCGTCATGACGATGCTGCCCACGAAGGGCCCGGACGCGTACGGCTACGGGCAGTACGGCTACTCGTACGTCCGCCCCGAGGGCGCGGACGGCACGTCGCCCGCCCCCGCGTGATCGTCCGGCCGTCCGCCTCCGGGCGCGACGGCCGGACCGTCGTCGAAGGCCGCCCGGCGTGGGCCTGTAGCATCCGGATGACACCACCGCTCCATCCCGCATCTCCCGCTGCGCGGACCACGCACCCGGTCTCCCCATCGGGGCCGGGCGGCGGATCCCCGTGCGGACGCGGTCGAGGGCCGGCCTCCCCCGAGGCCGGGTCCGACGTCCGCTCGATGCCCGCCATACCGGGAGACACCATGTCGGCTCACGCCGAAGCGCCGACGCGCCGCCCAGGAGGACGCTCCTCGCACCCCCGCGCACACCGATCCGGGGGAGCCGCCCGTGGCTAGGCCGTCCGCGGACGGCCGGAAGCCGATGGCCGTCACCGGCCGCGCCTCGCGCCGCCGTCCCTCCCTGTCGCGTGTGATCCCGGGCATCGGCGTGACCGCCGTCGTCGCCTTCATCGCCATCGACCTGATCCTCGTCTCCGCGGCCGTGACCCGCACCGGCGGCGGCACCGGGGGCGCCGCGCCCACGCCGGGCGCCACGGAGTCCGCGGCATCCGCTCCGGCCGCCGAGGCGCCGACGCCCGCGCCGAGCGCCACCGCGTCGGCCGCCCCGGTCGCGACCGTCGCCGCGCCCACCGTCTTCCTGGGCGCGGGGAACGCCGACGTCGCATGGCGCACCACGGGCGGGTCCTGCACGGGCGAGGCCGCCCGCATCCAGACCACCATCGACCGCGGCCGCACGTGGGACACCCGCTCGACGGACACGTTCGACGCCCGCCGCGTGCTCGCGCTCTCGGTCGACAGCCCCGACGTCGGCAGCATCGTCGCCGACACCACCGCGGCGTGCACCCGCACCGCGCTCCAGAGCTTCACGGGCGGGGAGTTCTGGCGCGACTCGCCGGCCCTCGCCGACACCACGGCGTACGTCGACCCGGACGACCGGGGCACCGTGCACCTGCAGCAGGGCCGGCGGGACGCGCCGTGCGACGACGCGGTCCAGGTCGTCGACAGCGGCCAGGCGGCCGCCGTCCTCTGCGGATCCGGAGCGCTGCACGTGCGCTCGGGCAGCGGCGACTTCCGTCGGGTCGACGCACCGGGGGTCCTCGCCCTCGCGGTCGGCGCCGACGGCATCCTCACGGCGGGCACCTCGGAGTCCTGCCGCGGGACGAGCATCGGGCGCGTCGTCCCGGCGTCCGGCGCGGTCAGCGTCGTCGGCTGCGCGTCGGCCGTCCCGACCAGCGGCGCCGTCGCCCTCTCCGCCGCGGGCCGCGACGTGTGGCTCCTCACGGGAGACGCGGTCAGCGTCTCCACCGACGGCGGGACGACCTGGTGACCTCCTCCACGATCCGCTCCCGCCGCGTCCGCCGCTCCCGGCGTCCCTGGACGCGCCGTCGCGTCCTGGCCGTGGCCGCGGCCGCGCTCGCGCTCCTCGTCGTCCTGTGGATCGCGTGGATCGCCGCGCGCGCCCTCCTCGCCCGCGCCGAGCTCGAGCAGGCCGTGCCGCTCGCCTCGTCGGTGCAGCGCGACCTCCTCGCCGGCGACTCGGCGGGTGCCGCCGCGGGCGTCGCGCAGCTGCGCGAGCACTCCTCGCGCGCCGTGTCCCTCACGTCGGACCCGATCTGGGCCGTCACCGAGGCCGTCCCGGGCGTGGGCCCGAACCTGCACGCCTTCCGCTCCGTCGCCGGCGTCGTCGACCGCATCGGCGGCGACGCCCTGGAGCCGGTCGTGGGCATCGCGGGGAGCCTCGACATCGGCAGCCTGACGCCCCAGGACGGGCGCATCGACCTGGATCCGATCATCGCGGCCCAGGAGCCCGTGCGGCAGGCGGACGACGCGCTGGACTCCGCCCTCGACGACGTCACCGCCATCGACACGGGATCCACCATCGCGCCCGTCACCGATGCCGTGACGCGCCTGCGCCACACGGTGCAGTCCGCGGCCGACACCCTCGCCGTCGTGCGCCACGTGGCCGACCTCGCGCCCGCCATGCTCGGCGCGGACGGCGACAGGAACTACCTGCTCATGTTCCAGAACAACGCGGAGGTCCGCTCGTCGGGCGGCATCCCCGGCGCGCTCGCGCTCGTGAAGACCGGGGGCGGCGGATTCTCGCTCGGCACGCAGGACTCGGCCCGCGCGTTCCCGCGGCTCACCGAGCCGGCGCTGCCGCTCGACCCGCAGACCGCGGGCCTCTACGGCACCATCACGGGCCGCTACATGCAGGACGTCACGCTCACGCCGGAGTTCCCGCAGGCCGCGCCGCTCGCCGCCGAGATGTGGCGCCTCAAGCACCGCGAGACGGTGGACGGCGTCATCAGCATCGATCCCGTCGCGCTGTCGTACCTGCTCCAGGCGACCGGGCCGATCACGCTCCCCACGGGCGACGTGCTGACCTCCGACGACGCCGTCGACCTCCTCCTGCACGACGTCTACCTCCGGTACCCGAACCCGGACGTGCAGGACGCGGTCTTCGCCAGCGTCGCGGAGACCGTCTTCTCGAAGGTGTCCTCGGGCGACGTCAAGCCGGCCGCGCTCGTCGAGGCGCTCGCCCGCGCCGCCGAGGAGCGTCGGATCCTGATCTGGAACGCGCGCCCCGACGAGCAGGCGACGCTCGCCGGCACGACCTTCCAGGGGTCGCTGCCCGCCGACAACAGCGAGTCGACGGTCTTCGGCGTCTTCCTCAACGACTCCACGGGCGCGAAGATGGACTACTTCCTCTCGCTCGGCACCACGCAGGGCATGGCGATGTGCCGCGACGACGGCCGGCCGAACTACCGCACCGAGGTCACGCTCCGTTCGAAGGCGCCGGCGGACGCGGCCTCGCTGCCGTACGTGGTCACCGGGGGAGGGCAGTACGGTGTGGCACCCGGGGACTTCAAGACCCGGGTCGCCGTGTACGGTCCGCCCGGGACGGTGCCCCTGAGCGTCCGGATCGACGACCAGGAGACCGCGTTCCAGCCGGAGGTGGTGGGCGGCCGCGCCGTCGCGCAGGTCGAGGTGACGCTGAAGCCCGGCCAGGAGGTCCGCATTTCCGTGGACACGCTGGGGGACAAAAAGACCGACACGCCGCTCTCGATCGTGACCACGCCCGTGATCGATGCCACGGCGACGCGATTCCGCTCGCTCTCCTGCGACGGTTCGCGCTAGTGTCGTACGTGGGGGATTGACCGACGGCGGACCCGAGTCCGTCGAGTGCCCCCTTGCACCAGCAATCTCACCCAGGGGGAACCACCATGTTCAAGAAGATCCTCGCCGGGGCGGCCATCGCCCTCGCCGCGACGTTCACCGTCGCCACCGCCGCCAACGCGGACCCGTACACGCCGTCCGGCGGCGTCACCGTCAGCGACCCGACGGTCACGCCCGGCCAGAGCACCGTCCTCACCTTCGCGGACGGATCGTTCGAGCCGAACAGCGCCGTCACCGTCACCATCACCGGTGAGGACGCGGCCAACGCGACGCTCGCGTCGTTCCGCACGGCCCCCATGGCCGTCACGTCCAACTCCATCACCAAGAACGCGACCAACGCCGGCGGCCTCCGCGTCACCGTCACGCTGCCGGCCGGTTCCGCCTCGGGCTCCTACGCCCTCGTCGGCACCGACGCTGCGGGCAACACCGTCTCCACGTCGATCTCGGTCGTCGCGGCTGCCGGAACCGGCACCTCCAACGGCACCGGCTCCACCACGGACGCCTCGGGCCTGCCCGTCACCGGCGGCCAGCTCCCCGTCGTCCTCATCTGGACCGGCGGCGGCCTGCTGCTCCTCGGTGCCGCGCTCGTGGTCGTCCTGACCACGGTCCGTCGCCAGCGCACCACCGTCTGATCCGCATCACGAACTGCGTCGCCTGACTCCCCGGAGCGGTGCGACGGAAGGCCCCGAGGCATCGCCTCGGGGCCTTCCGCCTGTTAACGAGGCCCACCCCCAGTCCGGGGCTCCGGCCCGCCGGGCGGGGATCGACGGCCGCGGACCCGGATAGCATCTCGACCGTGGGTTTACCCGACCCGCTGTCCACCTGACGACGCCGACCCGAAATCGCGCGCCGCGGACACCGCCGCCCCGAGGCGATACCCGTCGTGCCCCCGCACGTCCGCCCCGGGCGTATCAGTGAAGGCACACCCGAGATGCTCGCCAAGACCCTGGCGGGCGCGTTCGTCGCGCTCGCGATCACCGTTTCCGCCCCGCTCGCCGCCCAGGCCGAGAACTACGTCCCCAAGGACTCGCTGCTCGAGTGCGGCGGCATGTCCGTCACGCCCGCCGCGGTCGCTCCCGGCGAGCCCGTCACGGTCGCCGGCGCCGCGGGATCCTTCGCGGCGGGGGAGACCGTCGCCCTCCGCCTCTCCGCCACCCCGGGTGCGCCCGCCGTCGCCGGCGACCCGGCCGTGTCCGTCACGGCGGCGGCCGACGGATCCGCGACGGGCACGCTCGTCGTCCCGACCACCGCGACCGGCACCTGGCGCGCCAACGAGGAGGCGCCGTCCGGCTCGCACTGGTGCGGCCTCGTGTCGGTCGTCCCCGCGAGCGCCGTCCCGGCCTCCACGACGTCGCTGCCCATCACGGGCGGCACCCTGCCCACCGGGCTGGCGCTCACGGGCGGCGGACTGCTCCTCGCCGGAGCCGCGGCCGCGGGCATCGCCGCCGCGCGCCGCCGTCGCGCGGCCTGAGCCGCGGCACCCCCGCGTCCACGCGGGCGGTCCCGATCACGACCGGGACCGCCCGCGTCGGCGCCTCCGGGCGGCCACGGCCGCCGCGAGGGCGACGCCCACGAGCCCGCCCGTGCCGTTCGCAGCGACGTCCGTGAGGGACGCGACCCGCTCGGGGAGGAACGCGCCCTGCGCGAGCTCGACGCAGGCGGACAGCGCCGCGGCCGCCAGGGCGACCGCCCACCACCGCCGGATCCCGAACGCGAGCACGCCGAGCGCCCCCAGCGGCACGAACATGGCCACGTTCGCGGACTCCTCGATCATCGAGTAGCGGAACCCGGGCGCCCCATGGTGCTGGACGAAGCGGACGCCCCGCATCAGGAGCGGATAGACGCCGCGGTCGACGCTGTGCGGCGTCAGCGTCACGAGCGCGACGACGCCCACGTAGAGGGCGAGCAGCGCGCTCGCCTGGCCGTGCCGCCGCCTCGACCTCCGGAGGTCCCGCTCCACGGCCCACGCCGACCTCCCGGGGGCGCGGTCGGCCGGGCGACGCGGGGGAGCGGGGGCGGCGGGATCCATGTCGGCCGCACACTAGCAACGCCCCCTGTGCCGG
>Ga0265798_10008773_pt1 | contig 12799 bp, 11 predicted proteins | sample P3T30metagenome_FD_192430 | JGI IMG/M metagenome (GOLD analysis project Ga0265798, IMG submission 192430) | Plant litter microbial communities from East Loma Ridge, Irvine, California - P3 T30 | ecosystem: Environmental > Terrestrial > Plant litter > Unclassified | place: USA: California...
CAGGTTTTGGTGGTTCTTGAGGAAGTCCTTGAAGGCGCTCTGATCACAGCTACCGATCAGATCGATCATCGGCAGGCCTTCCAGCTCTTCAGCGTCGTCGAAACCGAACAACTCGAGGTAAGCGCGGTTGGCATAAATATGCATGCCATCGTGCACGTAGGCGATGGCATCGACCGAGCTGTCCAGCAGCAGTTGGCAACGCTTTTCCACTTCACGCAGGGCGACATCGGCAGCACGGCGGGCGCGTCGCTCTTCGAGGTTGACCAGTTCACGGCGCGCGACCAGCACCAGGCGTTCGTCTTCGCCTTGCGGCAACGCATCCTGAGCACCCAGCATCAACGCTTCGGTGACGCTGTCGGTGTCGTTGTCCGCCAGCAGCAGGATCACCGGAATGTCCTTGCCGTGATGCCGGACGCAGGAGAGCGCCTCGTGAGGATCCAGGCATTCGCTGGTGGGCGCGCACACCAACAGGTCCCAGTTGTGTTCGAGGGCTTCGAGCAGATCGTCGCGGGAGACCAGGCGATGGACGCGGGTAGCGTTGCCGGCATTGCGGAACAGGCTGACGAGACGCTCGGCCTCGTTCTGCGAATCTTCGAGAATCAGCAGGCGGATGGTTTTCTTTTCGATGGCCATTAGCGAAGTCGAATCTGCGATAAAACAGCAGAAGAGAGCGGGAAAGTAGAGGTTTTCGGCAATCTACAGCGACTTCCAGAGTGAGTCAAAGTCTTCCTCGCCGGCCGGTCGATGGCTTCCGGAGGCTGTGACGGAGGTCGCGTGATCCGCGGGTTTCTGCTCAAGATCGTGGTACGCGAACTGGCTGAAACTGCCGGTGCTGGTCTGTTTCTGGCTAAGTACCGCGCGACGTTCCTTGCCGTTGATATTGATCAATACCTTGTTGCCTTCCTGAAAGGGCAGGCGCGGTGTGATCAGCGTGGCAGGGCGGGAAATGGCAGCGATTTCCGGCAGCAGCAGGGCACGCAGGTACTGGCTGTTCTGCTCGGCCTTGCGCACCAGTTGCAGCCCACAGGACTGTGCATGCGGGGCAATCAGCTCGATGCCCATCTGGGTGCCGCCACCGCGTACTTGGCGAATCCAGCGCACCACCGCCACGCTCCAGCCTTGCTGCGGATTGTCGCGGATACCCAGAAGCTCACCAGCCTGTAATTGGCTGGGCACCTCTTTGGGCCAGGACAGGCAGTAGCCGCCGGGGCTGTGATTGACGATCGACAACACGTAGGTGGGGTAGCTGTCAGCTGCTCCAGACTCCGCCTGCTCCAGCTCTGCAACAGGCTTGGCATATTCGATCTCTTCGAAGGCAAGGCCGTTTTCCCACTCGTTGCCACGCCGTGCGTCATGGGCGCTGGCCCATATATCCGGCTCATTGTTGGCCGGTTTGAACGAGGCTGTGGTTTCTCTCGGCTGCTTGAGAATCTCGCTGAACGCCCGGCCATTGGCCAGGTAGTAGTTAAGTGCGCTCATGCCGATGCACAGCGTCATGCCACCCGTGCCCTCGGTACGCTGAAACGTGCGCTCGGAGATATCGCCCCAGGCGGCTGCCGCGTGTTGCAGCATGTCGAGGGTAAAACCATCCGGCACACGCAAGCGGGACTGGGTACGTTCCTCGGGCAGCAATTGCAGGTGATCCTTGATGGTGTCGACCAGTGGCGTCGGGTCGATACCCAGCGCCCCTTGCAGTTCGCTGGGTTGAAACAGCGAGGTGTAACGCGGCGGGCCATCCAGCTGCGGGGCGACGGCAAAAATGCTCGACGGGTGGCCACCTGCCTGCAGGTTGACCAGTGCGCTCCACGGCTCCAGCGCTTCGGCCAGGCGGGCGATGGCGCTTTGGCGCATCTGGTTGCAGCGCGAACAGCCGATCAGCAACGCCACAACATAGCTTTGTTCGACGCTCAATCCCTGGGTATGGCGCGCCAGCGGGTCGCGAATCACCACCTGATGGAGGTTCTGCTTGCGCGCGATCAGGTACAGCTGATGCAGCTCCAGCCACAGGCCTTCGGGAACCGGACAATACAGCTGGCTGGTGCGGATCAGCGGACCGTTGAGGCTGTGCACGGCGCGTTGCAGGGCGATGCCGAAAAGCTGATTGCGTTCGCGGCTGGGCTGCGAAGCGAGGCGCGAAATGATCAGCTTGTAGCCGATAGCCAGGTGGTTTTGCAGGGCCTGGCAAAGATTCGCGACCTTGCGCGGGCGCTCGTCGAGCACGATGGCCTGGTTGAGGAAGTGCCGCTCCAGGTGCTGGCAGACGAAATACACTTCAGGGCGCAGCAGTTCGAGCAACTGCACACGGTTGTCCGAAGGCGTCAGCAGCTGATTGAGTTCGATCAGCGCCTGGTACAGCTGGCGGGCGGTTTCGCCGATATTGGCCTTGGGCAGGCCGGCGATCCAGCGTTTCAAATCACGTGGCGTGGCGTCGCAGAAAGTCAGGCCCTGCTTGGTCGGCGTTGGCACGCGGAGCAGTAGGTGGGGACTCTGTTTATCCATCTAACTTGGTTACTCCAGCGCCAGCGTGCGAGCGAATCATTTAATAATCGTGGGGCGACTGTAGCAGCATCCTGCCATCCTCGCAGCCAGAGCGGGGTGGACGGCAGGCCTGCCAGTTGCCTGCTCGGCTCAGTTACCCAGCAACTGACCCATGCGAACCGGGCTGTTGGCGCCGAGCTCCGCAGCCCATTGCACCTGCGCGGGGCCAAACAGCACGATGGCGGTAGAACCAAGTTTGAAACGACCCAGCTCAGCGCCTTTTTCGAGGCTGATCGGGGTGCGGGCGGCTTCATCGTAGCGGACTGTTTTCAGCTCGCGCTTGGGCGGTGTGATCAGCCCGGCCCAGACGGTTTCGATGGAAGCGACGATCATCGCGCCAACCAGCACCACGGCCATCGGACCGCGCTCGGTATCGAACACGCAGACCACGCGCTCGTTGCGAGCGAAAAGCTCGGGCACGTTTTCGGCGGTCGTCTGGTTGACCGAGAACAGGCGACCCGGCACGTAGATCATTTCCCGCAGCGTTCCCGCCAGTGGCATGTGCACACGGTGGTAATCCTTGGGAGACAGGTAAACGGTGGCGAAGTCGCCGCCCATGAAAGGCGCGGCGCGATCACTGTCGCCGCCTAGCAGCTCGGTCACGCTGTAGCTGTGACCCTTGGCCTGGAAGATGCGGCCGTGCTCGATGCGGCCGAGCTGGCTGACGGCGCCATCGGCCGGGCAGAGAACCGCGCCGGGCTGGTTATCCAACGGGCGAGCACCGTCTTTCAGGGCGCGGGTGAAGAACGCGTTGAAGTGTTCATAAGCAGTGGGCTCCTCGACCTGCGCCTCGCTCATGTCGACCTGATACTGCTTGGCGAACCAGGTGATCAGGCGATTCTTGAACCAGGGGGCGCGGCACTCGGCAGCGCAGCCGATCAGGCGCGACAGCAGGTGATGCGGCGTCAGGTACTGGCTGAGGATAAACAGGCGTTCTTTCATCTTTATTCCTTGGCGGCCCGGCGTGTGTTTTCCAGGCGAATTAACGAGTGGACAGTCAGATCGCACTCAGTGTTCGATAGGTGTATCGGCCAGGTTGCCCCATTCGCTCCACGAGCCGGCATAGGCCTTGACCCGCGGGTAGCCCAGGGCTTTGGCGACCAGGTAGGTGAAGCCGGAGCGGCGATGGGTCTGGCAGTGGGTGATGATTTCCTTGTCGGCGCTGAGGCCCAGTTGATTCAACTGTTGCTGAATGTCCGCACGAATGCGCAGGCCGCGACTCGGATCCATGCCGGCAGTCCACTCGAAGTTGATCGCGCCGGGAATATGCCCGCCACGGGCCGCCTGTAGCTTCTCGCCGCGGTATTCCTCTGCCGAGCGGGCGTCCCAGACCGCCATGTCATCGGCGCCGAGGCGTGACTTCAGGTATTCCAGGCTGGCAGTCGGCGCGTCGCTCAGCGACAGCGATACCGGGGTGTTTTTCGCGTCGGTAACGTCCTGGCTGAGCGGTCGCTGCTCTGCTTCCCAGGCGGTCAGCCCGCCGTTGAGGAAATGGTAGCGGTGATGGCCGATCACATCGAGCAACCAGATGAACCGCCCGGCCCAACCGCCGCCTTCATCGTCGTACACGACGTAGGTCGCCTGCGGGTGATGGCCGAGCTCACTGAACAACTGCTCCAGCGCCTCGCGTGGCGGCAGCAAGCCAGGCGCTGGCGGCTGGCCCAGCTGCGTGCGCTTGGGGTCCACCCAGTGGGCGCCGGGAATGTGCCCAGCCCCGTAGCGAGCGCTGCTGCTGAGGTCGACCAGAATCAAGCTAGGCTCGTCCAGCCGTGTGGCGAGATCCGCCGGCTCGATGACCAGCGGCAGTTCGGCGAAGGCAGTCATGCGGGCCTCGTGGGGAAAATAGGGGCGCGATTGTAGCGCAGGCAGGGCTTGGGAAAAGAGCCGTTGCTCAGCGGTTACGGTTGCTGAACGTGTCCAGCGCGCGCTCTACGCACTGGGCGGTCTTCGTGAACGCTTGCAGTGCGGTGTCGCCGATGGGTTTTCCGTGCTGGTCGGCGAATAGAATCATCACCACGCGCTCGTTGCTGGCCAGGGAGCGGATCAGCAGATGTTCACTGGGCAGCAGAGCTTTCAGGTCGCCCGGCAGCAGGGCGGAAAACTGCGCGATATTGGTCGGCGTCAGGCGCAACTGCGCGGGCTTCTGCAGCAAGCGACGCAGCACTTGGCTTTGCGCCGGGTCAAGGGTCAAACCGCTGGCGGTCACATCGACACCGGCATGTTGCTGCACCTGCAGGCGGCTGTGGTTGCGATCAGCGAGCAGCATTACCAGGCGCGACAGGCCGGCCGCCTGCAACGCCTGGTTCGCGCAGTGCGTGAGTTGCTGGACGTTGGCGAAGGCGCTGGGCTGAGCAAGCAACTGCGTGCACAGCTGACGCCAGTCGGCTGCTTGCGGTACGGGCGCCGCTTTGGGCGGCTGAATATGTCGAGCATTCCAGGGCCACAACAAGGCCTCGGCAGGGTGCCAGAGCCCGACTGTGTCGAGCTGTCGCGCACTTTGCGCAGCGTTCTGGTGGATATGCTGATGCAGCTCCGGTAGCGGCATTTGCAGGTAGAGGCTGTTCAACCGTTGCCAGCGCCGCGTGTGGGCGCCGCCCCAGGCATTATGGGCCGAGACGGCGAGTACGTTCGCCAAGAGGATGCTATTGGCTGGCTGGGTGAGCCAGCGCTGCAAGACTGGATCAGCGTCCAGCTCCTGTTGCTGACGAAGCGGCTCGTCATGCCGGCGCGCCAGGCGCAGCGCCTTGGCCAGCAGGCGGCGATCGTTGAGCAGCAACTGATAACCCTGGATGATCCACGCCGGCAGGCGCCACTGCTCGGCCAGCGCCAGGCACAGCGCGAACAGCGGGATGCCGAGCAGGTCGCGCTCGACCCGCGCTGGCGGTTCGCCGTCTATCAGCACTCGATGTTCCCATGCATCGAACAGCTGTGGGTGCGCAGCGACCAACGCCCAGATCGGTGAGAGAAACAGCAGGCTGCCCCAGTGGATTTCCTGCCAGAGGCGCGCCAGGCGGGCCGCGAACAGACCGTTGGCCTGCTGGGCGGCGTGTTGGCTGATCAGCTGGATCTGCCGCAGCGGCCGAGGGATTTCTTCGAGCGGCTTGGCCGGAATGCGTACCAGCAGTTCTTCGGCGCGCTTTAGGCCCAGTCGATTGAGGGCCGTTTCCAGACTCTCCGCCGCTTCACCGAGGCTGCTGGTGCTTTTGCGATTGGCTTCGCGCAGCACGCACAGCACCAGCGCGGGGCTGTCCTGCATCAAGTCGGCGATCTCGCGCAACGAGCGGCGGCTGTCGCCCAGCGCGCGGCGGACTTGCTGGTGATGGTGCGTCGAAATGGGCAGCACCTGACCGTCCAGCTGCTTGAGCCAGGCATCGAGGGTGCGCGGTAACGGCGTGCTTGCGACCATGGGGATATGCCAAAATGGCTTTTTTTAGACTTAACTGACTATAGTCTCGCGCATCTCTTCCGATAAGTAGAAGGGATGTTTCGCACGCCCTTTCTCTTTCTGTTCACTTTCGTAGTTTTCTTATGGCCAAAATCATCGGCATCATTGTTGTCTTCGCCTGCGTCTTCGGCGGTTTCGTTCTGTCCGGCGGTAACCTGATGGCGCTGGTGCACCCCTTCGAGGTGCTGATCATCGGCGGGGCAGCGCTGGGAGCGTTCCTGCAGGCCAACCCCGGCAGCATGTTCATGACCGTCTTCAAGAAATCGCTGAAGATGTTCAAGTCGCGCTTCACTCACGACTACTACCTGGAAGTGTTGCGTCTGCTCTACGAAATCCTCAACAAGGCCCGTCGTGAAGGCATGATGGCCATCGAGGCTGACCTCGAAGACCCGGCTGCCAGCCCGATTTTCAGCAAGTATCCGGCAGTCGTGGGCGATGAGCGTATGGTCGCCTTCATCTGTGATTACCTGCGCATCATGTCCTCGGGCAACATGGCGCCGCACGAGCTGGAAGGCTTGTTCGACATGGAGCTGGTGGGCCTCAAGGAGGAGCTTGAACACCCCTCCCACGCCGTGGCGAAGATCGCCGACGGCATGCCGGCCATGGGTATCGTCGCTGCGGTACTGGGCATCGTGATCACCATGTCGATCCTTGCCGAAGCCGATAACGCGCAGATCGGTGAAAAGGTCGGTACCGCACTGGTTGGTACCTTCCTCGGTATTCTCGCCTCCTACGGTTTCTTCGGCCCGCTGGCCGCCGCCCTCGAGCACGATGCCAAGGAAGAACTGAACGTCTACGAGGCCATCAAGGCCGGCCTGGTCGCTTCGGCCTCCGGCATGCCGCCGTCGCTGGCGGTCGAGTTCTCGCGCAAGACCCTCTACCCGGCGCACCGCCCGAGCTTCAGCGAGCTTGAGCAGGCTATGCGCGGGAGCTAAACAGCATGGAAAACAACCAGCCAATCATCGTCAAGCGGGTCAAGAAGGTTGCCGGAGGCCATCACGGTGGCGCCTGGAAAATCGCCTTCGCCGACTTCGCCACGGCGATGATGGCCTTCTTCATGGTGATGTGGCTGATGTCCTCGGCCACGCCCGAGCAGAAGAAGTTGATCTCCGGCTACTTCAAGGACCCTATCGGCTTTTCCGAAAGTGCCAGCCCCTATGTGATCGATCTCGGCGGCTCGCCGACGCCGTCGCCGGACCGCACACTCAACGATCAGCCGCAGGAAGCGCCGGGCGAGCAGGCCGACGCCGATCCCAAAGATCCAGCCGAACTGGACGCCGAGCAGGCCGAAGCCAAGGCGGAAGAAGTCGAGCGCGAGCGCCTGGAGCTGCTGCTGCAGGAGCTGCAGAACAAGGTCGAACAGGATCCGCAGCTACAGCGCTTCAAGGATCAGATTCTGTTCGAGATCACCCAGGACGGTTTGCGCATCCAGATCGTCGATGCCGAAAACCGGCCGATGTTTGCGCTGGGCAGCGCGCAACTGCAGCCCTATTTCGAAGACATCCTGTTTGCCCTGACCGACACCATCAAGGCGGTGCCGAACAAGATCAGCATCAGCGGCCACACCGATGCCAAGCCGTTCGCCGGTGCCGGCGGTTTCGGCAATTGGGAGCTCTCGGCCAACCGCGCTAATGCGGCGCGGCGCGTGCTGATCGCCGCCGGTTACGATGATGCGCAGGTCGCGCGCGTTGTCGGCTATGCGTCGTCGGCACTGTTCGACCGCAACGACCCGTTCAATCCGGTCAACCGCCGCATCGACATCGTGGTGCTGACCAAGAAAGCTCAGCGAAATATCGAAGGTGAGCAGGGCGGCGGTGAGCTGCCGCCCGATCCGGCAACGGACGCGCCAGCAGGCGATGCTGGGGCAAGCAGTGCGCCGGCTGGCGAACCGTTATCCGGTGACCAGGTGCGCGAGCGGCTGAACATTTTCGAAGACGGCACGCTGCAGATGGATCAGCCCAAAGAGTAACCAGGCAGACAGGCTGTTGCGCAATAAAAAGGGGCGCCCAATGGCGCCCCTTTTGCGTATCGCAGGCATCCGCCGTTGCTCAGTACTCCGACTCCGGCAGGCTGGCCAGAATATGCCGGTAGCTGTTCATCCGCTGCGGTTGAATACGCCCGTCCTCCAGCGCTTTGAGCAGTGCGCAGCCGGGCTCTCGGTCGTGCTTGCAGTCGCGGAAGCGGCAATGGCCAAGCAGGTCGGCGAATTCGATGAAGCCTGCCTCGACGTCGTCACGGCTGACATGCACCAGGCCGAATTCACGGATACCCGGTGAGTCGATCAACTGGCCGCCGCCGGGGAAATGGAACAGCCGCGCCGTGGTGGTGGTGTGCGTGCCCTTGCCGGTCAGCTCGGACAGCGGCCCGACCCGTGTATCGACACCCGGCAGCAGGCTGTTGACCAGCGACGACTTGCCCACGCCGGACTGGCCGACGAACACGCTGATGTTGCCGTCGAGCTGCTGCTTGAGCTGCTCCATGCCGTCGCCCTCCAGGGCCGACACTTCCAGCAGCGGATAGCCCAGTTGGCGGTACACGCCGAGCAGCGCGTTGAGGGCCGTTTCGTTCTGCGCGTCGATCAGGTCGGCCTTGTTGAGCAGCAGCAGCGGTCGGATGCCGGCGTGCTCGGCCGCCACCAGATAGCGGTCGATCAGGTTGGCGTGCGGCTCCGGCAGGGGCGCGAAGACGATGACGATGAGGTCGACGTTGGCCGCCACCGGCTTGAGTTGGCCACGGGTGTCCGGGCGGCACAGCTCGGTATCGCGTGGCAGCTGCGCAACGATCACGCCGATGCCCTGGTTGCCCGGGCGCCACACCACGCGGTCGCCGGTTACCAGCGTCGGCAGGTTGGCACGCAGGTGGCAACGAAAGACTAGTCCCGACAGCTCGCCATCGGTTGCCTCGACTTCCACCTGCACACCGAAGTGAGCGATTACCAGGCCGGTCTGTTCCGGGCCCAGATCGCCGCCTTCCAGAGTTTCCACTACGCGTGATTCGCGTTTGGCTGCGCGTGCGGCGCGTTCACCCTGGATCTTTTCGATGCGCCAGTTTTGCCGGCGGTTGAGTTGGCGTTTGGCCATGGGGCTTCCGAGTGTGTGATGCGCTGAAAATGAACGCCAGTCTAGCATGCCCGGTAAGGCGGTAATTTGCTGATGCTGGCGCTAGACTGGCTGTCTCTCCGTCATTGAGCCGCTTGGCATGGTCGACTTTCATCGCACGCTGCACCGCCTCGGGAATCGCTACCCGGCGTTGCTGGCACTGCTTATCCAGCTGTTCGTGACGCTGTGCCTGGGTGTGACAATCGTGGCTGCGGTGCACCTGTCCAGTTGGCGGCCGAGCCCGCTACCGGCCGGGCTGTTGCACGGTTTGCTGGCGGCCGGTCTGGCTCGCTGGCTTGGTTTGTCGCGCTGGTGGTGGTGGCTCAATCTGCTGTTCGTGCCGGCACTGTTGCTGGCCAGTGGTGCGCCGCTGCCGTCCTGGCTGTTTTTGCTCGGTTTCCTGCTGGTGCTGCTGCTCAACTGGAACAGCTTCGGTGAACGCGTGCCGTTGTATCTCACTGGTGCAGGCAGCCGGCGCGAGCTGGCGCGGCTGCTCGAGGAACGTGGTGAGCGTTTCGCATTCGTCGATCTCGGCTGTGGGCCGGCCGGTACGCTGTTGTGGCTGGCGCGACGCTTTCCCCGCGCGCAGTTCACCGGCGTGGAGACCGCGCCGCTTTCCTATGCCATTGCACGACTGCGCAGTGTGGCCCAGCGCAATTGCCGGATTCGCTACCAGAACCTGTGGCGCAGCGACCTGGCCGCCATCGATGTCGCTTACTGCTTCCTGTCGCCTGCGCCCATGCCGGCGCTGTGGGACAAGGCCCGCGCTGAGCTGCCGCCCGGTGCCTGGCTGATCAGCAATACCTTCGAGATTCCCGGCGTACCGCCGCAGCGTTTAGTAGCGTTGAAGGACTGGCGTGATTCGCGCCTTCTTCTTTGGGAGATTGGCTAGAATGGCGGCACTACAGAGGAGCGCAGCATGCAGAATCCACAGAACCTGATCTGGATCGACCTGGAAATGACCGGCCTCGACCCCGAGACGGACGTGATCATCGAAATGGCCACTATTGTCACCGACACCGAGCTCAACGTGCTGGCCGAAGGCCCGGTGATTGCCGTGCACCAGAGTGACGAGCGCCTGGCCGCCATGGACGAATGGAACACGCGTACCCACGGTGAAAGCGGGCTGACACAGCGTGTGCGCGAGTCCCGAATCAGCCAGGCCGACGCCGAGGCGCAGACCATCGCCTTCCTCGAGCAGTGGGTGCCGAAGGGCAAGTCGCCGATCTGCGGTAATAGCATCGGCCAGGACCGCCGCTTCCTCTACAAATACATGCCGACGCTGGAAGCCTACTTCCACTATCGCTACCTGGACGTGTCGACCCTGAAGATCCTCGCCGAGCGCTGGGCGCCTGGCATCAAGGATGGTTTCGTGAAAGCGGGCAGTCACCAGGCGTTGGACGATATTCGCGAGTCGATTGCCGAACTCAAGTACTACCGCCAGCACCTGCTCAAGGTCTGAAGGCTAAAGGATCGCCAGCTCAGCGCGATCCTGTGTGAGCGCTGCTTGTAGCCTGGGTTAGCCGAAGGCGTAACCCGGGTAGCTTGGGTCACGCAACGCCCTGGGTATCGCTGCGCTCAACCCAGGCTACGGGACAGCGGTGCTAAGCGCGCTTCGCGTGTTGCTCCAAGGCCCACTCCACGTGCTCGCGCACCAGCTCCGATGGGTAGTCGCGACGAGCTTGCAGTGCCTCCAGCACCGGGATGCTCGACGGGGCATTGCCCAGGCCCACGGCCAGGTTGCGCAGCCAGCGTTCGTAGCCGGCGCGGCGCAGCGGTGAGCCCTCGGTGCGACTGAGAAACTCGTCCTCGCTCCAGCGAAACAGCTCGGCCAGCTCGGCATTGTCCAGGCTGTGCCGTGGCTGGAAGTCGCTCTGCTCGGTGGCTTTGGCGAAGCGGTTCCAGGGGCAGACCATCTGGCAGTCGTCACAGCCGAACACGCGGTTGCCGATGGGCGCGCGCAGCTCCTCGGGGATCGGGCCTTTCAACTCGATGGTCAGGTAGGAAATGCAGCGCCGCGCGTCGAGCAGGTAGGGACCGACGAATGCGGCCGTCGGGCAGACATCCAGGCAGGCGCTGCAGCGACCGCAATGTTCGCTGCCGTGGGGCGCGTCTTCGGGGAGCGGAATGTCGACGAACAGTTCGCCGAGAAAGAAATAGCTGCCGGCCTTGCGATTGAGTACCAGGGTGTTCTTGCCGATCCAGCCAAGACCGGACTGTTCGGCGATGGCCTTCTCCAGTACCGGGGCGCTGTCGACGAAAGCGCGGTAGCCGAACGGCCCGATGGCCTGCTGAATACGCTCGGCCAGTTGCTGCAGGCGTTTGCGGATCAGCTTGTGATAATCGCGGCCCAGGGCGTAGCGCGACACGTAGGCCTTTTCCGGCTGTTGCAGGCGCTCAGCCATTTGCGTATCGCCGGGCAAGTAATCCATGCGCAGCGACACCACCCGCAGGGTGCCGGGCACCAGCTCGTCCGGATGTGAACGTTTGCGGCCATGCGCGGCCATATAGTCCATCTCGCCCTGGTAGCCGGCGTCCAGCCAGCGTTGCAGGTGTGCTTCGTGCTCGCCGAGCTCCAGGCCGCTGATGCCCACTTGCTGAAAGCCCAGCTCACGGCCCCACTCCTTTATGGACTGGGCGAGGTGGGCGAGGTGGGGGGTGGCATCGGTCATGCTGGGCGGGAATCTATAATGAGCGGCGTATAATTCTGCCAGACATCGGAGCACAGGCATGCGGCATTCATCAGACGATCTTCCCATCGCGCTCTACAGCGGCGCACAAGTGCGCGCGCTGGACGCCCGACTGATCGCTGCTGGCACGCCGGGATTCGAGCTGATGCAGCGGGCTGCACATGCCATCTGGCGGGCGCTGCGCCGCCGTTGGCCGGATGCAGGCGCCGTCACCGTGCTGGCCGGGCACGGCAACAATGCGGGCGATGGTTACCTGGTGGCCACGTTGGCGTTGCGTGCGGGGTGGAAGGTTCAGGTATTGGCCGTGAGCGAGCCGCAGAGCCTGCGGGGTGACGCAGCCCTGGCGCGCGATGAGGCCCTGGCCTCCGGGGTCGAGGTGCTCGCCTGGCAGAAAACACACGCGCCGCAGGGCGTGCTGGTCGATGCGCTGCTTGGCACAGGCCTGTCTGGCGCCGTGCGCGAGCCTTACGCTGCGGCGATCGAGTGGATCAACGGCAGCGGCAGCCCGGTGCTGGCGGTGGATATTCCTTCAGGGATTAGCGCCGATACCGGCGAGGCGCTGGGCGCAGCGGTAAAGGCGCAGCTCACCGTGACCCTGATCGGGCTGAAAATCGGTCTGTTCGTCGGCCAGGCGCTGGATCATGTTGGCTCGCTGCTGTTCGACGACTTGCAGGCCGAGCCGGCAATCGTTGCCGATCAACAGCCGGTGGCGCAGCGCTTGGCCGGGCATCTGCTGCCGCGAGTGCCTGTTCGTCAGCCGACTGCCCACAAGGGCCAACTCGGCCATGTGTCGGTGGTCGGCGGTGATCACGGTACGGGCGGCGCCGCCCTGTTGTCCGCGCAGAGTGCACTGCGTAGCGGTGCGGGCATGGTGTCGCTGGCGACACGTGCGGAGCATCTCGCCGCGGCACAAACCCGCCTGCCGGAAGTGATGAGCCTGGCGGCCGCCTCGGCCAATCAGCTGCATGAGCTGGCGGGCAAGGTCAGCGTATGGGTCGTTGGTCCGGGGCTCGGTCAGGGCGCCTGGG
>Ga0265798_10008774_pt1 | contig 12796 bp, 13 predicted proteins | sample P3T30metagenome_FD_192430 | JGI IMG/M metagenome (GOLD analysis project Ga0265798, IMG submission 192430) | Plant litter microbial communities from East Loma Ridge, Irvine, California - P3 T30 | ecosystem: Environmental > Terrestrial > Plant litter > Unclassified | place: USA: California...
GGCGAAGAGCACTACGCCACCGCGCGCGCCGTGCAGGGCACCCTGCAGCGCTACAAGGAACTGCGTGACATCATCGCGATTCTGGGCATGGACGAACTGGCGCCGGAAGACAAGCTGGTCGTCGCACGCGCTCGTAAAATGCAGCGTTTCCTGTCGCAGCCGTTCCACGTCGCTGAAGTCTTCACCGGCGCACCAGGCAAGTACGTTTCGCTGAAAGACACGATCAAGGGCTTCAAGATGATCGCATCGGGCGAACTGGACCACCTGCCGGAGCAGGCCTTCTACATGGTCGGCACCATCGAAGAAGCGATCGAGAAGGCCAAGAAACTGGCTGCTGGTTAAGCCGGTTTTTTAAACCTCAAGGACAGACATGGCAAACACTATGCAAGTGGACGTGGTCTCGGCGGAAGAGCAGATCTTCTCCGGCCTGGCCACCTTCGTCGCGCTGCCGGGTGAAGCGGGTGAGCTGGGTATCTACCCGAAGCACACCCCGCTGATCACGCGCATCCGGCCAGGCGCCGTGCGCATCCAGACGGCCACTGGCGGCGAAGAGTTCGTCTTCGTCGCCGGCGGCATCCTCGAAGTGCAGCCGAACGGCGTGACCGTGCTGGCCGACACCGCGATCCGCGGTGGCGACCTGGACGAAGCGAAAGCACTCGAAGCGAAGAAGCAGGCTGAAGAGCTGATGCTGAACAAGGAATCGAAGATCGACTACGCGAAAGCCCAGGCCGAAATGGCCGCGGCGATCGCGCAGCTGGCGGCGATCCAGAAGCTGCGTTCGAAAGGACGCTGATTCATCGGCTTCCGCGCTGGCGGACGCAAAGGGGCAGCCTGCGGGCTGCCTTTTTTATGGGCAATTGCTTTGCCTCAAGTTTCAGCAGCACCCGAACGCCACACATCGTTAGCTGGCGCACGCGTGCATGGTGCATTCCGGCTTAGTATCGATTCTTCAGCATGCGAACCGTCGGGCCACGCCATGGCAATCTCTCCAGAACCTCGCGAACATCAAGCCACGGTCGAAGCACCGTTCGGCCAGACCTTGTACCGCTTCCTGTTCTTCGACTGGCTGTTCCGCGACGTCAGCGCCGCGCGCGACCTGTTCGAGCGCCACGCCGCGCGCGAACACAATCGCCGCATGAGCCGCTACCTGCCGGTCTACATGCGGCGCTGGTCGGTTCTGGCCGGCTTCGACTTCGCGCTCGGCTTCCTGTTCGAGCGGGTGCTGTCGGCCACGATGCTTTCGGCGCTGTTCTTCACAGGCTCCTGCGTCACGCTCACCGGCATTGTCGTCATGACCGTGAGCTGGTTGATCCTCACCTACGCCAAGCTGTCCTGAAGCGCCTCCCGTTCGCCCCCGGCTGGCGACCATTCGGCCCATCGGCGCGACCACCCGTCGGCCCACGATTGCGAGGGATGCGGGGACCTCAATACAGTCGGCACTCCATAACAAGAAGGAGTGCCGACCATGTTCACCCGTTCCCTTATCTGCGCCGCTGCATTGCTGCTGGCCGTACCCGCAATCGCCGCAGCAGACCAGGCGCCGCTGACCCGCTTTGAAAAAGACCTTGCATTCCGCCTTCACGCGACCCTGGCGCCGTACTTCGCGCCAGATGCTCCCGGCGCCACGGTCATCGTGGTCAAGGACGGCAAGACCATCCTGCGCACCGCCTACGGCATGGCCGACACCGCGACGGGCGTCAGGATGACGCCGGAAATGGCGCTGCGCATCGGCTCGATGACCAAGCAGTTCACGGCAAGCGCCATCCTGCTGCTGGCGGACGAAGGAAAGCTCTCGCTGCAGGACGAGATCACGAAGTACCTGCCCGATTACCCCACTCAGGGCAGGCGCATCACCATCGAGCACCTGCTGACCCACACCTCCGGCATCGTCAGCTACACCGGCCGGCCGGGTTATGCGCAACGCGCGCCGCAGGACACCACGGTGGCGGCGCAGATCGACTCGTTCAAGAACGACCCGCTGCAATTCGAGCCGGGCACCCAGTACCGCTACAACAACTCGGGCTATTACCTGCTCGGCGCGATCATCGAGAAGGCCTCGGGCATGCCCTACCATCAGTTCGTCGCGCAGCGCATCTTCGTGCCGCTGGGGATGACCCACACCGCCTACGAGGGCCACGAGCGCAGCCCGTGGCCGTTCGCCGCCGGGCACACCCAGCTCGATAAGGGGTTTGGTGCAGCGCGGCCGCTCGGCGCCAACCAGTCGTATGCCGGTGGCGCGCTGGTGTCGACCGTGGACGACCTGGCGACCTGGGATGCTGCGGTCGGGAAGAAGCTGCTCGCGCCGGCCACCTGGCAGCGCGCCTTCACGTCCTATCGGCTGGCGGACGGCAAGGACAGCCACTACGGTTACGGCTGGGAGCTGACGCTGGTGCAGGGCGAGCCGGCGGTCGGCCACAGCGGTTCGACCCGGGGCTTCCGCTCCTACGGCCTGCGCTTGCCAGGCAAGGGCGTGTACGTGGCGGTGCTGACCAATAGCGACTCCGGCACCGTGGTCCCGGACGTGGTGACGCGCCGCGCCGCCGCTGTCGCCATCGGCAAGCCCTTCGCGGAATTCAGGGAGGTAGCACTGGACGCCGCCAGCCTGGACGCGGTAGCGGGCGCTTACACGCACGAGAAGGAGCCCCAGCGCGTGTTCCGCCGTGACGGCGAGTTTCTCGCCCTGCAGCGCCCCGGGCGTGGACCCTTGATGCTGAAGGCGATGTCGGCCAGCGAATTCTTCGTGCCCGATACCGTCGACTGGTTCGTGTTCGGGCGCGACGCCGCCGGCAAGGTGACAAACGTGACCTATCACCAGGATGGCCGCGCGCTGGCGCACCTGCGCAGCGGCGAGGCGCCGCCGCCGCGGGCGGTGGCGAAAATCAGCGATGCCGCCTTCGATCTGCACGCAGGCCGCTACGAGATCCAGCCCGGGATGGTGCTTGAAGTGGCGCGCGATGGCGGGCGCTACTACCTGCAGCCGAGCGGCCAGCGCCGGGTCGAGATCTTCCCCCTGAGTGAGAGCAGCTTCTTCGCGCGCGACGTCGATGCCGAGATCAGTTTCGAGCAGGGCGCGATGCTGTTCAGGCAGGGCAGCCGCAGCCACACCGGTCGCCGTATATGACACTCCAGCGCGCATAAAGCGCCTTCCGTCGCCCGGCGTTTGCCGACCGGGCAGGCCGGGCCTATCCTTTTCCACATCACTCACCAACATGGAAACGGATCCCGATATGCTGCTTCGTACCGCCCTCTGCGCCGCCGCGCTGCTGCTGTGCCACCCCGACGCCGCGTTGGCCCGGGACCCCGCCGGCGCAGCCGCCACCCAGGATCTCGCCAGCCGGATCGATGCGGCGATCGCGCCCTATTTCAAGGCCGATGCGCCCGGCGCCACCGTCATCGTCGTCAAGGACGGCAAGACGGTGCTGCGGCGCGCCTACGGCATGGCGGACGTCGTAAAAGGCGTGACGATGACGCCGGACATGGCGCTGCGCCTCGGCTCCATCACCAAGCAGTTCACCGCGTCCGCCATCCTGATGCTGGCGGACGAAGGCAAGCTGGCGCTGGACGACGACATCACCAAGCACCTGCCCGACTATCCGACCCGCGGCAAGAAGATCACCATCGAGCACCTCCTGACCCATACCTCGGGCATCGCCAGCTTCACGAGCAAGCCTGACTACGTTGCGAAGATGACGCAGGATATGACGGTGGCGCAGATGATCGACTCCTTCAAGAACGATCCGCTCGACTTCGAGCCAGGCAGCCAGTACCGCTACAACAACTCGGGCTACTTCCTGTTGGGAGCGATCATCGAGAAGGTCTCGGGGCAGACCTATGCCGGCTTCCTCCAGGCGCGCATCTTCACGCCGCTCGGCATGCGCGATACCTATTACGAAGGGACGGGCGCCAGCCGCGCCCCGGTCGCGGCGGGCCACTCGCGCACGCCCAGCGGCTTCGGCATGGCCCCGCCGCTCAGCATGAGCCAGCCGTATGCGGCCGGCGCGCTGGTGTCGACCGTGGACGACCTGGCGAGGTGGGATGCCGCGGTCTCCGCCGGCAAACTGTTGAAGAGCGCCACCTGGCAGCGCGCCTTCACGCCCTATCGCCTGAGCGACGGCAAGCCGACCACCTACGGCTACGGCTGGGAAATCGGCAAGGTGCAGGGCGAAGCCATGATCGGCCACAACGGCGGCATCAACGGCTTCTCCACCCACGCGATGCGTTTTCCCGCCAAGGGCGTGTACGTCGCGGTGCTGACCAACAGCGACAGCGGCCCCGCCAATCCGGCGCTGGTGGTGCGCAAGGCGGCGGCCGTCGCACTCGGCAAGCCCTATCGCGAATTCAGGGAGGTGGCGCTGGATGCCGCAGCGCTGGACGCCGTCACCGGCAGCTACGAGATCGAGAACGGCGTGCAGCGGGTGTTTCGCCGCAGCGGCGACGGTCTCGTCATGCAGCGTCCCGGCCGTCCGCCGGCGTCGCTCAAGGCGGCGTCGAAGGACGAGTTCTTCATGCCGGGTGGCCTGGACTGGTTCGCCTTCCAGCGCGACGCCGGCGGCAAGGTGACCGGCGTGACCGTGCACCAGGACGGCAACGCACTGCTCAACCCGCGCAGCGGCGAGGTGCCGGCCGGCCGCAAGGCAGTCAGGATCCCCAATGCGGCGGCCGATGCGCATGCCGGCCGCTACGAGCTGCGTCCGGGTCTCGAGATGGCATTCAGCCGCGACGGCGAGCGCTATTTCCTGCAGCCGACCGGGCAGGGCAGGCTCGAGATCTTCGCGCTGAGCGAGACCACGTTCTTTTCCGACGATGCCGACGTCGAGGTCAGCTTCGAAGGAACGGGGATGGTGTTCCGGCAGGGTGGCCGCGCGATCCCGGGCCGCAGGCTCTAGTTCCGGCGGGCCTGCTCGCCCGCCAGGCGCAGCGCCACCTTGTGACGGAAATAATCCTCCTTCACGTAGCGATACAGGTTCGCACCCGGGCACACGGTCTTGTCGGAGTGGTCGCGGTGGCTCTTGATGGCGTCGATCGAGACCTTGTATTTGGAAGCCAGCATCGCCATCAGTTCGACCACGGCATCGAGCTGCGCCTGATTGGGTTTGACTTCCTCGAAATTGCCGACCACCTCGATCAGCGCGTGGCCGCTCGGGTCGTAGTCGGTGTTGGTGTCGCCCGCATAGTCGATATTCCTCGCCTCGTACATGCGCCCGTCCAGGTCGATCACATAGTGGTAGGGGATGTCGAGCCAGCCTTTGCTGGTGCGCGACCAGGTCTGCAGGCGGCGCAGGTAGGCTTGTGGGTCGGTGCCCGGCTTGAACGGTTCGCCCTGGTGGTGCAGGGTGATTTGCGTGATCGTATGGCGGCGCGCCTTGGTGCTGTCGGCCGGGGTGCCGCCCCAGGTCGCGACGGGGACGATGGCGCGTTCGACGGCGGCCAGCGGTTCGGCGCCGTGGGCGGACGAATGCAAGAGGAAGGCGAGAGCGGAAAGGGCAAACAGGCGCATGGGCAGCTTCGGTCGGGAACGAGCCCGCATCTTTCCACGATTCCGTGCGATGCGCTAGGTGCCGATGCAAATCTGATAAGCTGGCACTGACTATCGCCTCCTGACATCCGAACATGCGTAGCATTTCCCAGATCCTCAACGACAGCAAGACCATCGCCATCGTCGGCCTTTCGAACAAGCCGGACCGCGCCAGCTACGGCGTGGCCGAATACCTGCAGGAAGCCGGCTACCGCATCGTGCCGGTGAACCCGAGCTACGCCGGCGACACCATCCTCGGCGAGACCGTCCACGCTTCGCTGCAGGACGCGGCCGACGCCCTGGCTGCCAGCGGCCAGCAGATCGACATCGTCGACTGCTTCCGCAAATCCGAAGACATCCCGCCGATTGCGCGCGAAGCGATCGCGGTGCGCGCCGGCTGCCTGTGGATGCAGCTCGATATCGAGAACCAGGCCGCGGCCGACCTGGCGCGCGCTGCCGGGCTGGACGTGGTCCAGAACCACTGCATCAAGATCGAGCACCGCAGCCTGCAAGGCTGATTTCTTGTAGCGGCGGCTGCGTTACAATCGTGGGATCGCCACCTTCGATTGCCACCGCCATGTTCAAGACCACCGCTTTCCTGTTCGCCGCCTTTGCCGCCGCGGGCGTCCACCAGCCGGCTGCCGCCCAGGCCAGCAGCGCACCCGCTGTGCGCCCTGCGATGCCGGCGGCCTGCCCGGCCATCCTGAAACAGAACTTCAAGCGCCTGCAGGACGAGGCGCCGCAGGACCTGTGCCAGTACGCGGGCAAGGTGGTGCTGGTGGTGAACACGGCCAGCTACTGCGGCTTCACCAAGCAGTACGAGGGACTGGAAAAACTGTACGCGAAATACGGCGGCCGCGGCCTGGTGGTGCTGGGCTTCCCCTCGAACGACTTCGGCAAGCAGGAGCCGGGGAATGCGAAGGAAATCGCCGACCTCTGCTTCAATACCTATGGCGTGAAATTCCCGATGTTCGCCAAGAGCGTGGTCACCGGGCCTGACGCGAATCCGCTGCACGCCAGCCTGACCAAGGCAACCGGCCAGGCGCCGAAGTGGAACTTCACCAAGTACCTGATCGGGCGTGACGGCAAGGTGCTGGAACATTTCCCGAGCAAGGTCACGCCGGAAGACCCGGCCCTGGTCGGCAAGATCGAAGCGGCACTGTAATAACCTTGCTTTGATTGTGGGTATTTGATCCACATCAACGATTTTTTTGCGCTGCATCAATAAGCTTACCTTCGTCATCAAAGACGAAAGGTAAGCAAGATGAAAGCAGTATCCAAGCATGTTGTGGCGGCGGTCCTCGCCGTCGCCGGTAGCCAGGCCCTGGCACAAGACAGCAACTGGCTGGTGCGCGCCCGCGCCGTCCACATCGACACCGCGAATGAATCCACACCGCTGGCGGGCACCGGCGCCAGCGACCGCATTCACGTCAGCACGAAGACGATTCCCGAAGTGGACGTCTCTTATTTCTTTACGCCGAACCTGGCGGCCGAACTGATCCTGACTTATCCACAGAAGCACGACGTCACCCTCGACGGCCAGCGCATCGGCAGTTTCCGGCACCTGCCGCCGACCCTCACCGCGCAGTATCACTTCGCGCCGCACGCCACAGTGCGGCCGTATGTCGGCGCGGGCGTCAACTACACCCGCATCTCGCGCGTGAAGCTGCTCGACGGTGCGGCGAATCTGGAGAAGGACAGCTGGGGCCTGGCGCTGCAGGCCGGGGTCGACATCCGCCTCGATGCGCGCTGGTCGCTCAATGTCGACGTCAAGAAGGTGAACCTCCGCAGCGACGTGCTGCTGGGCGGCGCCAGGGCGTCCGAGGTCCGCGTGGATCCGGTGCTGTTCGGCGTCGGCGTGGGCTACCGCTTCTGATGCGGACGTGATCTACGATGCGGGAGCGTCGTCGACGATGACGGCCCGCAGCGGCCCGCGCAACGCATTGCAGACGACGATGTCGTCCGCCTCTTCCAGCATCTCGCGCGTGATCACGCGTTCGCGCGCATTCCAGGCCGGCGCCCCCAGCAGCACCGCGCGCATCACTCCGGGCAGCAGCCCGCACGACAGCGGTGGCGTGAACCACTGGCTGTCGAAGCGCACGAATACATTGCTGCGTCCCCCTTCGGTGAGTTCCCCGCGTTCGTTGAAGAACAGGCTGTCGAAAGCGCCGCGCGCCTCGGCGGCGCGCCAGGCCGCGTCGTAGCGGCTGCGCACACTCGTTTTATGGCGCAGGAAGACGTCGCCGGAGTCCGTGGTTTCGCTAGCTAACAACAGCAGCACCGGTTCGCTCAAGGGCTGCAACGGCGCCGACTGCAGCGCCAGTTCGCCGGATGCTTGCACGGCCAGGCGCAGGCGATGCAGCTGGCCGGGTGCGAGACCACGGCAGGCGTCGACGAGAAGCGCGCGCGCCGCGCCGATCTCAAAAGGATGGCCGAAGTAGCGACAGGAAGCGCGCAATCGGTCGAGGTGCTGCTCGAGGTGACGGCAGCCTTCGTCGCGGCTGGCGCGCAGGGTCTCGAACAGTTCGACCTCGTTGGTCAGGCCGGTGAGGAAGCGCGCCTTCAGTTGGCACTCCGCGAATTCGCTCGCCGCATCGCTGTCGTAGACGATGCCGGCGCCCACGCCCAGTTCCCCGCGCCGCGTGCCTCCCTGTGGCGCCGACAGGGCCAGGGTGCGGATCGGAACCGACAGGCAGAAGTCACCGAAAGCCGCATCGCCCGCAGGCGGATCGAACCAGCCGATCGCACCCGTATAGACGCCGCGCGCGGCGGGTTCGAGTTCGTGGATGATCTCCATCGTGCGGCGCTTCGGCGCGCCCGTGATCGAGCCGCAGGGGTACAGGGCGGCGAACAGCTCTTCGAGCGTCGCGTCCGGACGCAGCTGCGCCTGCACGGTGGACGTCATCTGCAGCACGGCGCCGTAGCGCTTCACCTCGAACAGGGCCGGCACCGCGACGCTGCCGGTGACGGCGATGCGGCCAAGATCGTTGCGCAGCAGGTCGACGATCATCAGGTTTTCGGCGCGGTTCTTCCCATCTTCCGACAGGGCGCGAGCTCGCGCGTCGTCAATCGCATCGTCGCCGCTGGCAGGCGCCGTGCCCTTCATCGGACGCGTGATCAAGCTGCCGGCCGCGTGGCGCACGAACAGCTCTGGCGAGAACGACAGCAGCGCCTCGCCGCCGGGCAGGGCCACCAGGGCGCCGTAGGGCACGCGCTGGCGCGCCCGCAAGCGCGCGTACAGGGCGACCAGCGGCCCATACGCATCGAAGCGCAGGCGATAGGTGTAGTTGACCTGGTAGGTGTCGCCGGCTGCGATGTAGTCGCGGATGCGGTCGATCGCCGCGGTGAACGCGGCTTCGTCGATGTTGGCGGCGATGCCGGCCACGCCGGCCGGCGCCGCGCTGGCGCTGCGGGTGGCGATCCAGGCCTCGGCTTGGCTTGCCTCCAGGTGCTCGCACTGCGCGAACAGCAGCACCCGCGCCAGCGGTCCGTCGACCGGGTGCGCCGGCAAGCCTTGCAGGTGGGCGCCGAGTTCGTAGGTGAGTACTGGCACCGCATACAGGCCGCGTCCCAGCGCGTCCTGCATCGCGCGCAGCAGCTGCGGCCAGCCCTCCGCGTCGATGCATTCGAGCGTGCCCGCATGGCGGCTGTACAGGCGCGAGCGGGCTTCGCCGATGGCGCCGGCGTCGTCGAGCAGGGCGAAGACTTCCTGGGTGTCCATGTTGGCCGCTACAAAAACCTTATGCCGCCAGCAGCAGCGACAGCTGCACCGCCGTGCCTTCGGTCGGGGTGTGCTTGAAGCCGCTCTTGGCGAAGCGGTGCCAGCGTCCGGTCACGTAGCTCACCAGGAGGCTGGCGCGCGCCGCGACATCGTCCTCGACGCCGTGGCCCTGGCTGACCGCCACCCGCAGCGCCTGGCGGCAGGCCATCTCGATGCGGTCGTAGAAGCCGTTCATGCGCGCTTGCAGGCGCTCGTCCTCGTTCACCAGGGCGTCGCCAATCAGGACCCGGGTCATGCCCGGATTGTTGGCGGCGAAGCCGAGCAGCATCTGCAGGATCGCGTGCGCCTGGTCGACGCCTTTTTCCTCGCGCTCGGCGATCTGGTTGATCAGGCCGAACACGCTGGACTCGATGAACTCGATCAGGCCCTCGTACATCTGCGCCTTGCTGGCGAAGTGGCGGTACAGGGCCGCTTCCGACACCGACAGGCGCGCCGCGAGGGCCGCCGTGGTGATCTTCTCGCCCTTGGGCTGCTCGAGCATCGAGGCCAGGGCCTGGAGAATTTGCAGCTTGCGCTGACCTGGCTTGGTGCTTGCCATGGGATCCCTAGTTTTTCGTTATTTGTTGGTATTAACGCAGCCGGTGCATGCGCGCAGGCAACTGCCGCACGGATTTTACTTTGACATCGACGTAGCGGGGGCGTTTCAGGGTCCGCGGCAAGGGGGCTCTCCCAATTGGATCAGCCATCCGCAGGTACTGCGTCACCCAGACCGTGCGCAGGCCGAGGCGGCTGGCGCTTTTCAGGTTGGCCAGCGTGTCCTCGACCAGGATGCAGCGGTCCGCCGCCACACCGTGCTTGCGCAGCAGGCGGCGCAGCATCAGGGCGGAGGGCTTGGGACGCAGCTGCCCGTGCACATGCATGTGCTCGATCGCCACATGGTGCGAGAAATGGCGCGACAGGCCGAGGTGGCGCATCACCTCCGTCGAATAACGGGTCGGCGCATTGGTCAGCAGGATCTTGCGGCCCGGCAGGCGCCGCAGCAGGGTGGCCAGGCCCTTTTCGAAGCGCACCAGCTTGTCGAGCTCGGCCAGGTCATGGGTCATGTGCAGGAAGTCAGCGCTGCAGACCCCGTGGTGGCGGATCATGCCGAGCAGGGTGGCGCCATAGCGCTTCCAGTAGCCCAGGCGCGCCGCATCGATGGCTTCCTGGGTAGCTGGATTGCCCCCATCGCCCAGCACGCGCCCGATGTAGGTGTTCATGTTCGCGCTGATCGCCGGAAAGATTGCATGCGATGCGTCATGGAGGGTGTTGTCGAGGTCAAACAGCCAGACGGGGCTTCGGGGAGTATGATTTTGCACGTTAACAACAAGGAGAAAGACAATGCGACGTCCGATTATAGTGGTGTTCTTCAGCCTTTTCCTGATGGCTTGCCAGGCCTTCGCGGCCGAGCGCGGCGCCCTGTTCAAGGTCAGCAACGGCGCCAATGCCCTTTACCTCTACGGCACCATCCATGCCGGACGTCCGGACTATTATCCGCTCGAACCGCGCATCCGCGAGGCGATGGCGGCGGCGCCGACGCTGGCGCTGGAAGTCGACATGAACGGCGACCAGGCGGCGATCGCGGCCGCCATGATGAAGCACGGGATGTTCCCGGCCGGGACCCAGGGTCTGGGCGGCCTGCCGGCAGAGCGCCGTGTGCGCATCGAAGCGGCGCTCAGGAAGCAGGGCATCGAGCCGGCGATGGTGGCGCAGCTCAAACCCTGGATGCTGGTCGCGACGCTGGCGGTGGTCGAAGGCATGAAGCTCGGCTACGACCCGAAACTGGGCGTGGACGCGCATCTGGCCGAACTGGCGCGCGCCAGCGGCAAGACCCGGGTCACCGAACTCGAGTCGATGGAATTCCAGGCTGCGCTGTTCAGCCGCATGCCGGTGGAAGAGCAGTGGAAGATGCTGGAAGAGTCGCTGGACGACATGGCGTCCGGCCGCCAGGAGCGCGAGACACGCGAACTGTTCGCCGCCTACGAGGGCGCCGACCAGGCCGCGCTCGACAGGATTGCGAAACGCATGGACGACGACAATACCGTGAGTGGCAAGTTCATGCGCGAGGTCCTGATGGTCGAGCGCAACGCGCCGATGGCGGACAAGGTGGTCTCGCTGCTGGGGCGCGAACAGAATGCGGTGGTGGCGGTGGGATTACTGCACCTGGTCGGCAAGGACGGCGTGCCGGAACTGCTGCGCAAGCGCGGCGTGAAGGTGGAGCGGGTGTACTGAAGGGGGAGGGTGCTACAGAAGAGTGGTGCCCTTGACGTGGATTGAACACGTGGCCTCTCCCTTACCAAGGGAGTGCTCTACCACTGAGCTACAAGGGCATTCATTTTAAGTGGCGGATGTTTCCGCCACAAAAAAATTAGTGAGACCGGATCATAGTGCCAAACGCCTGTTCGGTCAAGACTTCCAGCAACAAACTGTGCTCGATGCGGCCGTCGATGATGTGGACGGTGTTCACGCCCGACTTGGCGGCGTCCAGCGCCGACGAGATTTTCGGCAGCATGCCGCCCGAAATCGTGCCGTCCTCGAACATCTCGTCGATCTCGCGCGCCGACAGGTCGGTGACCAGGTTGCCGCTCTTGTCCTGCACGCCGGCGATGTTGGTCATCATGATCAGCTTCTCGGCTTTCAGGATCTCGGCGATCTTGCCGGCGACGACGTCGGCATTGATGTTGTAGGCCTGGCCGTCCTGGCCGAAGCCGATCGGCGAGATGATCGGGATGAAGGCGTCGTCCTGCAGCGCTTTCACGACCGCCGGGTTGATCGCGTCGATTTCGCCGACGAAGCCGATGTCGAGGAATTCGCCCGGCTTTTCCTTGTCCGGCATCGCCATGCGGCGCGCGCGGATCAGGCCGCCGTCCTTGCCGGTCAGGCCCACGGCCTGGCCGCCATAGTGGTTAATCAGCATCACGATGTCCTGCTGGACTTCGCCGCCCAGTACCCACTCGACCACTTCCATGGTCTCTTCGTCGGTGATGCGCATGCCCTGCACGAAGGTGCCTTGCTTGCCGATCTTTTTCAGCGCATTGTCGATCTGCGGACCGCCGCCGTGCACCACGACCGGGTTCATGCCGACCAGTTTCAGCAGGATGACGTCGCGCGCGAAGCCGTGCTTCAGGCGCTCGTCGGTCATGGCGTTGCCGCCGTATTTGATGACGATGGTCTTGCCGTGGAAGTTACGGATATACGGAAGCGCCTCGGCCAGGATCTGCGCCTTGATCTGCGGCGATACTTTGGTCAGATCGTTGGGCTGGTCGTCGGGATTCATGCTGGCAAGAGTAGCGTTCATTGAGGGGTCCAAAATAAATGTCGCAAGATTTTAAGGCAACAGGGTAGTCCGTGTGCTGATTATATGGCGTCTTGTTGTATTTTATTGGCCGGATGGCAGCTTATCGAAACAGAGGAAAGATGGCGAGTGTTTGTACACGCTGTGGCGCACAGTTCAGTTGCGCCATGGTCGAGGGAAGTTCTGAACCGTGCTGGTGCACGGCGCTGCCGCCTGCCGTGCCGGT
>Ga0265798_10008776_pt1 | contig 12795 bp, 16 predicted proteins | sample P3T30metagenome_FD_192430 | JGI IMG/M metagenome (GOLD analysis project Ga0265798, IMG submission 192430) | Plant litter microbial communities from East Loma Ridge, Irvine, California - P3 T30 | ecosystem: Environmental > Terrestrial > Plant litter > Unclassified | place: USA: California...
GACCGCGACGCTACCGGGGACCGCGACGCGCGACAGATCGTTGCGCATCAGATCGACGATCATCAGATTCTCGGCGCGCTGCTTGGCGTCGGCGGCGAGCGCGCGCCCGACCGCAAGGTCGATCGCGGGATCGGCGTGACGGCGCGCGGTGCCCTTCATCGGGCGGCTGACGAGCGCGTCGCCGTCGCGGGTGAAGAACAATTCGGGGGAGAGCGACAGGATCGTCTGCGTGCCGGTGGCGACCAGCGCGCTCCAGCCGGCGGCGGACGCGCGGCGCAGGCCGGCATAGAGCGCGAGCGGATCGCCGAGGAACGGCACGCGCGCGCGGAAGGTGAGGTTGAGCTGGTACAGGTCGCCGGCGCGGATCAGCGCCTGCGCCGCATCGAACATCGCGCGATATTCGGCGCGCGACGCCTCGGGCTCGGGCGCGCCGGTCCAGGCGCCGGCCGGATCGGGGAGCAGCGCGGCGACGTCCTCGATCTCCTCATGTCCGTCGAACAGCCCGAACCACGCCAGCGGCGTCGGGGAGGCGGGTTCGCCCGCCGCGGCCGGCTCGAACGCCGCACCCGCACCGTAGGAAAGAAAGCCCGCCGCCGCGCCGGGCCAGGCGCGGATCGCCGCCAGCAGCGCCGGCACCTCCGCCGGGCGATGTGCGGTGAGCACGCGGCGCGGCGCGCGATACAGCCGCGCGCGATCCAGTCCGGCGCGGGCATCATGGAGCAGGACAAAGGGGGCGGCGAGGCGCATCGGCTCCCGTGATGCCCGCCCGTCGTTACGCCTGCAAGTCGCATTGCGTCCGACCAAGGTCGAAGTTAATCCGCCGAACACCGGCGATCCGGCATCCCGGCAGGAGTTTACGATGACCGACACCCCGTTGCGCGCCGCGATCGTTCCCGTCACCGCGATCGAACAGAATTGCACGCTGATCTGGTGCACCGCGACGATGAAGGCGGCGGTGGTCGATCCCGGCGGCGACCTGCCGCGCATTCTGTCCGCCATCGAGCAGGCCGGGGTCACGGTCGAGAAGATCCTGCTGACCCATGGCCATATCGATCATGCCGGCGAGGCCAAACCGCTCGCCGAGCAACTGGGCGTGCCGATCGAGGGGCCGCACGAGGACGACCGTTTCTGGTTGGCGCGGCTCGACGAGGACGGACGCAACTGGGGGATTCGCGGCGTGGTGTTCGAGCCCGACCGCTGGCTGGCGGACGGCGACACGGTGACGGTCGGCGACCTGACGCTCGACGTCTATCACACGCCGGGCCACACCGCGGGCCATGTGATCTTCCACCATGCCCCGTCGCGATTCGCGCAGGTCGGCGACGTGCTGTTCCAGGGGTCGGTCGGGCGCACCGATCTGCCGCAGGGCAACCACAAGCAATTGCTCGAATCGATTGTCGCCAAGCTGTGGCCGCTCGGCGACGACACCGCCTTCATCCCCGGCCATGGCAAGCCCAGCACCTTCGCGCACGAGCGCGCGCACAATATGTTCGTCAGCGACCGCGCGCTCTCGGCGTGAGAGGGACACCTCGGCAGCCGCGAAGCGTTGATCGCGCGGAGGACGTGTGACGGGCTTTACTTGCAACCGCCGGGGAATTCGCTATAGGCGCGGGGCTTCGCGATGCGAGCCGATGCCCGGCTGTCTGCCGCGGCCGGTGCTTGCATCGTCCGCGCGGCACCGTGCACCGGTTCGTCGCTCTTATGAAATACTAGACAAATCAAGGTGCCACGATGGCCGTCCCCAAGCGAAAGACTTCTCCCTCCCGCCGTGGCATGCGCCGCGCGCACGACGCTCTCTCGGTCGAGGCGTTTCAGGAATGCCCGAACTGCGGCGAGCTGAAGCGTCCGCACAACCTGTGCACCGCCTGCGGTCACTACAACGGTCGCGAGGTCATCGCGGTCGACGCCTGAGCCTGACCGGGTGCAGGCACAGCTTCGGGAGCGAGGTCCAGTGATGTCCGACAGGTCCCGGATCGCCGTCGATGCGATGGGCGGTGACGAGGGGCTGGCGGTGATGCTGGCCGGGGTGGCGCGCGCGTGCCGCCGCTACGACGACGTCAACTATCTGTTGGTCGGCGACGAGGCGGCGATTCGCGACGGGCTGTCGCAGCACCCGAATCTCGCCCAGCATTCCGAGATCGTCCACGCCCCCGACGTGATCGCGGGCGACGAGAAGCCGAGCCAGGCGATCCGTCGCGCGAAGACGACCTCGATGGGGGTCGCGATTGACTGCGTGAAGCAGGGGCGCGCCGCCGCGGCGGTGTCCGCCGGCAACACCGGCGCGCTGATGGCGATGGCCAAACTGTCGCTGCGGACGATGCGTGGCATCGACCGCCCGGCGCTGGCGGCGTTGCTGCCGACGCTCGGCGACAATGACTGCGTGATGCTCGACCTCGGCGCCAACACCGAGTGCGACGCGCGCAACCTCGTGCAATTCGCGGTGATGGGCGCGGCCTACGCGCGCACCACGCTGGAGCTGGAAGCGCCGCGCGTCGCGCTGCTCAACATCGGCAGCGAGGACCAGAAGGGCACCGGCGAGATCCGCGACGCCGCGCAGATGCTGCGCGCCGCCCCGCACCTGCCGATGAAGTTCACCGGCTTCGTCGAGGGCGACCGGCTGTCGCGTGGCGAGCATGACGTGATCGTCTGCGACGGCTTCTCGGGCAATATCGCGCTCAAGACCGCCGAGGGCACCGCGCGCTTCGTCGCCGACCTGCTCAAGCGCGCGTTCCGCAGTTCGGTGCGCTCGAAGGTCGGCTTCCTGATCTCGCGCCCGGCGACCGAGTTGCTGCGCGATCACCTCGACCCCAACAATCACAATGGCGCGGTCTTCCTCGGGCTCAACGGGCTGGTGGTCAAAAGCCACGGCAGCGCGAACGAGCGCGGCGTGGCGACCGCGATCGGCAACGCCGCCAAGATGGTGCGCGCCGACCTGACGCGCCGGATCGTCGAGGATCTGCGCCATTTCGAAGCGAAGGCGGCTGCATGATCCGTGCCGTGCTGACGGGAACGGGCAGTGCGCTGCCCGCCCGCCGCGTCTCCAATGCCGAGCTGGCCGAGCGGGTCGACACGTCCGACGAATGGATCGTCGAGCGCACCGGCATTCGCTTCCGCCATATCGCGGGTGAGGGCGAGACGACCGCCACGCTGGCGCGCGATGCCGCCGCCGCCGCGCTGATTTCGGCCGGGCTGGTGCCGGGTGACATCGACCTGCTCGTGCTGGCCACCGCCACCCCCGACAACACCTTCCCGGCCACCGCCACCAAGGTGCAGGCGATGCTTGCGATCGACGATTGCGTCGCGTTCGACGTCGCGGCGGTCTGCTCGGGGTTCCTCTATGCGGTGCAGGTCGCCGACAGCATGATCCGCGCCGGCGCGCACCGCCGTGCGCTGGTGATCGGGGCCGAGACGTTCAGCCGCATCCTCGACTGGGAGGATCGCACCACCTGCGTCCTGTTCGGCGACGGGGCGGGTGCGATCGTACTGGAAGCGCGCGACTCCGTCGCCGATGTCAACGATCCGGGCGCGCGCGGCGTGCTTGCCACCCGGCTCCACGCCGATGGCCGCCATAATGGGTTGCTTTTTGTGGATGGTGGTCCGTCCACGACCGGCACCGTCGGCAAGCTGCGGATGAAGGGGCGGGAGGTTTTTCGCCATGCCGTCGTCAATCTGGCGGCGGTGATGGAGGAGGCGCTGCACGCCGCCGGACTGCCCACCGACGCGGTCGACTGGGTGGTGCCGCACCAGGCGAACGCCCGCATTCTCGACGCCACGGCGCGCAAACTTTCCCTGCCGTCTGAAAAGGTTGTGGTCACCGTCGACCAGCACGCCAACACGTCGGCCGCCTCCGTTCCGCTGGCGCTCGACCAGGCGATGCGCGACGGCCGGATCCAGCCCGGACACATCGTCGTGCTGGAGGCGATGGGCGGCGGATTCACCTGGGGCGCGGCGGTCATCCGCGTCTGACCCGCGACGGGCGGCTGCATCGACAATTCGCGCGCTTCGTTCTAAGCGGGACGTGAATTGTGCAACCTTTCCGGGGGGTAGAGGGAAGTCGATGACTGAAGCAGGTACGTTGACCCGCGCCGATCTGGCGGAGTCGCTCCACAAGCAGGTGGGGCTCTCACGCGCGGATTCGTCGCGGCTGGTCGAGCAGATTCTCGACAATATGTGCGGCGCGCTGGCGAAGGGCGAGAACGTCAAGATCTCGGGCTTCGGCACGTTCGTGCTGCGCGACAAGGGCGAGCGGATCGGCCGCAATCCGAAGACCGGCGTCGAGGTGCCGATCGCGCCGCGCCGCGTGCTGACCTTCCGTGCGAGCCAGATGATGCGCGACCGCATCGTCGCGGGCTGAGCTTTTGGCGTCGGACGCCAAATCCGCCGCCGCGTTTCGCACCATCGGCGAGGTCGCCCAGGCGACCGGCCTCGCGCCGCATATCCTGCGGTATTGGGAAAGTCGCTTTCCGCAACTCCGGCCGGTGACGCGCGCGGGCAACCGCCGTTATTATCGACCGGAGGACGTGGCGCTGGTCGAGCGGATCGACCGGCTGCTCAATCGCGAGGGCTATACGATCAAGGGCGTGCAGCAATTGCTCGCCCGCGAACCGGCCCCCGCGCCCGCGCCGGCGGCAGTCGCCGCCACGCCGACGCTGATCGCGATCCGCGACCTGCTCGCCCGCGCGATCGCCGACGACTGAGACTTGCGCCCGCGCGGCCGGGTGCGCATGTGCTGGCGGCCATGAAGCGCCTGCTCGCCTCCATCCACGATGTCTCGCCGCGCTTCGAGCGCGAGGTCGACCAATTGCTCGACCGGCTCGCGCCCTATGTCGGCGAGCGGCTGGCGATGCTGGTCGTCCCCGATCATTGGGGCAGCGCGCCCTGGACTCCGGCGTTCACCGCGCGGCTTCGACGCTGGTCCGATGCGGGCGTCGAGATGTTCGTCCACGGCTGGTTCCACCGCGACGACAGCACGCACAGCGGCGTCGCGGCGCTCAAGGCCCGGCGGATGACCGCCGGCGAGGGCGAGTTCCTCGGGCTCGGTCATGACGAGGCGCTGGCGCGGATGCGGCGCGGCAAGACGCTGCTGGAAGACGCGACCGGTCGCGCGACGGCGGGGTTCATCGCGCCGGCGTGGCTCTATTCGGACGACGCGCGCGCCGCGCTCGGCGATGCCGGCTTCGCGCTTGCCGAGGATCATGCGCGCGTCTGGGCAACGGGCGGCGGGGTCGTGGCGCGCGGCCCGGTCATCACCTGGGCGAGTCGCAGCGAGGCGCGCGCGCTCAGCTCGCTCGCCGCGGCGGCGGTGCTGCGCCATGCGCTCCAGCCGTTGCCGACGGTGCGGATCGCGGTGCATCCCGGCGACGTGACGCGCCCGGCATTGCTGCGCAGCATCGACCGCACCTTCGCCGCGTTCACGCGCGGCGGGCGCCGCCCGGCGGCCTATGCCGATCTGCTGACCGTAGCGCGCGCGTCGATCAGCGCCTGATAATGCGCAATCAGCGCCTGCGCATGTTCGCGGTCGCTCCACACCTTCGGCGCGGCGATCGCGGCCGCACGGTGCAGCAACTTCTTGTCGCGTGACGCCAGCGCGACGATCGCGCGCGCGCAGTCATAGGCGTCGCCGCTGCGGAACCATGCGCCATATTCGGGCTTCGGTACCGCCGCCGCGCCGCCGCGGTCGGGCACGATCAGCGGCAGCCCCGAGGCGAGCGCTTCCGAGGCGACCAGTCCGAACGTCTCGGTGTCGCAGCCATGGACCAGCGCGTCGGCGCTGGCCATGATCGAGGCGAGCTGGCCGCGGTGATAGATCGGCTGAAACATGCGGACGTGCGGGCTTTCGGCGATGTGCCGCTCCAGCGTCCGCGTGTCCGGCCCGAGCCCGAGCAGCACCAGCCCGACCGGCAGCTTCGCCCCGGCGCGGCGCACCGCGTCGATGACCATCGGCCAGCGCTTCTCGGGATGATGCCGCCCGACCCCGATCAGCAGGAACGCATCCTCGGGCAGCCCGCATTGTTCGAGCATCGCCGCGCGGAGCGTGGCGCTGCGCAACGCGGGCGAGAAATGCTCGCGCTCGATCCCCAATGTCATCGTCTCGTCGACGCGGATGCCGCGCGCGCGCAGTCGCTCGGTCAGCACCGGACCATTGGTGACGACGGTATCGAACTTGTCGAGCCAGCGGTTCATGTAGCGATCGTACCAGCCGAACGCGCGCTCGATCGTCGCTTCCGACGCAACCCGTGCGAACCAGCGCTTGGGATAGGTCTCGAGATTGTCGTTGTGCATGAACCACGAGCGCAGGGCATCGCCCTGCCACTCGGCGACGATCGCCGCGGACCGCCACGGCGCGCAATTCTCGACCACGTCGGGGCGGTAATGATCGAGCAGCGCGTGAACCGGCGCCGCGTCCCAGAACAGCCCGTAGTTCGAGTCGAACGGGATGCCCGGCGACTTGACGTAATGGATGCGCGCGCCGCCGGGGCGCTCCTCGACGAGATCCTCGCGCCCGGGCGCGATCACGATCTGCTGGTGCCCCAGTTCGGACATCAGCGCCATTTTCCGGTCGAGGTACGAGCGTACCCCGCCGCCGGTCGGCGAGTAGAATTCGTTGACGTCGACGATCCGCATGGTCCGTCTCCCGATCAGCGCATGAAGCCGAAGCCGCCCAGCCCGCGCAGATATTGCGCGCGGATCGTGGTGCGGGTGAGGCCGGGGCCGACGTCGATCAGCGCGTCGACCAGCTTGGGGCGCGCGCGCCCGATCTTGTGATTGCTGGGGAAGCCCGCGCCGTCGCTCCAGAAGTTGAACTTGCGCTTGCCGTCGCGATCATGGCCGAGGAACAAGGCATAGCGGCCCGGCCGCGGCACGCGGATGCAGATCGCGGCATCGCCCGACGCGGGCGGGGCGATCGAGACGCGGCGGAAGAACTTGCCCTCGCGCGCCAGATCGTCGTCGCCCGCCAGAAAGTCCTTCTCATTGGGTGGGTACAGCTCCAGCTTCAGCGTGCCGGTGCGGTCCTTCAGCCCGGTGACCGTGGCGAGGATCGCCGGGCCCGGCGCGGTGCGGGTGCAGGCGGCGGCGTCGCTGCCCAGCACCTGCGCCCCGGCGGCCGGCGCGGCGAGCGTCAGCAGACCGGTCATGGCGATCGTCAGCGTTCCTCGCGCCATTTGCGCATCCTTTCCGTCACATATACCGCGCCGAACAGCAGCAGCAGCAGCCCATGCATCACCACGGTTGACGCTGCGGTGAACGCCATCAGGTCCGACAACGACCGGTCATGCCCGATGACCAGGATCGCGAAATTGGCGAAAAGCAGGTCTTTGTTGGGCAGGAACGGCAAACGCGACACCAATTGCCGCCCCGCGATCAGAAACAGCCACATGCCGACCGAGACGCTGGGGATCGCCCAGGCCCAGGCGAGCGCGATCGTGACGCAGGTGCCGCCGATCCGCAGCAGATCGATCCAGAAGATGAACCACAGATCGCGCCGCGGCAGCGAGAAGACGCGTTTGGAGAAGAGGATCAGCCCCAGCGACAGCGCAGTGGCAAACACCAGCGACCAGATCATCGCCGCCACCACCTCGGGCGCGATCAGCTGATAGCCGAGCGGCAGCGCGATCGCCGCGAGCAGCAGCGCGGTGACGTTGCCGGTGATGCCGGAGACGATCGTGACGTCCTTCACCGCCCCGAACGGCGCGGCGACCAAGTCGAGCCGTGCGCGCGCCCAGGCGTAGAAATAGGCGTCGCCCGAATAGCCGATCAGGATGTCGTTCGCGATCCGCTTGCGGTTGAGCGCCGGGAAGGCGGCGGCGGGGACGTTCCACAGCCGCCGGAAAATGACGAAGTCACAGACCGGCAGCGTGAAATAGGACGCCAGGAAGAAGAGATAGAAGCCCCATGACACCGGGGTCACGCGCCGGACGCCGGCGAGGCCGTCGTCGAACAGCTCATAGCCGACCCCGATCAGCATCGCGATGCTCAGCACCGTCGCCAGCAGCATCGGCCAGCGCCGGCGCAGCGTCTGGACCGGCTTCAGCGCGACCAGCGGCGCGGCATCGGCGGCAGACATGGTCGAGGGAGTTGAAGCTGGCTCGTCGACGCGCAATCGGTTCTTCCTGCGCCCGTTCCTACACGGGACGCGGGCTTTAGCAGCGTCCGGCGGGGCGCGCCAGCCGTGCCGCGCAACGGTCAGTCGTGCGGCTGGCTGTCCTCGACGTTTTCGGAGCGGCGCTCCATTGCGGTCTTGAGGATCGCGGTCATCGGATCGGCGAGCGCCAGCCCCATGATCCCGAACAGCGCGCTGGCGAGGATCTGCGCGCCGAGCGTCAGCGCCGGGGGCAGGTCGACGGTGCGCTTGGCGACCATCGGGATCACGACATAGCCGTCGAAGGTCTGCACGACGATATAGACGACGATCGCCAGCACCCCGGTGTGCACGCCCGCCGAAAAGCCGACCGCGACCATCAGCGCGCCAGAGATGAACGCGCCGATATTGGGGATGAAGGCGAGCAGGCCGGTGAGAATGCCGAGGATCATCGCCATCGGCACCCCGACGATCCACAAGGCGATCGCGGTCAGCACGCCTTCGAACGCCATGCCGAGCAGGCGTCCGGCGAGCAGCCGGCGCAGCGTCTGCGCCATGCGCTTGACCGTTACGGCGAACTCGATGCGGTGGCGCTCGGGCACCATCCATTGCATCCCGCGCTCATAGCCGTGCGGGTCGATCGCGATGAACAGCCCGAGCACGACGATCATGAAGCCGCTGGTCAGCGCGCCCGCGGCGGTGCCCAGCCAGCTGGTGACGCGGCCCAGCGACGCCATCGCCTGTCTGGCGACGCCGCCCAGGTCACTGACGCCCGGCATCAGCCCCTGCGCGCTCAGCCAGCCGCTGACGCGCAGCACCTGCACCTCGACGGTCGAGCGGAGTTGCTGTGCCTGGGCGGTGATCTGGACGCCGGCGAGATAGAAGGTGCCGAGCAGGAAGGCGATGGTCAGCAGGCAGACGATCAGCAACCGCCAGCTGCGCCCGATCGGCAGCACGCGCCCGAGCAGCCGCACCCCACCGTCGAGCAGCGCGGCGAAGACGAGCGCCGCGAAGATGATGAGCAGCGGCTGGATCAGCAGGACCACCAGCGCGATCGCGCCGGCCATCCCGAGCCAGACCGCGGCGCGGCGGATTTCGTGGCGCGTCGATTCGTCCCGCACCTCGGTGGGACTGGCGCCGGCGCGGACGCGGACCCGCTCGCCACCGGCGTCGATCCGCACCTCGGGCGTGTCGCTCATGGGACGCGCGTCGGGTGGAGCGAGGTGCCCGCGCGACCGCCGCGCAGCGCGCGCGGCCAGCTCAGCGGGTTCCAGCCGGCGCTGCCGTCAACCGAAAAAGTGATGAACTCGGCGCGGCCGCCGATATTCTCATATGGCACCGGCCCGCCCAGCCCGCGCTCGAACCCGCCGAGCGCGAAGCGGCTGTCGGCGGAGCGGTCGCGATTGTCGCCCATCAGAAAGACGTGGTTTGCCGGGATCGTCACCGGGCCATAATTGTCGCCGACACTGTCCGGTTCCAGATCGACCGTGTCGTAGCGGCGGCCGTTGGGCAGCGTCTCGGTGACGATCGGCAGGTGGCAGACCGCGCTGCCGTCGGCGCGCTCCTGCCGTGCGCCGGGATATTGCGCCGGATCGCAGGTCGCGTTCGCGTCGACGGGCAGGTCGCGATAATGGAGCGGGCCGCGCGGCACCGGCACGCCGTTGAGGATCACGACGCCGCCGCGCACCGCCAGCGTATCGCCCGGCAGCCCGATCACGCGCTTGATATAGTCGCTCGACTGGCCCGGCGGCGTGACGATCACCACGTCGCCGCGCTCGGGCAGGCTGCCCCAGATGCGGCCATGGACGAACGGCACCTGCACCGACCAGCTGTCGACCGGCTGGTGGAGCAACGTGCCGCGGACGATCGCGACCGGATCGGGGATCGTCGGCGAAACGAACGACCAGCCATACGCAAATTTCGACACCACCAGCCGATCGCCGACCAGCAAGCCGGGGAGCATCGATTCGCTCGGGATGTAGAAAGGCTTGGCGATGAAGCTGTGGAAGCCGAGCACCGCCAGCAACAGCCAGAACAATCCCTTGATCTCGCCCCACCAGTCGAAGCCGGTGCGCGGCGCGGCCGCCTCGGCCGTGGCGGGCGGGGGCGTGCGGTCGCCGGTCAATGCGATATCCTCTGCCACGCGGTCACTCGGCTCCTGCATGTCGGTCGGCAATGGCCTCGATGATGACGAATGCCTGCGCCCAGGGATGGTCGTCGGTCAATGTCAGATGGATGCGCGCGCTGTGCCCGGCGGGGATCATGGCATCGAGCCGCGCCTTCGCGCCGCCGGTCAGCGCCAGCGTCGGCGCGCCGGAGGGAGCGTTGACGACGCCGATGTCCTTCATGAATACCCCGGCCTTGAACCCGGTGCCGACCGCCTTGGAAAACGCCTCCTTCGCGGCGAAGCGCTTGGCGAGCGTGCCGGCCTTGGTGAACGGGCGGCGATCGGCCCTGGCGCGCTCGACCTCGGTGAAGACGCGCGCCTCGAAGCGGTCGCCGAAGCGTTCGAGCGAATGCGCGATCCGCTCGATGTTGCACAGGTCGGAGCCGAGCCCGACGATCATGCCGCCATTCCGGGCAGGATCAAGATCCACATGGGCAAAGCGGCAAGCGTCCACGCCAAGCCCTTCTCCGTGCGGGACGCCTTCACGATGGCGACGCCGTGGAGCGCCGCTGCGATCGCCGATGCCAACGTCACGACACCCATGCCGGCGTCGAAGCCGTCCTCGACGTTCACCAGCAACGCCATTACCAGCAACCCGAGCGCCGCGGCCCCGCACCCGGCGACGTTGACGGCGACGAGCGTGAACGCCTTCGCCGTCGGCAGACGCGCGGCCGGGCCGGTCACCGTGCTTCGTCCATCAACGCCTTCATGCGCCGCACGCTGTCCTCCAGCCCGGTGAAGATCGCCTCGCCGATCAGAAAATGGCCGATGTTCAGTTCGCGGACTTGCGGGATCGCCGCCACGGGCGTGACATTGTCGAAAGTCAGGCCGTGCCCGGCGTGGACCTCGATCCCGTTCTTGGCCGCCAGCGCCGCGGCATCGGCGAGCCGGCGCAGCTCGGCATTTCGGGCGTCGCCGTCCAGCTCGGCATAGCGGCCGGTGTGCAGCTCGACGACCGGCGCGCCGAGCGCGACCGCCGCGGCGATCTGGCGCGGGTCGGGCTCGATGAACAGCGAGACGCGGATCTGCGCCGCGCCGAGTTCGCGGACCATCGGCGCGAGGCGGTCGTGCTGCCCGGCGGCGTCGATCCCGCCCTCGGTGGTGCGCTCCTCGCGCTTTTCGGGGACGATGCAGGCGGCGTGCGGGCGATGGCGCAAGGCGATCGCCAGCATCTCGTCGGTCGCCGCCATCTCCAGATTGAGCGGAATCGCCAGTTCGGCGGAGAGCCGCGCGATGTCCGCATCGGTGATGTGGCGGCGATCCTCGCGCAGATGCGCGGTGATGCCATCGGCGCCAGCCTGCGCGGCGAGCAGCGCGGCGCGCACCGGATCGGGCAGCCCGCCGCCCCGCGCGTTCCGCACGGTCGCGACATGGTCGATATTGACCCCGAGGCGCAACGGGCCGCCCATCGTCACGCCGCCGCCCGGCTGCCCGGTTTGATCGCCGGGATCGCCTGAAGTTCAGGCGGCAGATCGTCGGGCTGGTAGGTCGGCACCTCCAGCCGGATCAGCGGGAAGAACGGCACGCCGATATCCGCGGTGCCGTTCGAGCGGTCGACCAGCGCCGCGCCCGCGATCACGCGCCCGCCAGCCGCCTCGATCGCCTTGATCGCCTCGCGGCTCGACAGGCCGGTGGTGACGACATCCTCCATCATCAGCACCTCCTGCCCGGGCTCCAGCCGGAAGCCGCGACGCAGCTCGAAGGTGCCGGTCGGGCGCTCGACGAACATCGCGTCGACGTCGAGCGCGCGCGCCATCTCCTGCCCGGCGATCACCCCGCCCATCGCCGGGGCGACCACCGCGGTGATCCGCTCGCGCAGCGCGGCGGGGATCCGCGCCGCCACGCCCTCGGCGAGTCGCGCGGCGCGGCGCGGGTTCATCAGCACGCGCGCGCATTGCAGGTAGCGCGGGCTGCGCAACCCCGAGGAAAGGATGAAATGCCCTTCCAGCAGCGCGTCGGCGGCGCGGAATTCGGCGAGCACGTCGTCGTCGGTCATCGTGTGCTTGGTCTCCTGCGCGCGCCATAGAAGCCCGCCTGCGCCCGCGCAACGCGCCTCGGGCGAGAAAAGCGCGGACGCACGCCCCCTTGAGGCGAGGGGATGCCATGCTATAGGCAGATGCAGGAGGGGCGCTTCGATACGCCCGGTACGCGAATGCGCACCACCACAGGGGTGACGATAAAGAGATGCTGAGAACCGGGATCAAGGGTTGGGTATTGGCAGCGGGCTTCGCGCTGACCGCCCTGACGGGCGCGGGTAGCGCAGGCGCGCAGGCGCCGGCTGGTGCCGCGACGTCCCCCGCCACCGCGGCCACCGCCGCGCCGAGCGGGCTGCGCCCCGCCGACTCGAATCAGGGTCAGGCCGGCGGCACCGTGCAAAAGGCAGATGCCGCGCCGCAATCGCCCGCGCTGGCGATGGACGGCGCACCGGCCTTCAACGCCACCACCTCGGCGCCCGGTGTCGGGCAGCCGCTCGACGGCGTGATCCACATCCAGCCGCAGGTCACCAAGAACGGCCTGCGCGCGCACTGGTTTCACGATCGCATCCTCT
>Ga0265798_10008778_pt1 | contig 12794 bp, 8 predicted proteins | sample P3T30metagenome_FD_192430 | JGI IMG/M metagenome (GOLD analysis project Ga0265798, IMG submission 192430) | Plant litter microbial communities from East Loma Ridge, Irvine, California - P3 T30 | ecosystem: Environmental > Terrestrial > Plant litter > Unclassified | place: USA: California...
AGCGTCGCGATCAGGGTCGTGATCTGCTCGGACGACAGCATTTTCTCGAAGCGCGCCTTTTCCACGTTCAGCACCTTGCCGCGCAGCGGCAGGATGGCCTGGAACTTGCGGTCGCGGCCCTGCTTGGCGGAGCCGCCCGCCGAGTCGCCCTCGACGATGTACAGCTCGGCCAGCGCCGGGTCGCGTTCCTGGCAGTCGGCCAGCTTGGAGGACAGGCCCAGGCCGTCCATCACGCCCTTGCGGCGGGTCAGGTCGCGCGCCTTGCGGGCGGCTTCGCGCGCGCGCGCCGCTTCGACGATCTTGCCGCAGATGATCTTGGCGTCGTTCGGCTTTTCCATCAGGAAGTCGGTGAGCGTCTTGGCCACGATCTCCTCGACCGGGCCGCGCACTTCCGAGGACACCAGCTTGTCCTTGGTCTGCGAAGAGAACTTCGGCTCGGGCACCTTGACCGACAGCACGCAGGTCAGGCCTTCGCGCATGTCGTCGCCGGAGATTTCGACCTTGGCTTTCTTGGCGAAATCGTGCTCGTCGATGTACTTGTTGATCACGCGCGTCATGGCCGCGCGCAGGCCGGTCAGGTGGGTGCCGCCGTCGCGCTGCGGGATGTTATTGGTGAAGCACAGCACCTGTTCGTTGTAGGCGTCGTTCCACTGCATCGAGACGTCGACCGAGATATTCGTGTTCTGGTCCGACATGCGGTCGCCGGTGGCCTGGAACACGGTCGGGTGCAGCACGGTCTTGGCCTTGTTGATGTACTCGACGAAGCCGCGGGTGCCGCCCTCGAAGGCGAAGATTTCTTCCTTGCCGTTGCGCTGGTCCGACAGCTTGATGTTGACGCCGTTGTTCAGGAACGAGAGTTCGCGAATGCGCTTGGACAGGATCTCGTAGTGGAACTCGACGGTCGTGAAGATTTCCTCGTCGGCCCAGAAATGCACCTCGGTGCCGCGCTTGTCGGTCTCGCCGATGACCTTGATGGGCGACACCTGCACGCCATCGATGACTTCGATTTCGCGGTTCTGGGCGACGCCGCGCACGAATTCCATCTGGTGTACCTTGCCGTTCTGGCGCACGGTCACGCGCAGCAGCTTCGACAGTGCGTTCACGCACGACACGCCGACGCCGTGCAGGCCGCCCGACACCTTATAGGCGTTCTGGTTGAACTTGCCGCCGGCGTGCAGTTCGGTCAGGGCGATCTCGGTGGCCGAGCGCTTCGGCTCGTGCTTGTCGTCCATCTTGAGGCCGGTCGGGATGCCGCGGCCGTTGTCGGTGATCGAAACCGAGTTGTCGGAATGGATCGTGACGTGGATTTCGGTGCAGTAGCCGGCCAGCGCCTCGTCGATCGAGTTGTCCAGCACCTCGAACACCAGGTGGTGCAGGCCGGTACCGTCCGAGGTGTCGCCGATATACATGCCCGGACGCTTGCGCACGGCCTCCAGGCCCTCCAGGATCTGAATCGACGATGCGCCGTATTCTTCCGCCTGCTTGGCGGCGGTTTCCACTACTGCTTGAGTGTTCTCGGACATGACTGCTTTCTCAAAAAACGTGTAATCCAGACGGGCTGGCGTAGGCCAGCTGTCTAAGTCGTCGCTTGTTTGCGGAGGATGCTTGAGGCGCCGGCTTCGTCCGGCAAACTTGGGTCCCTGCCTTGGCAGGGACGACGGATCGAAAGGTAGCGGCATGAACAGGGCCGCTGGCCTTCAAACCGTCGTCCCTGCGTAGGCAGGGGCCTGATTCCCCTGCAAACCGCTACCGCAAGAATGCACGCGGCAACAGGACGAATATATGGGCGTTTGGCCCTAATTAAATACGCATCGGCATGACGACATACTTGAAGTCGCCATTGTCCGGAATCGACATCAGCGCCGACGAATTCGAATCGCCCAACGCAATGTTCACCTGCTCGCATTTCAGGTTGTTCAGCACGTCCAGCAGGTAGGTCACGTTGAAACCGATGTCGATCGCGTCGCCGCCGTAGTCGATTTCCAGTTCTTCCACCGCTTCTTCCTGGTCGGCGTTGGTCGAGCTGATCTTCATGGAGCCGGGCGCGATCAGGCAGCGCACGCCCTTGAATTTATCGCTGGTCATGATCGCGGCGCGTTGCAGCGAACGCAGCAGTTCTTCGCGGCCGATCGTGAAATCGTTCTTGTAGCCCTTGGGGATCACACGGGTGTAATCCGGGAACTTGCCCTCGACCAGCTTCGACACCAGCTCGATGTCGGCGAAGGTCAGCTTCACCTGCGAGGCGGCGATGTCCAGGCGGACGGTCTCGTCGCTTTCTTCCAGCAGGCGCTGCAGTTCGATGATGGTCTTGCGCGGGATGATGACTTCCTGGCGCTCGAATTCCTGGTCGGCTTCCACCTGCGCGAAGGCCAGGCGGTGGCCGTCGGTGGCGACCGCGATCACCTTGTTACCGTCCAGCACCAGCAGCAGGCCGTTCAGGTAGTAGCGGATGTCCTGCTGGGCCATCGCGAAGTGCACCATGTTGAACAGGTGCTTCAGGGTCTTTTGCGGCAGGGTGACGCTGGCGTTGTGGGTATCGGCCACGGCCACGGTCGGGAATTCCTCGGCCGCCAGGGTCTGCAGGGCGAAGCGCGACTTGCCGCTCTGGACCGTCAGGCGCTTGTTCAGCAGGGTCATGGTGACGTCGCCGGATTCCGGCAGCGCGCGCAGGATGTCGAGCAGCTTGCGTGCGGCGACCGTGGTGCCGGCGGCTTCAGGACCCGAGCCGATGTTCGCCAGGGTCGTGATCTGCACCTCGGTGTCGGTCGAGAGGAACGAGACGCTTTCGCCGTCCTTGCGGATGAGGATATTGGCCAGAATCGGCATGGTGTGCCGACGCTCGACAATACCACTCACGATTTGCAGTGGCCGGAGAAGCGTGTCTCGGGTGGATTTGACCAGTTGCATAATGTCCTCGGTAGGTTTTAAGGGTAAAAATGTTGTTTGCGCAATATTTTGCCAGAAATCACTACGGAAAAACCCCCTTTCGCAACGGTGGAGCAGGGGGCCTTGTTTGCCCGTACTGTTGCTCCGGCAATCAGCCCTTCAGTGTCTGTTCCAGCACGTGCAATTCGTGGTTGCACTCGGCATTCTTGGTGCGGTCCTGGGCGATCTTGCGCACCGCATGCAGCACGGTCGTATGGTCGCGGCCGCCGAACAGTTCGCCGATCTCCGGCAAGCTCTTCTGCGTCAGCTCCTTCGCCAGGTACATCGCGATCTGGCGCGGACGCGCGATATTGGCCGGGCGCCGCTTCGAATACATGTCGGCGACCTTGATGTTGAAGAAGTCGGCGACGGTCTTCTGGATGTTTTCCACCGAAATCTGGCGGTTCTGCACCGACAGCAGGTCTTTCAGGGCTTCCTTCACCACGTCGATGGTGATGTCCTTGCCGTGGAAACGCGAATAGGCCAGGATCTTGCGCAGCGCGCCTTCGAGCTCGCGCACGTTCGAGCGCAGGTGCTTGGCCACGAAGAAGGCCACGTCGTCGTTCAGCACCACGCCTTCCGATTCCGCCTTCTTCATGAGGATGGCGACGCGCATCTCCAGTTCCGGCGGTTCGATCGCGACCGTGAGGCCGGAGTCGAAGCGCGAGATCAGGCGGTCGTCCATGCCGGTGATTTCCTTCGGATAGGTGTCCGACGTGATGATGATCTGCTTCTTGGCCGCGATGAGCGCCTCGAACGCATAGAAGAATTCTTCCTGCGTGCGGCTCTTGCCGCCGAAGAACTGGATATCGTCGATCAGCAGCATGTCCAGCGAGTGGTAGTAATGCTTGAAGTCGTCGAAGCCCTTGCGCTGGTAGGCGGTGACGACGTCGCGCACGTACTGCTCCGCATGGATGTAGCGGATGCGCGCGCCCGGCTGGTCGGCCATCACCTGGTTGCCGATCGCATGGATCAGGTGGGTCTTGCCGAGGCCCACGCCGCCGTAGAAGAACAGCGGGTTGTAGGACACGCCCGGATTGTTGGCGACCTGGATCGCGGCGGCGCGCGCCAGCTGGTTGGCCTTACCGGTGACGAAGGTCTCGAAGGTCAGGTCCGGATTCACGCGGCTCTGTTCGCGGCGCGGATTGTTGGCGATGACGTTGTCGGGCGTGACCACCGGGGTCGCCGGGATGGTCGTGTCGGCGGCGGCATTGATGCCGAGCGCGCCGCCCATGCCGCTCATCGGGCTCGGCACATACGGGGCGGGGGCGGGGGCCGACGGCGCCGAGGCGACCGGCTTCCTGGCTTCGCTCAGCTTGGGATCGAGCACGAACAGCACGTCGACCGGACGCTCCCAATACTGGGAGGCCAGCTGGGTGATGCGGTTGGCAAACTGCGTCTTGACCCAGTCGAGCTTGAAGCGGTTGGGCGCGGCAACGCGCAGCTTGCCGTCCTCGTAATCGAGGGCGACCAGCGGTTTGATCCACGCGGTATATTGCTGCGGCGTCAGCTCGAGTTCCAACTGCCTGGAACAGGTCTGCCAAAAGTTATCCATACATCGACTAGGTTAAGCGTAACACTCTATTTTACCTGTGTTCTCGCAAGTTATCCACAGGCGCGACGCACTTTTTCCACTGATACTCAACAGCCCGGCAATGGGCGCCCGGGCCATGAATGCTGTCTTGACACAACGGCTTCCTTGACAGTGGAACGGTGAATAGGGTCTAATTCAGGGTTCCCCGCCCGCACGCAGTATCAAATCGATATCACGCGCATGGGCGACAAGCTCTGCTGTGGCGTGACGCTGGCTTAACAACTGCGAAATGTCATTGGCGTAATGCTGCCTCGCAAGCGAGCGCAGCCCGATTTGCATTCTAATTTGCTTTAAGCGAGACCACCATGAAACGTACTTACCAACCTTCCGTCGTTCGTCGCAAGCGCACGCACGGCTTCCGCGCACGTATGGCTACCCGTGGCGGCCGCCAGGTCCTGAACGCTCGCCGCGCCAAAGGCCGCAAGCGTCTGGCTGTCTAAGCCAGCCGAAGCTGTTGTCGATCGCAGTCAGCCAATGACTGGCGAAGGTTCGCACGACTTCGCGCGCGTTCGGCGAATCGTAAAAACGGATGAGTTTTCATCCGTTTTTCGTTTGCGCCCTGCACAAAAAACCGCGCATTTCGTGCTCTACACCCGACCGAATGCCCTGCCTCATGCGCGGCTGGGCGTCGTCGCGGCCAAACGGTTCGCGCCGCGCGCGGTAACGCGCAATACCATCAAACGCATCACGCGCGAGCTGTTCCGCACCACGCCGCTGCCGGCGCTGGATTGCATCGTGCGCCTGGCGCGCCCGGTCAATACCAAGGCCGGCCCGGCCACCAATGCCGCCCTCAAGGCGCTGTTGCACGCCGAACTGGCGCGCCTGTTCGCCCTGCAGGCGCCGCGCGGGCGCAAGCCGGACAGCGCCACGCCGCCGCCAGGCCAGCCGGGACTATCATGAACCGGCTGCTCGTCTGGCTGTTGCGCGGTTACCAGTTGATGGTGTCTCCGATGCTCGGACAGAATTGCCGTTTCTATCCGACCTGTTCCAATTACGCGATCGAAGCCGTCAAGGTCCACGGTGGCGCGCGCGGCGGCTGGCTGGCCTTGCGCCGCCTGTGCCGTTGCCATCCGTGGCATCCCGGCGGCGTCGATCCGGTGCCTCGTCCCGGGGAGCCGTCCCCTCCAACCGCTTGCGGTTGCAAGCATTCCTGAATTAGACCAATGGAAATCAATAAACGTACCATCCTGTGGATCGTGTTCGCCGTCTCGCTGGTCGTCCTGTGGAACGACTGGATGGTGTCCAACGGCAAGCAGTCGATGTTCTCGGCGACCCCGCCGGCCAAGGTCGCCACCGCGCCGACGCCGACCAGGGTGAACGACCTGCCCGCCGGCGCCAGCGCGCCTGCCGTGCCGGGCTCGGCGCCCGCCGCGGGCACTGCGCCTGCCGCGGTCCAGACCCAGATCGTCACCGTCACCACCGACGTCTACAAGGTCGACATCGACACCGCCGGCGGCGTGATCCGCCGCCTGGAACTGCTGCAGTACCGCGACAAGATCGACTCGACCAAGAACCAGGTGCTGTTCCAGCAGAACGGCGCGCGCGTCTACCTGGCGCAGACCGGCCTGACCGGCGCCAGCGCGGCCGGCGTGCTGCCGAACCACAATACGCCGTTCACGGTCCGTCCGGGCGTGCGTACCCTGGACGGCAACGGCCAGGTGCAGGTGGTGCTGGATGCGGAGCAGGGCGGCGTGCGCCTGACCAAGACCTTCACGTTCAAGCGCAACGACTACGTGATCGACGTGCGCCACGACGTGAGCAACCTGACGCAAGCGCCGGTTTCTCCGTCGCTGTACCTGCAGCTGCAGCACGACGGCAGCAAGCCGGAGGGCGACACCTTCTTCAACAGCAGCTACACCGGCCCGACCCTGTGGACCTCGCAGAACCACTACGAGAAGCTGACCTTCGAGAAGATCGCCAAGGGCAGCGTCGAGCACACGACCAAGGCCACCGACGGCTGGATCGCGATCTCGCAGCACTTCTTCGTCTCGGCCTTCATCGCACCGGAGCGCCTGCAGCGTGACATCTACACCAAGAACCTGGGCAACAACCTGTTCGCCATCGGCGAGACCCTGCCGCTGGGTTCGATCGCCCCGGGTGCGACCGTGTCGAACGCCTCGCGCCTGTACTCGGGCCCGCAGGTGCAGAACATCCTGGAACACGTGACCCCGGGCCTGGACCTGGTGCGCGACTATGGCTGGGCAGCGATCATCGCCAAGCCGATTTTCTGGACCATGGACCACCTGCACCAGATGACCGGTAACTGGGGCTGGACCATCATCGCCCTGACCATCCTGATCAAGCTGCTGTTCTTCCCGCTGTCGGCGGCCGGCTACCGCAGCATGGCCAAGATGCGCACCGTGACGCCGAAGATGCAGGCGCTGCGCGAGCGCTTCAAGAACGATCCGGCCAAGATGCAGCAGGCCACGATGGAGCTGTACAAGTCCGAGAAGATCAACCCGCTGGGCGGCTGCCTGCCGATCGTGGTGCAGATGCCGGTGTTCCTGGCCCTGTACTGGGTGCTGCTGGCGTCCGTCGAGATGCGCGGCGCCCCGTGGGTGCTGTGGATCCACGACCTGACCGCGCCGGACCCGTACTTCATCCTGCCGATCCTGTACGCGATCTCGATGTTCATCACCCAGAAGCTGAACCCGCAGCCGGCCGATCCGATGCAGGCCAAGATGATGCTGTTCATGCCGCTGGCCTTCTCGGTCGTGTTCCTGTTCTTCCCGTCCGGCCTGGTGCTGTACTGGGTGGTCAACAACCTGATCTCGATGGCGCAGCAGTACGTGATCACCAAGCGCTATGCGGACGTGAAGTAAGCCCCGTCCGCGTCTCGAAGAGCCCGTGCCGACGCACGGGCTTTTTTTATTGGAAGAGCAAGATCCGTCGCCCCTGCGGAGGCAGGGGCCCAAGTCATACGCATTGCGACGGCGCCCGCAACATTGGACCCCTGCCTGCGCAGGGGCGACGCGGTGGCTGCTCCATCCGCTCGTTCGAATCAACTACAATCCCCTCCATGAAACTCGACACTTCCCCCATCGCCGCCATCGCCACCGCCCCCGGCCGCGGCGGCATCGGCGTGGTGCGCGCTTCCGGGCGCGCCCTGGCGCCGCTGGTCGACGCGCTGTTCCCGGGCGTGAAACTCGCCCCGCGCCACGCCACCTACATCCCCTTCAAGGCGCAGGACGGCAGCGTCATCGACGAAGGCCTGGCCTTGTACTTCAAGGGCCCGCATTCCTATACCGGCGAAGACGTGCTGGAACTGCAGGGCCACGGCGGTCCGGTGGTGCTGCGCATGCTGCTGGCGCGCGTGCTGGAAGCGGGCGCGGAGATCGGCCTGCGCCTGGCCGAGCCGGGCGAATTCACCCGCCGCGCCTTCCTGAACGACAAGCTCGACCTGGCCCAGGCCGAAGCCGTGGCCGACCTGATCGACGCCTCGACCGAAGCCGCCGCCAGGTCGGCCTCGCAATCGCTGTCCGGCGCGTTCTCGAAAGTGGTGCACGAGCTGGTGGAGAAGACCATCAACCTGCGCATGCTGGTCGAAGCCACGCTCGACTTCCCCGAAGAGGAAATCGACTTCCTCGAAAAGTCGAATGCGCGCGGCCAGCTCAAGGGCATCGTGGCGGCGCTGGACGCGGTGTTCCGCCAGGCCGCGCAAGGCGCGCTGCTGCGCGAGGGCCTGAACGTGGTGCTGGTCGGCCAGCCCAACGTGGGCAAGTCCTCGCTGCTGAACGCGCTGGCCGGCGCCGACGTGGCGATCGTCACCCCGATCGCCGGCACCACCCGCGACAAGGTCAGCGAGACCATCCAGGTCGAGGGCATCCCGCTGAACATCATCGACACCGCCGGCATCCGCGCCATCGACGAGGGCATCGACGTGGTCGAGCGCATCGGCATCGAGCGCACCTGGGGAGAGGTCGGCAAGGCCGACGTGATCCTGCACCTGCTCGACGCCAGCCTCGGCCCAGCCCTGGCCGACGAGCAGATCGTCGCCGCCTTCCCGGCCGGCGTGCCGGTGGTGCGCATCTGGAACAAGATCGACCTGTCCGGCCACAAGGAAAGCATGGACCAGAGCGCGGACGCGACCCACATCTACCTGTCGGCGCACGAGAAGATCGGCATCGACCTGCTGCGCGCGGAACTGCTGCGCATCGCCGGCTGGCAGCAGACCGGCGAGTCGCTCTACCTGGCGCGCGAACGCCATCTGATCGCCCTGCGCGCGGCGCGCGAGCACCTCGACCTGGCCGGCCAGCACGCGGCCCAGGACGACCAGTCGCTCGATCTGTTTGCGGAAGAGCTGCGGCTGGCGCAGGATCAGCTGTCGAGCATTACAGGGCAGTTCACGCCGGATGATTTGCTGGGGGTGATTTTCAGTCGTTTCTGTATCGGCAAATAAGCGATATATAAACCTGAAAGCCCCGCCCAGCGGGTCATGCCGTCCAGTTAGCGCAAGAATCGTCGCCCCAGCGTAGGCTGGGGCCCAAGTTCAGCGTCTCGACAACGCAGGAGAACTTGGGTTCCGGCCTACGCCGGAACGACGTTCATGCGCTAACTGGAAGGCATGGCCGCCCGAAAGGGCTTTTTTGTCCGGCGCGGCGCCGCAACCCTCTGCGAACATCCGGACATGTAAACTTGCTACCATTGTCCAGCCCACCACCACGCCAGAACACGACCTTGCCCGCCACCTTCGCTGCGCCCCCGGATGCCATCGCCTGGCTATGGAAGGACGCCGCCGTCCCCGCCTTTTCGCGCGCCGCCGTCGCCGTGGTCGACCGCCACGTCTGGCTGGCCGGGGACAAGGTGCTGGTGCGGCCGGGTGCCAGGCCGCGTGCGCTGGAGCCGGGTACCCGCGTGATACCGGTGGTGCACGTCGAGATCGACGCATTGCGCCCGCCCACCGGCCTGAATGCCGCCCGCGCCACCATCGTCAAGGCCGTGCACAGCGCGGCGCGCGCCTCGACCTCGGGCTGGGTCCAGCTCGACCTGGAGGCGCGGCCCTCGCAGCGCGACGACTATCGCGCGCTGGTGGCGGAGATTCGCGCCGGACTGCCGCGCAATGTGCGCTTCAGCGTCACCGCGCTGGGCTGGTGGTGCCGCTCGCCGGCCTGGCTCGATGGCCTGGCCGCCGACGAAGTGGTGCCGATGTTTTTCCGGATGGGGCGCGATAGGCACGCGCTGCGCGCCGTCGTGGCGGAGCGGCCGCAGCTGCTCCACCCGCTGTGCCGCGCCGGCAGCGCCGGTTTTTCGCGCCAGGAAGCGTTTGGGCAGGCGACGACGGCGCGCTACCGCCGCACGTATTGGTTCGACGAACGAGGATGGAAGGATTCCCCATGAAACGCGCATTTGCCGCCGCCGCCTTGTGCGTAGTCGCCGCGGGCGCCGCCGTCGCCAGCGGCGACTACGCACCGACCTACACCATGTTCAAGGCCTACACCGCGCCCGATATTCCGCTGGAGCGCTTCCAGGCCGGCGAGCTGGGCGTGCTGCAGCCGGGCATGCGCCGCGTCTACCTGTACACGGCCTGGCGCGCGATCATGCTCGGCCCGCAGGTGGCGCGCCGGCCGGGTACGCAGGGTGGCCTGGCGCGCGCCGACGGCAGTGCCTTCGGCGGCGGCTGGACCGAGGTGGATGCGGCGGGGCAGGCGCAACCCGGGCTGGCGCAGCGCGCCGCGGCCGTGCTGGGCTTGCAGGGCGACGATCCGCAGGCGCGCAAGATCGAAGCCTGCGCGCCCGCCGCCAACGCCTTTGCGCTGGCGACCCTGGCGCGGCTGTCGGCGCGCGCCGACGCCAACAAGGCGCGCGTGGACGGCTGGATCCGCGCCCAGTACCAGGTCGGCGAGGCTTGCCAGCAGGCCGAGGATGCGCGCTACGGCTGGCGCCAGGACAAGCTGCCGGCGATCGATCCGCCCCAGCCCCTGGCGGCGTCGGAGCCGGCGTACTGGCGCCAGTTGCGCGACTACCAGCGCGCGGCCTGGCAATTCCACGGCGCGCACTACGAACAGAGCACGCCGCTGTTCGAGCGCATCGGCGCCAGCGCCGATCACCCGATGCGGGGCCTGGGCGCCTACCTGGCGCTGCGCTCCGAAGTGCGGCGCGCGGTGGCCGGCGCCAAGGATGTGCCCCTGGCGCAGCGCGAAGCGCAGGCACTGGCGCTGGAACGCCGCGGCGGCGCCATTGCCGCCGATGCTTCGCTGGCGCCGATGCACGAGCCGGCGCGCGCGCTGCTGCGCTCGATGCGCGCCGCGCTGACCCCGGAATCGACCCTGGACGCCTTGAGCCGCTACCTCGACGATCCGGCCGCCGACCCCTACGCCCTCGACCGCCTGGGCGACTGGTCGGTCCTGATGGATGGCGCCAAGCGACCGGACTTGCGCGCCGCCCACGTCTACCTCGACTGGATCGAGACCGTACAGGCCTGCTCGGCGCTGGCATCCTGCGACGAACAGGCGGCTCACGCGCTGGAGCGCTGGCAGCGCGCCGGCGCCAGGGAGCGCGCGCCCTGGCTGGTCGCGGCCCTGATGCTGTCCGGAGCGATGACGCCGGAACTCGAGAAAGCCGCGCTGGCGCTGGGCGCCGACGACCCGGCTTACCTGACGGTGCGCTACCACCTGGCGCGCCTGTACCGCCTGCAGGGCAAGCAGGAGGTTGCGCGCGCGCTGGCCGATGCGGCCCTGCAGCGCCAGCTGTCTCGGGCCACGCGCAACCTGTTCCGCGAAGAGCGTTTCGCGCTTGCCGGCTCGGTGCGCGACGCCGCCGCCTACCTGCTGCGCACGAATATCGATTATGGCGGGGCCGGGAACGCCAGGCCGGACATGCTCAACGACGACGCCCTGGCCTGGGTCAACCATGGCCTGGCGCTGGCCGGGCTGGTCGAGCTGGCGCGCGTGGAATCGCTACCCCAGCAGCTTCGCACGCGCATCGCCGGCGCGGCCTGGATCCGTGCCGGACTGCTCGACCGGCCGCAAGAGGGCCGCGAAGCCGCCGCGCTGCTTGCCACGCTGGCGCCGGCACTGGCGGCGCCGACGGAGCCCTATATGCGCGCCGCGTCGGCATCGGAGCGCCGCCACATCGTGCTGGCGACGGCGGCGGCCTTCGGCCTGTCGGCGAATCTGGACATGGACAGCCCGAAGGTCGAGCGCGCCGGCGCCGGCGATGCGGTGGCGTCGATGTGGTGCTCGTTCAGGCAGGACCCGGACAGCGCCCCGGCGCGCTTCGCCTGGCGCCTGCCGCCGCCGCCGCAATTCGGCGACGCAGCCGCGCGGCGCGCCGAGCTGGCGCGGCTGGCCGCCCTGAAGACCGCCACCGGCGTGCTCGGCGACGACGTGCTGGCCCGGGCCGCCAGCCACCCGCAGGACCCCGAGCTGCCCTGGCTGCTGCATGTGGTGGTGATGTCGACCCGTGGCGGCTGCCTCGATGCGGATTCGAAAACCCTGTCGCGCAAGGCCTTCACCCTGCTGCACCGGCGCTATCCGGGCAGCGAGTGGGCGAAAAAGACGCCGTATTTTTACTGATCGGCTGGCGGCGTGCGGTCCAGCCAGGGCGCCAGCAGGCCTTCGGCCCAGTCCATGAAGGCGATCGCGCGCGCCGGCACGTGGCGCCGGCTGGGGTAGACGAAGGATACCGGCATCGGCGCCGCGCGATACGCCGGCAGCACTTCGACCAGCATGCCGGCCTGCAGCAGCGCGCGCACGCCGGACTCGGGGATCTGGGCGATGCCCAGTCCCGCCACGCAGGCGGCCTGGTAGGCCGCGGTGCCGTTCACGGTCAGCGCCGCGCCGACAGGCGCCAGGTGGGTTGCGCGGCCGTCGAACCATTCCCAGGCCGGGCTGCTGCCGCCCAGCTGCGCATCGTAGTGGACGATGCGGTGCGCGGCCAGGTCGTCCAGGCCGTGCGGCGTGCCGTGGCGGGCCAGGTAGGCGGGCGAGGCGCAGTTGACCAGGCGGTAGCTGCCCAGCGGGCGCGCCACCAGGCTGGAATCGGCCAGCGGGCCGGCGCGCAGCACGCAGTCGTAGCCTTCGCGGACCAGGTCGACGCGGCGGTCGGCGGTGCCCAGGTCGACCTGCAGTTGCGGGTGGCGCGCCATGAATTCGCCCAGGCGCGGCAGCACCACGCCGGTGGCGGCGGCCACCGACATGTCCACGCGCAGGCGGCCGGAAAGGCTGTCGCCGCCGTGGCGGAACATCGCGCGCAGCTCCTCGAATTCGCCCAGCAGCGCGCGGCTGCGCGCGTAATAGGCTTCGCCCTCCTGGGTCATCTGGACCCGGCGCGTGGT
>Ga0265798_10008779_pt1 | contig 12794 bp, 11 predicted proteins | sample P3T30metagenome_FD_192430 | JGI IMG/M metagenome (GOLD analysis project Ga0265798, IMG submission 192430) | Plant litter microbial communities from East Loma Ridge, Irvine, California - P3 T30 | ecosystem: Environmental > Terrestrial > Plant litter > Unclassified | place: USA: California...
ACATCATAAAAAAACAAAAAATAGTGCTTAAATCGGGGGATACCGCTGGAATAAGGTTTAGAATCGTCAGGGCTGTGCTCATAGGTTTAACAGTTATTCGGATAGTTGTATGGGCTTTTTTATTTGGAAGAACAGAACTTGAGATGCATAGTTTGCCAATTGATTTTTAATCAGATCTGCCATTTTCTGTCAGCGGTTTTTCATAAAACTTATGGGAATAAAAAATTAACAATTTGGTGGCAATTCATTTTGACACAGCCATTAATTTTGTGTTTTTCCAAACAACTAATCGTCCCAATCATGATTAATAAAGGGTTATCCAAAGTGGGTATATTTTTATTAAATATGCTTTCTCTTTTGCCGCTATTCATTTTATATAGATTGGCAGATGCTTTTTATGTGTTAATTTTTTATGTTTTTGGCTACCGTAGAAAAGTGGTTAAAGAAAATCTGGTTAATGCCTTTCCAGAGAAAACCACCGCTGAAATTTATGCGATAGAAAAACGGTTCTATAAATTTTTGGCTTCACTTTTTATCGAAGTGATCAAAATGAAAAGCATCTCCAAAAAAGAGCTTAATAAAAGAGTAAAATTTAAAAATACCGATCTGGTAGAAGCTTATCTTAAAAATAACGAAAGCGTAATCTTTTGCTCATCGCATTATGGCAATTACGAATGGGTGTGTATGGCCATTGGTTTAAATTTCTCTGGCGGGCATTACCCCATTTATAAACCTTTAAGCAGCGAAGTTTTTGACAACTGGTTCTTGACCATGAGAAGTAAATTCGGTAACCACATGGTGGCTATGCGCCAAACTTTAAGGGCGATACAGGCGAGTAAAAATGTAGCTACCATGTTTACTTTTGGAAGCGATCAGGCTCCTTCTAAAGATGAATCGAACTACTGGACGATGTTTTTAAACCAGGAATCATCTATCCAATTGGGCGTAGAAAAAATTGCAAAAAAAACCAATCGTCCTGTTTTTTACCTAAAGATAAATCATTTAAAAAGGGGCTATTACGAAGTAGACTGTGTTCCGATCTGTTTAAATCCTGCTGAAACTGCTGAATTTGAAATCACTGAAATGCATACCCACTTTTTGGAAGATATGATCAAAGAAGCGCCGGCTTATTGGTTGTGGAGTCACAGAAGGTGGAAATATAAACCAGAACAGAAAGTTCAGAAGGTGGTGGCAAGAGATCAGAATGTGATGGATGCCATGGTTTAAGCTATTTTGCGCCTCTAATTAAAATCTACATTTTTGTGGCATAGTTTTTTGAGTTGCTTTTTAATTTAGCAATTCAATTCGATCTGATATGATTAAAGAGGGGATTTCCCATTTGGGAATATTTTTTTTAGGCGTATTATCTCTGTTTCCACTATCTGTTTTATACATTCTGGCCGATGGAGCTTATCTACTGCTTTATTTTGTTTTCGGCTATCGTCGGAAAGTGGTGAGGAAAAATCTGTTAAATGCCCTTCCTGATAGAACATTACAAGAGATTATTCTTATCGAAAAACGTTTTTACCATTATCTGGCTTCACTGATATTTGAGATCGTAAAAATGAACAGCATCTCAAAAAAAGAAATAGAAAAGCGTTTCATTTTTAAAAATAAAGCCCGGGTTCAGGCTTATTTAGACCGTGGTGAAAGTGTATTGATCTGTTCGGCACATTATGGTAACTGGGAATGGGGCACGCTGTGCATCGGGCTCAACTTTCATGCAGATCATTATCCTATTTACAAACCTTTAACCAATCCGGTATTCGATAACTGGTTTAAAAAAGTTAGGAGCAGGTTCGGAAATAAACTCGTTGCTATGCGGCAGACCATGCGTGCATTGCAGGCCAGTAAAGGTAAACCAAGTATCTTTAGTTTTGGGAACGATCAGGCGCCATCGAAAGACGAATCGCATTATTGGACCACTTTTATGCACCAGCCCAGTTCTGTTCAATTGGGGATTGAGAAAATTGCGAAACGTACCGGTCAACCGATATTCTATTTCAAAATAAATGTGCTTAAGCGCGGTTTTTACAGTGTGGATTGTGTTCCATTGTGTTTAAATCCAGCAGAAACCACTCAATTTGAAATTACTGAACTTCATACGCGCTTTCTGGAGCAAATGATTAATGAAGAACCCGCCTATTGGTTGTGGAGTCACAAACGATGGAAATATAAGCCTAAACCAGAAGTGTTTCTTAGCAAAAATGAAATGTTAAGACAGGCTTAAATGTTTATACCTTGAATGTAAAATAACCTTGTCATTAATAAGAGTCTCCGTACATGCATCTACCTCTTTGCTGTAGTAGGTTTTCATCTTGTTTTTGATAATTTCACGACCAATATTAGATTTGTAGCATTTATTGTTTCGTATAAACATTATGATTTGACTTTTTAAATTTTCCATCAGTTCTAAATGTATTTGAATGGATTTTCGGATTATCTTGGGAGAAAAATCAACGTGCCCGACACTGAAAGATATTTTTTTATCTATTTTTTTTAAAAGTTGATTGGGGATTCTAAAAACTTTTATTTGTTGGAAAGAATTGTCCTTTTGAATCTCTCCGATAAATTTATGAAGGTCAGATATTGATATAAAATGGAAGCAATCTTTAAGATCTTCATTTTCATCTCTCTCTATAAATGCGATCCAAACCTGCATTTGTACAGATTTTTGTAATTCTATTAATGCATTAATTTCTGAAATAAATAAAGCAAAAAAAGCTTCTTTGTTATTAGCACAATTCATTTTGGCTCTACATTTAACATCAAAGAGAATTGTACCAAGGTCTTTAATGTTTAATAAAAAATCTGGGCGTTTCGATTCGGAATGATCTAATAACGTTTTTGATTTTTCTATGCCATTGGGTCCCTGACCAATATATAAGTAAGGTATTTTGTTATCATCTAATAACTTTTTAAATTTAAGTTCCCCATAAATCCAATTAATTCTAGCTTAGATAGAAAATCATTTATTTTAGCTGATTTGTATTCTTTAGGTATAATATAGGTTTCCTGGTCTGTTTTGACTTCGTTTTTTTTGAATTGAGTAGCGCCTTTATGAATTAAAAGGGAATTTTCATCAAAACTATATTTTAGATAGCTCATAGATTTAATTATGACTAAGTATTTTTAATTAAATACAAAATAATAAACAATTTTAATATCTAATTAATTTATTTTGATATCAATTTTAAACTACAAATGAAAACCTTTAAAAAGATACTTTTAATCCTGATATATTCCTTTTTTTTACTACTTTTTGCGCTCCTGATCTGGAAACCATACCTCAGAAGGGTATTAAGGTATAGAACGCCCAGCGCCGAAACTTATAAAATTTTTCCACAGGAAGTTTCACGTAAAAGTGATTCGGCTTTTCATTTTATCAGACCTGTAAAACAAAGGAACGATCTGGATACACTTCATGTATTAGATGGAAATAACCGATCCATTCCCTTAAAAGACTATTTAAAAAATGGACAGGTCAATGTTTTTATCGTGATCAGGAATGATAGTGTTTTATATGAACGATATGATAAGGGTTATAGCGATAGCACCTTAAAGAGTATATTTTCTGGAGCCAAGAGTATGATTTCTATTGCTATCGGTCAGGCATTGGCAGATCATAGCATTAAAAGCTTAGATGATAAAGTAACACAATACATTCCTGAATTAAGATCGAACCCTGCATTTGCGCAAATTACTTTAAAAAACCTCCTGGATATGAAATCTGGACTTGAATTTCAGGATGCGTTGGGTGGGATTGTAAAGGCATTTTTCTCCGACGAAGCCAAATATTATTATACTGATGATATGAAAGCGCAGTTGATGAAAGTTAAACTGGTAAATAAGCCTGGCACGGTTTGGGTGTACAAAAGTATCGATCCGATTTTATTGGGCTGGGTTTTAAAGAAAGCAACCAGTAAATCAGTGGCGCAGTATTTTGAAGCCACGGTGTGGAAACGGATTGGCACTCAATATAATGCTACCTGGGGGTTAGATCAGGTAAATGGTTTAACCAATACTGCCAGCCGTTTTCAGGTAACGGCGATTGATTTTGCTAAAATCGGACGTCTATATTTGAATAAAGGGAAATATCATGGAAAGCAGATTGTTCCGGAAGATTGGGTAAATCAATCTGTTAACATTGGTGCTGAAAAACCAGCATCTGCAAAAGGCTGGCAAAAATCAGCTCATCATTATTTTTGGTGGATTCCGCAGGAAGGGGACAAGGGAGATTATGCTGCTGAAGGTATGCTGGGACAAAGGCTATATATTGATCCGAAAACAAATACTATTATTGTGCAATTCGCTGATCATGGAGCAGGTAATTATCCTTACCGCAAAATCAGCAGGTATCTGAGTGGATTCCCATTCAGTTATCCGAAGGGTTAATAACCACTGAGAACACCGAGTTTTCACAGAGAAAGACGAGTTAAGCAGACTATTCGTTCGCTACGGACTCAGGAATAGATAATATTTCCATGTGTTCCATGCTTTCGTGGCCAATATATTATTTCACATTTAACTATCCTCTGTTTTCTCTGTGATATTTCTTCGTGAATTTTGTGGTAAAAAAATATATACATATTTCCATAAAACAGTACATTGCCTAGGATGGAAAATAATGATGTAAAAATTTCAAAAAAGAAGCCGATTTTTCCGGTTACACCTGCTTTGCAGAAATATTTGCGTACTTATCAGCGCGAGGCCAAACTGCCCATCGGTTATAACGACCTGATGCAGTTTAACGAGGCTTTCCCTTTAATGGATAAGTTTGGTAAAGATTCACTCTGGGAAGGGCCAATTTATGCGCAGGATTTAATTGAAAAATTACACGATGGTTTAAAGGAAATCTATGCGAATCTTAAAGCATCGGGTAACCTGCGCATTGTTGAGCATAAATACATCGATAAAATTGAGTATTGTACCTTTGGCAATACGCATCCTTTCCGTATCCGGATTGTAAACCGTTTAAATGATGTTTATGATTACTTCTACATTAAAAAAGCGGATGCCTCTCGGATTTATGGTTTAGAGATGGAAGAAATCCTGTCACCAAATCAGGTAAATTACCTGGTAGATGGCGATACCTTGGTGGAAGAACATATTGCCGGGATTCCAGGTGATGTTTTTACAAAAGGACAGCTATACACACCAGAGTTTAACCCAACCCGTATCGCAAAAGAGTTTGTCAAGTTTAATGAACGCTGTCTGATTATGCTTTTAGGCGACATGCGTGCTTATAATTTTGTGGTACAAATTACACCAGATTTTGATGATATCCAGTTCCGTATCCGCGCTATAGATTTTGATCAGCAGTTTTACGAAGGCAACCTGAAGGTTTATTTGCCCCAGTTTTTTAAAGAGAACCTGCCTTATGTAAAAATGAGCATGGAGCAACTGACGGAGAAAACCGTATTGCAATATCAGCAGGAAGAACGTTCGTCTATTGTACACCGGGTGAGGAGTGAGCGTCATCGATTAACTGATCTCCGCGACGTTTCGAACAAAGAAGAACTCACCACACCGGAAAATATCGATTTGCTAAAACAGAGCATGAGTGATTATTTTAAGGATACGAATTATCTGCGCTGTAAAACCATGACTGACATTATCGAACTGAATATTAAAAATATCATCAGGCAGGTAAAGCTTTAAGAAATAATTGGTTAAATTACCTCTCAAAATCAAATCTTTATGTTATGAAAAATATAATTCTTTACAGTTTTTTTATTTTATTTATTAGTACTGCTTTTAAACCGGATACACCACCTGCAAGTGCCGATGCGATATTAACCAGCGCAATTGCCAAAGCGAAAAAAGAAAAGAAATATGTTTTTGTATTATTTCATGCTTCATGGTGTGGCTGGTGCCATAAAATGGATGATAGTATGAACGATCCGGAAATTAAAGCTTATTTTGAGAAAAGTTACGTAATTGAGCATTTAACGGTATTGGAATCGAAAGGAAAAGAAAACCTTGAAAATCCTGGTGCTGCCGAATTGTTGAAGAAGTATAAAAGTGATGGTTTCGGCATTCCGGTGTGGTTTATCTTTGATGCAAATGGCAAATTAATTGTTGATTCACATCTCCGTCCTGAGGGAACTGGATTGGAAGTAAAAGGTCAAAATATCATTGGTTGCCCTGCTTCTAAGGAGGAGATAAAGGCCTTTACGGATGCGCTCAAAAAGACATCTAAATTAAATGATGCAGAATTAGCAAAAATAGCTGAACGCTTCAGAAAAAACGATCCAAAATATAAAGGATAATTGCCAGATTGTTTAATCTGCACTGATCTTTTTAGTGATATTGGATGTTACATCCAACATCGGAAACGGTTCTGTCAGTTAATTCCATTTATAGAGAATAAAGCTCCATCAAATCGTAACATCTGACGGCACAAAATAACAGGTTAAAATAAAAACGGCTGGCAATTTGCCAACCGTTTTTGAGTGAATCTAGAAAGAGCGTCCAAAGTTTTTAGGCGTGTTGCCCTTCATGAACACCTTCGGCAAATTCCTCTACAATTTTATCATTAAATGCAGGTAAATCTTTAGGTGTACGGCTCGTTACCAAACCTTGATCTACCACAACTTCCTCATCTGACCAGATTGCTCCTGCATTGATCAAATCCTGTGAAATGTTTTTCACTGAAGTCATTTTTCTGCCTTGAACCAGATCTGCATTAATTAAAGTTTGAGGTCCGTGGCAAATAGCCGCGACAGGTTTTCCATCAGCAAAGAACGATTTTACAAACGCGATCGCATCTTCATTAACTCGTAACTGATCAGGGTTAATTACACCGCCTGGTAAAAGCAAACCATTATAATCTTCGGCATTTGCCTCTGAAATGGTTTTATCAACATCAACTTCTATCGACCAGTGGTCCTGGTCCCAGGCTTTTATTTTTCCACTTTTTGAGGAGATAATGTGAACGGTGGCTCCTTCTTCTTTTAACCTTTTAACTGGTTCGGTTAATTCTACTTCTTCAAATCCGCTTTCTGTAAGTACAGCAATAGTGCGGTTACTTAATTGTCCCATAATCTTTAATTTTAATAGGTGATGTATTAAAGACAGTTGGCGGAAATTATTGTTTTTAGAAATTTGAAATTAGGCGACATCTTATATAGTCCAAATCATTTAACATAATCTAATAGGGCGGCGTCATCTCGACTGAAGTGCAACGAAATGGAGAGATCTTTGAACTAAATAATTTACATAGATTTCTCGGCTGCGCTCGAAATGACGATACTTCGATATTAACATATTGGGCTAAAATACCTAATCATTTGTCTTACGGTGCTTAACAAAATATAAGGCTAAATTACCTGCAATGATAATATGATTAAAGATGTTCGGTACTAAACCATAATATTTGGTAAAGATTTTAAACCGTTCTTTTAAGCTTTCACGGTGTTTTTTCTTACTCATTCCACCAACCAGGTATTTGGCTACATAACGGTGAACGTTAACAATGTTTGAAGCTTTTTTTGCTGCTTTGATAATCCAATCGATGTCGGAACTATATTTATAGGTTAAATCGTAAGGTGTAACAATACTGCGGCGGATATAAATGGCCTGGTGACTGATGTTCATGCCATATTTAAAGCTGGTCCAATCAAATTCTTCTGGTGCTTCGTGCCTTCTGCGGCCAAGATTTTCCCAGTTATCATTGTACATTTCAGTTTCCCCGTAGTAAATATCGGCACCGGGAGCAGATGCAAAAACATCTTCTACTGTTTTTGCATCATAAATTTCATCTCCCGAGTTCATAAATAAAACATAATCGCCTGTTGCCAGGGCCAAACCTTTGTTCATGGCATCATAAATGCCTTTGTCGGGTTCTGATACGATTTTCGAAATCTGATTTTTGTAACGCTCAATAACCTGTAGCGTACCATCAGTTGATGCGCCATCTATTACAATATATTCGATTTTTTTATAGGTCTGTTTAAGGATCGATTGAATGGTACGTTCGATATCGCGAACGTTATTATATACAATGGTGATGATTGTTAATTTGGACATGGGTTAATCCATTAGTTTTTTAAAGGTTTCAGCATCTGGGATTAAACCTTTAAATGCTTTGGGTAATGTTGCACTGGTTTTGTAGGTAGAAACACCCATTGCTTTGTTAAAATCGCGGAATGAAAATTCTACAATTTTGTTTTTCTTTTCTTTGCAAAGAATGATGCCGATTGATGGCTGCTCGTGTGGCTGTTTAACATATTCATCAAGAGCAGATAAATAGAAATTCATTTTGCCCAAATACTCAGGTTTGAATTTTCCGGTTTTTAGTTCGAAAACAACCAAACATTGTAAGCGGCGGTTAAAAAACAAGAGGTCTAAAAAATATTCCTCGTCTTCAACAATTAACCTATACTGGTTGCTAATAAAGGCAAAATCGGTTCCTAAAGACATTAAAAACTTTTTAATATTCTGTACTATTCCACTTTCTAAAACACGTTCATCTTGCTCGTCAGTATCTTCTATATTAATAAAATCTAATAGGTATTCATCTTTGAAAGATTGAAGTGCTTTGTTCCTTATTTCCTCGTTAGAAATCGTTTTTAAAAAATTATTTGGTAAACTACCCGAATTGCTAAAAGATTTGTTTTTAAGTTGATGTTTTAAGGTAGCTAAGCTCCAGAATTCTGTAGCTGTTTTTTGGATGTAGTATATCTTTTCCTCTAAAGTTTCAGTAGCCTGGATGAGCTCTACATGATGTGAAAAGCTTAATTTAAAAAAATGATTTTCAATTTGGTCCAACAGTGTTGGCCTAATTTTAACCATCTCATTATCAGTATTTTGTATTTGGTCCAACAGTGTTGGTCTAAATTCAATTTCTTCAATATCAATGATGGATAATTGTCCCTTTTCCGATGGCTTGGTGAGGAAATATTCTTCCCAGGATTCAAAAAAGAACCTCATTCTTTTTATGCCTGTAGCTGAGAATCCCCGTAAACCTGGTAGTTCGGCCTGTAAATCGGTAGAAAGGTTATCAATAACCTTTGCTCCCCATTTCTCTTTTTTTGTCTTTTCTGAAATAAATTTACCAACCGTAAAATATAACAGCAAAAGTTCTTTATTAACTAAAGTAGCAGCTTTATACCGGCTCGATAAAATAGCCGACTTTAATGCTTTAATACTTTCAGAATAATTTGTGATGCTTTCCATTAAACAGTTTCAGTTGGTATAAATTTAATAAAGATTGACCAAATTTTTATTCGTAGAAAAGAAAATAAGATTTTGCCAACCGAATTATAAATAGAACCGTAAAATTTTATTAAGATATTGAGTTATTTTGGCTGTAAATCAATCAATGTTTCGTACAGATGAATATGCTCTGCAGCAATTACTTCCTCCGAGAAATCGGTTAAAATACTCAACCTTGCTGCCTTTTGAATATCTTCTTTATTTGGGCGGTGATACAGCCACTCAATACCGTTTGCCAGATCTTCGGCATTCTGGTATTCGGCCAGGTAACCGTTTTGCATATGTTTAACCATGTCTGGAATTCCGCCAGTGGTAAAGGCAACAACAGGTGTAGCGCATGATAAACTCTCCATTACGGTATTAGGAAGGTTATCTTCGAGAGAAGGTGTGATAAAAGCATCGGCGGCAGAATAACATTTCGCTAAATGATCGTCTTTATTAATAGTGCCTAAAAAGGTGGTCTTGAAAGGAAATTCCGGCATTTCGGCATTTTCTTTATTGCCGAAAATAACAAGTTCAATATTCTCTTTTTGTATTCCAGCCCTGCGTGATAGAATTTCCAACGCCTCGATTAAATAGGGCGTTCCTTTGTGTTTGTCGTTTTTTGAAGGCATAAATCCGCTCATCAATACAAACTTATCAGGATTGATTTTTAAGATTTTCTTCGCTTCTGATTTCACATAGGGCTTGAAAATTTTAGTTTCGATAGTATTAGGGATAACAGTTGCTTTTCTGGTACCCAATAAACTGCTAAACTTTACTGATGCAGCCATCCATTTACTCGGTGCCACAATATGAAAATTTAATTCAGTATAAGCTTTTTGTTTACGTAGCCAGGTTTTGTGAGAAATATCGTTTTTGCCACTGATTTTCAGAATCGGGCAATTACCACACTGCTGGTGAAAATTTTCGCATCCGTAACGCACATGGCAGCCACCTGTAAAAGCGTTGCTATCATGGAAAGTCCATACAATGGGTTTTTCCAACTCATCGATTTGGGCTAGAAACTTAGGATTAAGGAAACCATGGTTTACCCAATGTAAATGGATAATATCCGCATTTTTAACATCAGGATGGTTTATAACCGAACGGCCAAACCATTGCAGACTAAAGGGCGTTTTCACCGATTTGCTGAGCCATTTGGCGAAATATCTTTCCGATAGGATATTATAAACGGCCTTGGCTTTTTGAAAGGGTGAATTGCTGAAGGTATCTATTTTTGGGTTTTGACCAAATTTATAGTAAACCAATACTTTTGAATCGATTCCACTCGCCTTTAGGGCGTCACTTAAGCGCAAACAGGCACGTCCTGCTCCGCCATTTCCATCATAGGTATTTAGGTGTACTACTTTCAAATCGATCAAAAATACATTTTATTGTTTACGAATATAAAATCTGTTGTGTAATTTAAGGCATCAAAAGCCAAACAAAATAAATCATGATCAAATCCCTGTTAAAATCACTTGCAACACTCGCATTTTTACTGCCCATTCATTCATTATTTGCTCAAGGTCAAACCTACTTTGCAGCATACCCTGCTTTAACGCCTGATGCACAAACAATAGTATTCAGCTATGATGGCGATATCTGGAAAGTACCAGTAAAAGGAGGTGTTGCTTCGCGGATTACCGCCATGCAAGGGGAAGAAATTAATCCGAAAATATCTCCTGATGGCAAATGGATGGCTTTTTCATCCAATCAGTTTGGTAATTATGATATTTATGTAATGCCTTTAACAGGTGGTGACATTAAACAGTTAACTTTTAACGATGCAGCGGATGAAGTAGACAACTGGAGCTGGGATTCGAAAACAATTTATTTCACTTCTGGTCGCTATAATTCTTTTTCGAGCTATAAAGTAAGTGTAAGCGGTGGTACGGCTATCCGCTTATTCGACAATTATTTCAATACCACGCACCACATCGCCGAATCGCCAACGGGTGAACTTTTTTTTAACGATACCTGGGAGAGCTACCGTTTCACCAACCGTAAACATTATAAAGGGGCTTATAATCCAGATATCCAGTTATATAACCCGAAAACAAAAAGCTATAAACGTTATACCGATTACATTGGGAAAGATTTCTGGACGAGTGTTGATCAGAAGGGGAATGTGTTTTTTGTGTCGGATGAGGGAAATGATGAATATAACCTATATACTTTCATTAATGGCAAGAAAACAGGTCTAACCAATTTTGATACCTCTATTAAACGCCCTTTTGTTTCGGCCAATGGAACTACAGTTGTGTTTGAAAAGGATTATCAATTGTATATTTATGACGTAGCTTCAAAAAAGACAGAAAAAGTAAATATCAGCACTTCGCGCAATCAAGTGTTGAGTAAAGAGCAAGAGTACGATGTCCGCGGAAATATCTCTGCATTCGATGTTTCTACTGATGGGAAAAAAATGGCTTTTATTTCGCGAGGTGATGTGTTTGTAAGTGATGCTGATGGAAAGTTTATTCGCAAAATTACCAATAGCGGCGAACGTGCTTTGGAGTGTAAATGGCTGGCTGATAACAAAACGATTTTATTTAGTCAAACTGCCAATGGTTATCAGAACTGGTTTACCATTACCGGTGATGGCAAAGGATCTGTAAAACAGCTTACCAAAGACAAGGCAAACGTGCGTGATATCACTTTAAACAAAACCAAAACCCTGGCGGTGTATTTGAGTGGTAGAAATGAGCTCAAACTGATGGATCTTAAAACTTTCGATGCAAAAACATTGGTTACCGACGAGTTTTGGGCTTTACAGAGTGCTGCGCCAAGCTTTTCCCCTAATGACGAATATGTGCTTTTTACCGTTTACCGTAATTTTGAGCAGGATATTATGGTGCATAATATTAAAGGCAATAAAACCATCAATTTAACCAATACCGGTGTGACAGAAACAGGTCCGGCGTGGTCGCCAGATGGCAAGTATATTTTCTTTACCAGTGCCCGTACCAAACCCTCTTATCCAACCGGAATGTCGAACGCACACATCTACCGAATGGCGTTGAATAATTACGATGAGCCTTATCGTTCTGATAAATTCGACGATCTTTTTAAAGAAAGCAAACCAGCACCAACAGATGTTAAGCCTGCAACACTTGAAAATAAAAATGATAAAAAAGCAAAATCCGATACGGCTAAAAAGAAAACCGAAGTTAAGCCTACACCTAAGCCAGCCAATGTAATTACCATTAATACTCAAGATATCCTTGATAGAATAGAATTGGTTGGTCCTTCGTTTGGTGGCCAGTACGGAACTGATGCTTATGCCAAGGGCGATAAAACCTATGTTTTTTATTCCTCTAACCATGAAGGTGGTTCACCTGGCCTTTATCGCACCACCATTGAGCCTTTTGAAGCCAATAAAACGGAAAAAGTTGCCGATGGGGGTGATTACTCCATTATTTCGGCAGGGGATAAATTTTTCGTTTTATCAAGAGGAACAATCAACAAATATAGCTTGGAAGGAAATAAACTTGACCGGGTAGACCATGGTTATAAATTTACGAGAAATCTGAATGCCGAGTTTAACCAGATGTTTTATGAAACCTGGGTAGGTTTAGATGAAAATTTTTACG
>Ga0265798_10008780_pt1 | contig 12794 bp, 18 predicted proteins | sample P3T30metagenome_FD_192430 | JGI IMG/M metagenome (GOLD analysis project Ga0265798, IMG submission 192430) | Plant litter microbial communities from East Loma Ridge, Irvine, California - P3 T30 | ecosystem: Environmental > Terrestrial > Plant litter > Unclassified | place: USA: California...
GACGGTGTGGTCTATTGACGATCCGTGGGATCTAGACATCTTTTTATACGATTTGGCCATATCGTCGTCGGTCGTCTGACCTCTCGTACTATTGACGTTGGGTACAGGGAGTGGCTTGGTAGGTTTCGTCCGGTCGGGAGAAGGGGTGGACGGAGTGATGATAGGTGCGCCAGGGACAGTCCGAGGAGTAGACTTGGCGATTGACCTCGAAGGTGATTCAGGGAGTTGGTGAGATAATCCACCTGTACTCGAATCGGTCTGAACAGGATTTGACACATGGGTCCGGCCGACAGTCTCGGTTGCGGCGGTAGCGAAAGATGGCTGAGCTCTAGAAAGGCTAAACATCCAATTGGACGCGATGCGGGCTAGAGAAGCTTTACTGCTCTTTGGCTTGATCTTTCTCGCGATGGGTGTGATCGTAGCGCGTGGCGTTGACAAACCGGAGCCGGGTTCATTGACGGAAGCGGTATCATTGCGCACAGACAACATGGACTTGGCGGGGGATGAGGGGTCGGTCGGTAACATAGGCGGAGAGAGCGGCGCGTTCGTAGCGATACTGCCCATGAGGGGTCGTGGCTGCTCGGACAGGAATCGAGTACTGGTCAATGAGGATGGGATGGGCGATGGTGATCTGAATGATCTCCTCTGCAGGTCCAGAGGCTCGTGCTCTGCTATCGTAATTTGTCGCGTGTGCCTGTCGGACGGCTTGACATGACCCCTGGGCAGCGACTCGGCCTGAGCATTGGCAAGACCAGCCGAGATCGGGTCGGCCCCCTGCTCAGCGGATTTCGGTTTGACCTTCTCTTGCATCCTCCTAGCGGCAAGTCGAGCGGATTGATACGATCTGGGTACGGTCAGACTGCCAACCACACTACCTGGAGATGAGCCATCGGGTGAATCCGGTTTGTCGTCCTCGATTGGTTCAGGTTGAACAAAGCCGAACGTCCTTGCATCAAATTCGTTTCGTATACGTTTTCGATCGTCTAGAGTCTGATCTTTGACTGGTGCGGGAAGATCATCGACGTCCAGTAGCGGTACCGTCACGGTAGTGAGATTGTGATCGAGGATACCGAGCATTTGGATATCGTACATTTTACACCTGGGCACAAATCGGTCTGGACGGAACGGCTTGTCGTGTGTTTTCGAGTAGAATGAGCATGCGACCCATTTTGGAATGGCTATCATTAGCTTTGCCCCGACCATGTCATCGCTCAGCTTACAATAACAATCGGCTAACTCCGTATCAAGGGCAGCCGACATGTGAGCATCGAAATACAATAAATCCGGTGTTCCAGGCTTTGTTCTAGTCCCCTCATTCGTTTCGCTTACCACTATTCCCTTGGGCTTCTGAGCCACATAGCTAAACAAGGGGACACTGTGTAATGGCATTTTTGTCAGACAAACGAGATCGAGGGCGATACCGTGATCGATCATACGCTCGGTCGTGAGGCGTAAGAGGTTCTTGTCGACTGCGAAATGGCCCGTTCCGGGGGTAATCACGCACATGGCTAGACCTGTTCGAGATAGATCTCGATCGACGTAATGTTCATCAAATGGGTTCAAAGCAAGGTTGACTGCTTCTAGTACGTTTCCTTCGTATGCCTAACCTCAGCAGACTTCGGCATGACAGAAAAGAGGACGTACAAATGACCACTTGCCAAGAATCCGCTTTTCATCACCTTCGTGATCCTTTCCTTTCAGTTGACCCAGGTGATATTCAAGCAGGATCTCTTTTTCGCTTCTCTCCAGGTACTTCTTGATCTGGCCAAGTTACCCGCTCCAATCGGACTTGCGTTCGAAATCGATAGCGACCTTGTAGAAGTCTTTGCACCATTTGCCTGAATGGTCCTTGATTAGATTATCGGCAATACCGATTTGGCGCATGTATCCGACTTCTTCATCCGAGTAGTGTATCCGGGAAAACAGGATGATCGTGACTAGATGTGATGTGGACTTTTTAGCCCATTTGGCAAAGAGCTCAGGTAGGAAACCTGTCCATCAGTTTCTCGGCCATATAGATAGTAAGGGACATACCATGGACGATCTTCTCCGAATACCTCTCTCCATCTTCATCAAACTCCCATGTTTCTTGACATAGTTGAATGAAGATGTAGAACTGGGCACTTTTGCTCCGGTATATCGTTTTCGTTTTGGCAGTAACGATCCCACTAGCGTGCCGATGCAGGGCACTGCTTCCCCTCCATAATCCTTGGACATCCGCTTTGATCACTCCTCCTGCAAGCTGGACCTTTTCTCCAACGTGGATTGTCGAGTTTTCGAGAGACATTCCGAGACGCCACATGTCTGCTCGTCCTAGGTATTGGGAGAATCGAAGTTCAATGTAATCGATTTCACAGGTATGTTTGAGCTCTTCTGGGATCTGCCATCAGTCAAGTCTTGAATTAATACGCACAATGTAAATATCAACTTCCATGCGATGTTGGAACCGAAATGCAGTAGCGACAGACTCGGGTACTTGAATCTGTCCAAGTCCCACGTCAAGGGAGTCTGCACCCACCCGGAATATATACCCATCTCTCTCGTACCGCCTCGATACACCTTTTAAAGCTTCGCCACCAATCTTTGCTCGATCACTCTCGCCACCTTTACTAGTCTTGAGAGTCTGTTTTGCAGCTTCTACATCTGTCCGCCTTAATTCCAAGTAATCCCCATTCCGTATACGCCACGGTAAAGATTTGTAATTGAACCTGACCATGGAAGTGACGGTTTGGCTGAACGAGTGTTGTCGAGGTAATGGCGATGGTTGAGGTTGAAGGACCAGGTTCTCGACTGGGGTGTACGTGTAGAGCTCAAGAAGAGCCTTCTGCTCGGTTTCAAATCCGGTGGGTGCGGATATGCTCGCATCCTTGACTGAAGGTGGTCGAACTTCGGGAGCGGAGGGCACAGACACCACTTCGGGCAGTGGTGGTTCGGGATGCGATTCTCCCCTGGCTCGGCCCCCAACTTTGCCCTTTCCGTCACCCTTGTCCTCTTGCTTGATCCGCCAATTCTCGCCTTTAGAAATACTATTCAGTGCAGCAGCAGCCGCAGACATCTTGGGGTCTGTCACGACCCGCATATGCGATGATGATAGCTCGTTGGCTGGTGGGCCACCTTGACTAGAAAGGAAAGAAGAGGGACCCATCCCGACCACGGTGGATGACCGAGTTCGCGAATTGACCGGACGAGCCGAGCTGGGGGGTGCTACGGGTCAGCCGAGCTGGCCGAAATAGAATGGCGACTCACGGTGTACCATCTTGTGCTATGTATGGTCAGTCAGACCAGCAGCGAGTGGAAAGCCATGGGCGGCAGCTCTCAAGAGGGCTAGAGTATATGGATTGGACATAACTCTAGCTGAACAGATAGCCGCCTCCACCGCGCGCATTTGCTTCCATCCTATTCACAATAATAATTTCCCAATTAGGCTATTTCACCTGTCTTTTGTATGATTAGCCGATGTAGCTGCCATTTCAACTTCACAACGCTTGCATCGGACGGATCGCAGCCAGCTGAATGCGGGATCGCGAAAACCCAATAATACATTTTTGAATTGACCTTCTACCGCAAGTCCAGAGAGCCGCCGGCAATATGTCTTCACCAAAGTCACCTGGTATACTGGCGATCCGACAAAGGTCGGAACGGACAGGTCAAGGCTCCCATATTCTGCCGATGCTTTGTACTCTACGCCCCTTGGTGGTTCACAAATACGAATGATATCATGTTGTCTCGTGTATCTAGCTTCTCCCACTCATCTCCACACCTGTCCATATCACTCCCTCATCCTATTTACTTCTTGGTCCAAGTACCCTCGACCAATCCAACTCCCTCGGGCTTCTTGCCAGCTCGGCCGGACCCCCTGCCCCTACTCTCACCTTGGGGCTTCTTGGTCGGCTTGCGTTTAGCCTTCCCCCCTTTGCCTTCCTCCACTTCGGTGTCGTCACTCTGCTCCGGTGACCGAGAGGCTCTTCGCTTCCCTTTGACGACCAACATTTCCGACCCATCTTCTTCCTTCATGGGGAATCCAGCGTTGGCGGCGAGTTTGTGGATATCGACGCTCCGTATCAGGACTCGGAGATTTCTCACAGAGTCATCGTCGGTGGTCGAGAAGCAAGACGGCACCACAGTACCTTGATGAAAAGCTCGATGGGTGATGAATAGATGGTTGACCAATTGTCGAAGCGGAAGAGATAATCGGTTCATATGACAGTTTACTACTGGACAGTTGTAGCATCGATCACGCCATGAGGTAGGCCTTTTGTCGGTCGTATGACCCATGTCGTCATCACTGTCGATGTCCAGACCATCGTCTTGATGTACGTAGCTTAGTTGTTCTCAACCACAGAACATATTCAAGAAATGTGCGACGAGGTGCTTCCGAAGGGTTGACTCGTGGGTGTAGCCGAGCATACGATCCGTAAAGGTCGAGTCGGGATTGAATGAGTAGATCACACAGACCGTATATCGATACCGTTTTGGCGCTGGTATCGAGAACAATCATCGAAAACCGGCCGTCGTCCAGCCCGTCAGTATCGATGAGGGGGGTGCTGAGTTGATCGACCTCGGTGATCGCCTTCTGCAGCTTCGACTTCGCAGCCTTGTCGAGGACCAAGTCCGCTCGTGCTCGCCAATGTTGTCGGGACAGGATGACATGTGGCCTTGCCATCAAGTCGAAATACTGCTTTTCTGCCTGGATCTCCCATTCCCAGGATCGGGATGGAAGTGATAATCCTGTAGTGACAGGACAGGAGTGGGGAAGTGCTCCGGCGAGATCTGTGCGGTGGCAGATTAGGACCAAGGGCGGTGGCGTAGATGTCATGCTCGGTGGCCAAGTGAAGGATGTTTTGTTGTAGGGTTCCCAAAGTATGTGAACACATACACAGATCACCGGCTCGAAGGGCGACGCGCATGTGATCATACAATTGCTTTCGGGTTTCCAGTCCCCTCCAGGAAATCGACCTCCTCGACGTTGTCCTGGAGAGCCATACACACTGGACGAGTCTATTCCTGTTTACACCCAGAGATGACTCCAGGTATAGCCTCTCGTCTGATGTGAGATGCAGTGCAGTCGACAATGTGTTTCTTCATTTTAGAAAGCTTTGTCGCAAATGATTTGAGACCCGAGTAGTTCTTGACGAGTTCGGTTAGGGAGATTTGACGCCGAGGACAGTGGTGTTCGCCATTGCGTTGAATTGAGACGAGACCTGGAGACCATCCGGAGACGTGACTGGTCTTGGCGGGCAGTTTGACAAATTGGTCCGCGAATTCTAAGCGATCCATATCGGGATCAGAAGAATGTGGGCCAAATTGTCGACAGCGAAGGCAGAGCTCTCTTGGTATGATTTATCGATGGCCGATCGCGCCGAAGTGGTGGAAGAACCAGACGAAGAGGATCCATTCGAGGTGTCGGAGCTATTCGAGGCTACCGAGGCGCTTCAACTCCTTTGCTGAGCCGCGGTGGCAGCTTTAATGTTTTCCTTCTTCCTCCTGGAAACGATCGGGAGACTGATTGGTGGAGGACCAGTCAGCTGGTTGGGGACGGTGATGTATTGGTGACCGGAAGAGCAGTGTCTCGCTTCGGTAGAGCAGGGGGAGGCGTCAAGAGATGCGGTTGGACCCAGGGCCTTTGACGAGGTGAACGGCTGGGTAGAGACGTCGACAATCTCAAGCTTCTTAGTGACTTAGCGCGTCGATCGGGGAGCGCCTTGTGCTTCTGGAGATATTCCAGAACCTCTTGCTTCAGATACTGCCTGTCAGTACTAGTAGATCAAGTGATGAAAATACTCACCTTCTTGTACAGAGCACGTTCTGCCATCCTGTAGTCAAGGTACAAATTCTTGACTTTGCTTTGCTCTTTGATGGGAGCCTGGGTCCAGCTGCCATACTTATCTTTTAGCGATCGCTTGAGCTGTCGCTGATTGATATTCAATCCGGCGAGCTCTTCGTTGTCAAGCATCGCACTCTTGGATCGGGTTGACAGAAAAACGGGCAAGTCGTTGGCTTGCTCCATCCTCATGTAGGACGATTGACGGAGTGCGTCACTGATATCAGCGTCGAGACATATAAACACACGTACAAGCTGGTCGTGACCCCTAAGATAGCTCTCTGAAAGTCGACAGAGCTGGTCCTGTTCATGTAATGTGTCCACTTATCGGAACAAATTTTGTGTCCGATGGCATGTTGGACTTCCTCCAAGCGGATGTCTACGGTATCAGCTTCGCTTGTCGACTATCATGAAACACTTACGAGGATCTGAGAGAGCGGCCATGACAGCGACGACTCGCAAGTCGTGGGAGGCGAAAGCGACAGGGTAGCCGCTGAGCTGACATGCATCCTGGAGCATGCCGTTGTATTTATTGGCTCTCCAAGCTTCGCCTAAAGTCGTATAACTGGTCAGGACTCTTGCGTGACCTTCGGTCTCGGTATCGTGGCGAGGTTTCGTCAGGCATTGCCGGAAAAGGGGTTCGTGTAAACTGAATATCAGCTAAATCGTAGCAAGGGTTGGCAGACCGACCACTCGTTTCGATTGAGACAATTTGGATAGCTGTTCCAAGCGGCCAGGTATGGATGAGGTCGCCTTCGAAGATGAGAGGAAGACTATCCATCCTGCTCGATTGCCCAGTTAAGAACATTCTTATTGGGGATCCACGGTATGAATTTTGGCAAAACGTCAAAGGTGAGGTCTCGTCTGCGGCGAGCTTCTTCCAACTGTCAATGATATCGTTGAGCGACTCAAGCCCAGCATCCTTCAACCAGGCGCACACCCGATTTCGTGGCGAAAGTGGCACAAATTATGAATTCATACTTTACATCCTATATTTCACGTTTCCGCCTTCCTAAGACCGCTCCCTGCTCTCTAAGTTCCCCGAATCCGTCCGCACGTCACCTAGTACTTCAGGATAATGTACAAGGCGTGGATAATGCCAGGAATATAACCGAGGACTTATCGGTCAGCGATAATCTCTTGAGACACGAAGCAAATAGGAAACGAAGGAATTGGATGGAAATTGGATAAAAAAGACGATTTTGGGTATTTCTTCGGCTTTCCCCGATGACGTCTAAGTGGCAGGCGTGGTCACGATGGGTGAGGCGCACGAGAGAGTCGGGACAGGATGGAAATGGGAGAGATCATGGGAGAAAGGGTTAAACGACCCCGTAAGATGACGTACCAGTAAGAAGGATGTTGACTACGCTGTCAGCTTGACTCACTCGACAGAGACCCTAGGGCCGGGAGCAGAGGATACTCATACCCCCGTCCTAGGGTAGAAATGACTTACTCAATAGATCGGCACCACAGCCTCGCTCAAGGAAGACACCGAGAGGCTGACATGTCAGTGATAGTCCTCATGTCTGTTGGGAAGACATACGGGTAGGATGACGGCCAAGATGATCTTGAGGATATCGGAGCAAGCTATAGAAGTCAGTTAAAATTCCTTGGATAAAGGTGGACAAAACATGTGGGAGTCGATAAGGGCAAGATAAGCTTATTTGCTGATCAGAAGTCTGGGATGACCGCCGCCCGTTGTGCTGCCACCTTTGGCGCTCTCATCCACTAGTGTGGCAAGGGGACGACTTACTGAAAGCCATTGTTGCGGATTTGTGTTGGTTGTGGTATGTGGCAAAGTGATTGAACGAAGAGTGAAGGATTATTATTGATGAGATGAAGTTGTGCTTTAAGGATGTCGTCGGTAAAACGCCTTCTGTGCTAAGACAAGCCTTTCTGCCAAATTTCCCTGGAATAAACGACGTCACTGACACAGCGTGCCTGACCGTGCCTACAAGTAAGCATGTCCCTTGCGCAGCCTATTCGGTGATGCACGCCTACTTGTCAATTGACTCACCTCCACTTTGGTGTCGTCAATTGACAAGAGCATCGCTATTCAACCAAGGCGATGTCGCCAGTCAAGGCAGAGCCCAGCACACAGTGAGGCATATTTTCTGGCTCGAGCTGAGAATAGAAAATCCATATCAAGCTTCTTCAAGCGTAAATCACCGCCTCGACCGTCCCCAAAAGCTAGCGGCACTGCAAACACTCAAGCCATTGAGGTGTTTGATGACGATGAGCCTATCGACGTAACGGGCTCACCACCTCCGGCGAAGAAGCCGAAGACTTCCTCCTACTTCGGCTCAACTAAGCCTGGGCCTTCTACCGGATCCTCTCGCAAGCCTTCAGCATCTCGAGAGCCGTCCAACGCACCGACGCCCTTACAAACCTATCGTCTTCCACGTCCAGATCAAGCCTCGCGCAGTCAGGCCGGTTCGGCATTCGACACGTTCACATATACTTCCGATAGTCAACCTCGAGCGAGTCAAACCCGCACGGCCGCTCAACAGGCCAAACATGAAGAATGGCACCGCAAGGTCGTTGGCGGAACTCTGATTCCCCGCCGCCGATCTCTAGCTCTAGACGAGGCAGCTGCCCTGGAAGCCAAACGTCAACTCGGGATAGAAGATGAAGAGGAGGAAATTGTGACACCACCAGTAGACGACGCGGGGGATTCTGAGGAAGAGCGTCAAAAGACTGCAGATAAGTTGGGTGAAAGCTTGGCAGCCAAGTATGGTGCCAAAGAAGTCAAAGGGAAAGGTAAGGGGAAGGCTCCAGCTCGTAAAAAGAAGGTCGAAGAGGTCGGACCAAGTGGTCAGACGTACACACCTCTGGAGAAGCAGTATCTGGAACATAAAGCGCAGAATCCGGATGTACTGTTGATGATGGAGGGTGAGTTCTGCTTGAAACGCTTGTTCCAGCGGAGCTGACGGTATAGTCGGTTACAAGTTCAAATTCCATGGAGAAGACGCAAAGGTGAGCTCAACTCCGCATATGCGATATCATGTTCTGATGATAGGTCGCTTCTCGTGAGCTAGGGATAGCAGCGTAAGTCGAAATATCAACCAAGGCCATTCTGACCTTTAGATTCCCGGCGCGGAACTTCTACACCGCATCAATACCGACTCACCGACTCCTCATCCACGTCAAGAAGCTCATATCTCTCGGACATAAGGTCGGCGTCGTTACCCAGACTGAGACGGCCGCACTCAAGAAGATTGGCGAGAATCGGAATGCACCTTTTACCCGAAAGCTCACTCAGCTATATACTGCTGCGACGTGAGTTCATCGATTTGATTATCGCTTACGATCCAGATACGTCAACGACTCCTCGCTAGGCGCTTCTTCTACCCTTACCGACGATCCGATCCTGCCTGGAACTGCCGCACCGCCTACGAATGCGATCATGTCGATTGTCGAGAAACCTCTTGGTGGTCAAGCCAACGATGAGCGGGCGAGGATCGCTATCGTCAGTGTGATACCCGAGACCGGCGAGGTCATATGGGACGAGTTTGATGGTAAGTCACCGGTCGTTGATCGGACCTGATGATAGACTCGGCTGTGCGATCCGAGCTGGAAACACGCTTGACACATCTACAACCTCGAGAACTACTTCTACCTGCAGAAGGTCTCAGCGCAGCAACCGAGAAACTTCTCAAGCATTTCGCGGGTCAACAATCACGAGCATGATTCTTCATATCAATTGTACAATATCTATCATATCTATTTTGTAAGCATACAACTAGTGCTATGTCATTTTGAAACCTTGGCATCCTTCTCCTTCTCTTTTTCGGCTTGCGTTAGCAGTCTGCCCTTTTCTAGCTTTTCAGTGCGTTCGCTAAACCTGTCCGCAAGGAGGTCGAAGTGGGGTAAAACGATGGCGGAGACCTTTACTAGTTCTTCGCAGACGTCTACCAGTCGATCTCGGTTCGAAGATGGCCTCAATCTGCCTGCTGGAGTGAAGGCTTTCCAAGCCATTGGGAGGGATGACTGGTAGTCAGCACAACGTCACACGATAGTGAAAACGAACTTGATTGGGTATCGTGAACATCCTCATCCATCGACCCAGTTGTCGAAGCTGGTTGACCGTGTTGAAAGACTGACTACCTCCATTGACCTACTATCAGTCACTTTTCAGCATTTTACGCATGACTGACCTGAGCGAAACCAAGGACTTTACCCTGAGTCGGCCTGACCGACCCAATAGATAGCGGAATCCAATCAACTGCTCATTAGCCTAGCTTCTTCCAGGATGAGACGACCCACTCTGATTCTTCATGACAGCAGTAATAGTCCCATGCTGTTCAGGACTACACCAAAATTGGGCTTCACTCCATTCACTCAATCCTCTTAATTCTGCTACTTTTTCGTGATTGACCGAGATCTCATCCTTGACTGGTAGACCCTGAGGATCGTATACTCGTACATCACAGCCCATCTTGTCGAGCAGTCGTGCCGCTTCGAATGCCATCAACTTGGAGTATGATCTGGTCGTCAGCATTTACTCCACATGTATTGGCATACCTTTCTCGTAGACTACCGTATAAAACTAGGACACGCAACTTCTTGTCTCCCCACACGCCTTGCGAGAAATTGGTGGCTCCAGACAGGTCCAGGTTAGTCGTCCAATCTGGCTCCTCATATGGACCATCGGGACCGGTCTCGGCTCCGGGTACGACAGGTAATAAGTGGGGTTTGTAGTGATCGAAATCGCGAGTCATGCTGTAATGGCGAGCTTGATGTGATGTAGAGTGTAAACTTGCTCTAGGAAGATTTATTAATGGTAAGAATGGTATTAGACGCAGAAAGGGGGTTCTTGCGAGCATTGATAGTGTACAGCATCAAGCCCATGGATCGTGAGACGTGGACAACTAGTTTCAAATTGATTTACGTAGTGATGGCATCTGAAATTGAATTTCGCAGACGCCGAGGCGCGTCACGTCGACGCGTACTTTCTGCATCAGACAATGTTCTACATCAGACTACGATCCTCCTCACCAGACCCAGATCAGATCGAGGAACCTGGAAGTCAGAGGAATGATCTCAATCTTGATACATCACTCACTACTCCTCATTGTGATGTTCCTCCTCCTGCTGATCCTGCTGATCCTCCTCATGATGTCCTGCGCCCTTAGCAGCCTCCGCGCCCTGCCTGAATCCATGTTCAAATTCCCAATGGTGACTTCCGCTGTCTTTAGCCCACTGCTCCAAGTCTTCAGGGGGCTCTTCCCCATTCTGGAGCTTCTCGATGGCTGCGTGCCAACCTGCTTCGAAGCCTGGAAAGAAGGTCCCGTCTTCGGGTTGATGGCCGTTCTGAGACCAGAACTCATTGTGGTTGGCTGTGCATTAGCGTACATCAAGATAGGGGGGATGATGAGGAATACGTACCGAGAGCCTGATCTCGAAGCTGCTCAAGAGCAGATTGATCTGGAGCGATGAATCCCATGTTGTATGAAGCAATTTATTCTGGTTCGTGATTGAGAGATGATGGACGTCGAGACTCACAGGAGGGGACATCTCTTTGTACTGATGCATAGCTGTGCAGATCTTTGGTGCCAAGCGTTGGATGATGCTTCTGACACACAGCGTCCTTTGTCTATCACAGTGCAGGGTGTGCTGACCCTCCTTTGAAATACTATTACTACAGTAGTAAGCCTTGACGGGGGTTCTTACACGTTCTGGGGTCTAGCTGCTAAGGCGCTCACAACGCCGGATGGGACGACATCGTATCTATATAGTTGTATCTATATAGTTGTGAAACAGACATGGCCAGACAACTCCTCGCTTTCACGCGAGTGATTGCGGCTTCACACGCCCTCTCTTCTCCGCCGGTTCCGTCAAATTGGAATTATCTGCGTAGGGATCCTATCCCTCTCCTTTCGGTGTTTCAGTTTCCAAATCATGGGAAATTCCTGGAAGATGATCAACACCGCAATCGGGCGCAAGCAAGCCTATACCCGTTTGATCTTAACCTCTGCATCGGCCCATCCAATATCTGGTCGAGCGGCCTCCAGGTAGCCCCGCTGGAGCCACACATAGACTACTGGACGTTTGTGGCTGTGCTCGCGGCAGGTATGGTTGATATAGCTACTGTGAAACAATGTGTATGTTGTTGTAGAGTATATAGCGCCACAGGGGGAGACTTTCTCACAGTTTCCCTCCGATTATCGATGTCCGTGTCAGCATAAGAATCAAAAGAATCGTCCTTGAGTTGCGTGGAGCCACAAAGGAGGCTCGACAATGCGATGCATCCACATGTCAAGGTCCGGCCGACCTGTGAGGGAGTGGCCTTATGAAAAAGACACTACGACTAGGTTCCCGTCAGAGCAGCCATACTGACTGTCAGCATGATGAGATCAGACCTATGCAGGGCTTACTATAATCTTCTCCCAATCCACTGCCAAGCATGTCGGCCGCTTGGCTGGAGTATCTAGTCCCCGTATTGCACCACTCTCATTCCAGGCACCCCCAAGCTCATTGGTCGTGGTTCCAGTGGATATGTAGATCTTCTTTTCGGATCCCGCTCGAGCTGCAAATCGGGTACTCGCTACCATCCGCCCCGACACCGGGTCAAAGACTCCTCTCTCCACTTCTGGTGTTCGTCTTACCGCAATGACCTGCGGTACTCGAGATAGATCTGGTAGCAGTCTTGAGACTGTCTTCTCTGGTGCAGCGGAGACGGGATCGAGACTTCGTACGGAGGTCGCAGCCGTCCTTCCAATCGAGGAGGTGATACGAGATGATACGCTGGGTGAGCCAGTTTTGGTAGATGCCGTGGCTGGGCTGGCAGCGAAATGTCTACTTCGAGGACTTCGTACGGACGGAGAGCTGGCCTTCAAAGGACTTAGGGTAGTGGATGTTGCCTTCAACGACAGGATACGTTGCCGCTGAGGTGTTACAGGTGATGGTGCTGGAGTCGTAGCAGATCGTAGGACCCGAGGAGTCCCCAAAGTTGATGGTAAAGACTTCCTTG
>Ga0265798_10008783_pt1 | contig 12793 bp, 20 predicted proteins | sample P3T30metagenome_FD_192430 | JGI IMG/M metagenome (GOLD analysis project Ga0265798, IMG submission 192430) | Plant litter microbial communities from East Loma Ridge, Irvine, California - P3 T30 | ecosystem: Environmental > Terrestrial > Plant litter > Unclassified | place: USA: California...
AGGTGGAGAAGGGGAAGGAGAGGTAGGTGGGGGGATGGGTATGAGGCTTGAGATTGAGGGCGTGTTTGGCTGGGAAATTGGGATGTGGGGGGAGGATGTTGGGAGTAAATGAGAGAGGTCGTGGGGTTTTGGTGCTTGTTTGAATCTTTCGCGTGCAGACGAAGACGAGGTGATGATGTGATGTGATGTTATGAAGAAACGATAGAAGGAATGTACGATTCAAAAGCTCCTGGACCATGGCTTTGAGACCATAGCGGTGAACTCAAGAGCATGACCATGACCAAACGCCAACCCAGAAATGAGAGACTTTGTTACCAACTCCCTTGGGAGATCCGGCTTTTCTCCCGACCTTATGACCCTTGCGGCTGACTTCAATGAGTTGCAACTCATATTGAATCCAGACCTCGATGCGTTTCGACGCCCAAGCTCCGTCATCAAGCCAAAGCTCACCACGATGGCCTGATATCCAGCTCCCGGACCTCGCAACACCCTAACACCACCCCTCTGCTCACTCCATCAGCCCCATGGGACGCTTCAGAGCTTGATTGCGCCCTTACCCTTGTCTTCCTCGACTTCAGCGTCTGCACCGCCCTGCACGCCGACCGCCTCCTCCGAGTCCCGTGCCTCACGGTATGCGACAGCGTCCTCATCAAGGTAGTCCTCGCCACGAAGCAAACTGTAACGCTCACCACCCCTGGAAGTTTCTTGTGTCTGAGGCGCAGATGCAGACGCCGTGAACTTGCTGCGGCAGTTGGGGCACTCGTGCTCAGTCTTGCTGATGATCCACGACCAGACGAACTTGGCGTTGCCCGCGAAGATATACAGGTGTGCGAACCTAGGCTTGTAAGTAATGGATCATCAGAATAACTGGGCATTCCTGGCATACATGTTGACAATCATCGGTGCGGTAGTGTACCCAGCCAATAAGCCCCAGCCAGGCTGATTCAGCTTCCCGATCTCCGTGGCCCAAATCGGGATGAGAAGTGCCAGGTACCAAACAAACGCAAACAAATCGATGAGTGTGTATTTGAAGTTGGGCATGCGACCGTACTTGCGGTAGTGTATCAAGCTGATAACAGAGGCGGCGGCGGTCAGAGCGAGAGGGATGAAGCCAAAGCACCATGTCGTTACCTGGCGACTGCTGTGCCAGTAATACCGGTATCTGAACTGATCGAAAGAGACGACCGTGACACCGATAAGAAGGGGTGTTGCGAGCGCGCTGAGAGCGAGCGTGAGCACGCGGAGAGGGCGGACGTGGGCCATGTTGGTTGGATCTGGTGTTGTGCGTGTGGTGTGGTGATGCTGAATGTGACTGATGGTACGAAAATACAATTGAAGCGAGGGACTGCTAAGATAAGTCAAATGTAGAAGGATGAATGGATCTCCCAGGCAACAACCAGATATGTGCCAAGATGCAAGCTGCCGCAAGCCGCGTACACTCGCATGTCCGCAGACAGATTGGAAAACACCCAACCGCTCCTATGAGCGACTGCTATTTGACACAAATGCCCCGCACTGCCCTTAGCCAAAACAACGTCTCGCCTTGCGGTCTAATGTGGCCAATTGGAAAGCGGCCTGGTGGTGGCTGTGCCGAAACAGGACAGCGCTAAGCCATAAGGATCCACTAGGCAGTGCGGCAAGGCATACTTACACTCGCCTACTCCCGCTTTGACGCTTGACATGTCAACTGCGAACATATCAATTACAGAACACGTTCTGCGATTGTGGACATCGATACCGAAGCTCTTATTCATGCTGATTGAGCGACTCCGCGCGGAAACAAAGGTCCTCTTCGACAAGCTCCTGGAGGCGTGATTCGGGAACAAACATGGCGCAATACGGCGTCCAAGGAAAGCACGGCATCCCAATCGCCACCATAAAGCAGGGGACATCCTACTTTCCGGACCAGAGTTGTAGGCTCCAAACTTCAAACCGCTTTGTTGTTGTTGTCGCGGGACTGGGGTGGGCCAATCTGCGGGTCGTACTCGGGTCCAAGAAGTCTTGGAGACCCATGACCAATCAAGCGTTGAAATAGATCAAGATCGAAGAAGCGAAGTTTCCCCTAACGGATGTTGTCCACCGAAAACTTCATTCATTCTCATGTGAATGACGCAAACGTTAGGGGTTGAGAGGAGATCAGAGGTCGCCGCAGTGGGACACATCGATATGTAATTGCATGAGGCATCCGTCATTTATCGGTCAGCTACGAGCGACGGGGTCTCGCCATTCAGGCATCTGAAGGTGGTCTTGTGAGCATCGACAGTCTCACAATACGAAGAGCCGCTCCTGAAGTGAGAAGAGTGGTGATGACCTCGGCAATGGCACAAGAACGAGACAGTTGGCGGAGAGCGACGGTTACTTCACCATGCCGCCCTCTGGGTTGTCATACGGTAGCGCATTTCTTGGAGGTGGATGAAATTTCGCTCGTAGGTGATATTTTGCAGGGCGAAGTAGGTGGTAGTGGTGGCGTGGGTGGTAGAGAAGGAAAACGAGGTGAAAGAGCCCGCGCTTATCGATACGCACGGATCCGATCCGATCGCAGCATCAACACCAGAGCACGCCCTGTTCTGTCGTCTTTTTCCTTCACACTCCATATCGTAAAATCGCCTCCTACGGCTACATCCATCGCTAGGGTATCGCTCTGTTCTCCCCTTTCGTATCCGCATCGCTCTCATCGTCATGATCGTAAAGCTGCAATGCACGCGTACTTCCACAGCCAAGCAGCCAGGGTTGGCACGCCACATGAAACCTGTCTCGAACGCTGCGATCCTCAGGCGCACCTGGATCGACTGTGTCAGTGTACTCTGAGTATACTAGCGCGCGCATCGCAGAGACGTGAAACGAGATGATAGACCTGGCAGCCGTTCCGACCGAAATGTACGGGAGTGGTCTTTTTGGCTTCCTTTTCGACCTGGGACCCTTCAAGAACGGCGATGCCACTACTTCTGCTCTGCGTTGTGCAGGGCAAAGTCCCGAAGCATACCATCACATAAGGTAATCCTCATTCAAAGGTAGGACAATGTCGTCGCGATTGCGACTGGCGAGCATGGTCAATCCTTATCTGATTCGCGTACGTCAAACGTCGCACACGTTCCAAGCATCGTGACTTGCATGCAGCATGAACGCTTCCCCGCCTCTCCAGCCCTTTTTTGTAAACTCTATTTCATATCTCTCTATGCACCTCTCTATGACAAGGCCGAAATAAACCGAATACCTGGTTCGCAAGCAGTCGTCAACTGCAGATGATGACCGTAGCGTTTGTGATGCCAATTCAGCCTGGGTAATGAGGTTTCACAAGTCAATGTCCTTGGATTAAGGCGTTCGGATGCTGAGTCGCACAAACGTGTGAAGGTAAATGGGTGTGCAGCATTAGTTGTGATTATATAGAGGACCGCATAGAGCTTTCTTGGTACACCTTTTTTGGGCCTCTTGATGCAAATTGCTGCTACACCTCCACTTCTTTGAACCAACGTCACTACAGCAACTAGTCGTACTCGGGCCTCATATGCGATGCAAGATGGCTTCTGCTCCCAACAAGTTCGACCCAAAATACGGTCCCGGTGCTGAGCAGACGCGGCAAGATATCGGGGTTGGTGTCTCAGTGGCCATGACATTTATCGGAGGTCCGTCTATCTTTCTCCACGATATCGCATACCGAGGGCTAAATGTTAGCAGTAACTTGCGTTGCGCTTCGTGTATACACGCGCGCCTGCATCGTGGGAAAGATGGGAGCCGAGGATTGGACGATGGTAGCTGCTGGGGTACGAGGAAACTGCGCGCTTCATATATCTGTGTTGACAACCACAGTTTCTCACCATGGTCTTCTTGTTGTTGCTTATTGCCGGATCAAAGGAGTTCAAAATCGGGTTCAGCGGGATGAACTTGACGGAAGCGCAAATGGCGGGTACCATCAAGGTCAGTGTGTGACGACAATCACACTTTGGTACAAAGCTGATCTGTCTAGATGATTCTCGGTATCATCGCGGTATACAAGATGGCAATGACCCTCATCAAAATATCAATCTTGATGATCTACCTAAAAATTGGTAAGTCTGGAATCTACTCTGACCGGGCCTTTCTGACCCCTGCAGCCGTCAACAAGACTTTTGAGCGCTTGTGTAAGATCACTATGGGCCTACTCATGGCGTGGCAAGTCTGTGTCATCATCATCGTTCCAGCGCAATGTACGCCACTACGTAAACTGTGGGACTTCACAGGGTCAGTGGAAGGCCACTGCATCAACGCGAATGCATTCTACCACGGTAAGACGTAACTCCGCCCAAGCTCCTTCCTTCCATGTTGACATTGAATAGCTACATCATCGTTCCATATCCTTATGGACATCTGGATCTTGGTTCTTCCACTCAAGCTCATTCTGCGCATCCCTCGACCAACTCGCGACAAGATCGCGCTCTTTGTCATTTTCGGTCTAGGGATCATTAGCACAATCGCTTCCATCATTCGCCTCCAATCGCTCCGCATCTTCACGCTATCCAACGACCCCTTCTACGACTCCCTGCCTATCAACACCTGGTCTATGGTCGAAGTCAACATTGGCATATTATGCGCATCGATACCAACCCTCAAGCCCCTCGTATCAAAGGCACAACGGCACCGCACTCAACATGCGCTGCGCAAAAATAGCAACAGGATTGACGATGACGAATGGGCTTGTGTAGACAAGCCCACGGTGCTAAAGACTGGCAAAGACTTGATGATTAGCTTACATCCTGCCACATTCAACGGCGGGAAGACTGTGGACCAGGGTTGGGAGTTGGATGATCGGCCGCCTCCGCCGCCGCCAAAGGATGAAAAGTACAGAAGTCCGCCGGCCTCATTTCGCGAAGGCATCACATATCCTGAAAACACTGCGCAATGGATATGAAGCGGAAACTGAACTTCACTATCTACCAACGCGTATCGGAACGACATCGACAACGAGACGCCCTCGCGTAGGGACCAATGCTCTTCAAGAGTTTGAATCTATTCCGTAACGGTGGACAGTCCGCAGAATCACTGCGCGTCAATCTGAAGAATGCCACTCTGCGCTAGCGATCATCATCGTTATGCATCACAGACCCAAGTCGATCATGCCACGGACCGTCGAGCTGCCCTGGCACGGCCTGACGTGGTACATGCACCAGACTCTGATTGCGCCGATTGCGCCGATTGCTGGCTGCTTTTACGTCATTCTCGGAAATGCAGAGCTCATAACGCGCTTTTCATCATCTTGGAGTGCGATTCCACACATACAGAGGGGTGTACCGACTGTGCGAGTCTTACAAGAACGCTCCGTGAAATCAGGTAACTCCAGCTCAAAGACATACAGCAGCCCGGATGAGTCGCGAGTATTCAACGCAGCTTTGCTCTCAATGCGTGGCCGCTTGAGTGTCGACTTCACCGGTGATCAGGCCGTCTTGAAGACGCCGAAACCGTTTAAATCACGTCCATAGCGGCGCGGCAGTGCAGCATGTCTACTCTCAAGGTCGATCAATTCACGAGTTGAAGGCAGGCAAGCAAGATTGTGGAAAGAGGCATATAGCATGCGCAGATATCCTTCGAAGGAAATGCACAGATTCGGTCTCACTCGGATTGTTTTTCATCATATGCTCGTGCATTTGCTTAAAAGGTTTCCCATCCAATTTTCCTTCTTACCCATCCTTTTATCTTTTGCCACTGTCTAGGGCGTGACAACAACTCAGATTTCTCAGCATGCTCGCGTTTGACCGATATCTAGGCACTCACCTTCACCTGCCCAACGATGCACAGTCCAGGCGGTCTAGTCGTTTGCACCGCAACTACAGATTGTTTCCTTCCCTTTTTTTACTCTCTGGCTGTAGACACAACGCTCACCCCAACTGGCTTTCACCTCTGTAATAATGAAGCTGCAGCTCTTACTCTCCGGCTTCGCGGTCACGTACCTTGCTTTAGCTGGCTCAGTGTTGCGCAACCCAAGCGACAATACCGTCGACGGCAACCTGGCTTTATCCACCAACACTACGCTCCTACGCCGCTTCTGGGATGATGACGTCTCTAGTGACGCCGACTGGGCCAAATATACCTCGAAAGGTGGCACCCTCATGTGCGGCCTCGAAGGCACCGATCTGACCGCAGGTCACCAGCTGTGGGACACACGTACGCCTCCCTCAGCAGCGAGTGTCTGGAACGGCGACCTTCGACAAGAGCTACGAGAGTGGTACTGGCATGAAATGGCACCTCGAAGTTTTGGCGCTGACTTCGACGGCTTCTGGAAGTTTGGAGCTACGGTGAGGGCGCTGGGATTGAGTGTCGGCGCGGACAACGTCTGCCATAAGATTGTGCATTACGATCCGGAATTGAGGGATCCGCAAGGCGCAAAGGTACCCGCGATAATGCAAAGATATGATCATGCGGGCAGGTCGATGCAAGTACGTATTCAGAATTGTGGCGAAGAGGAAAGCGATGGGCGAAACACTGACAACATTGCAGACCACAGGCGCCGAGCTAGAATTCGTCATCAACATGAATGGAGGAGGTAAGTTCTTTTTGCCCTCCCAGATCCTCGTATTCCGCCCTCTAACACTACACCAGCGATCTACGGAAACTTCCTCGACAGCCCCAAATTCGCCGCCCGCAAGCTCTGGCACAACAACAAGCGCGACCCAGAACAAGATCAGCTTCCATCCCTGCGCGCCCTCTCCGACATTTTCTGGGGCTACTGGAACCGCGGCAATCCCAACATCCAAAACATACGGTACTTCTTCATGCTCGGCATATCCAATGACAAGACAAACGAGATCATAGCGCGGTGCCTGCGCAACGCAGGTCGAGAGCTACAAGAATGGCCTGGCGTGAGCTTTACGACTGACTCGGAAGAAGGGCATGCGCTGCTAGGCAGTCCGAATGGCGCGACGTTCGCCTTCTTCTTGATGCAGCACAAGGCGCAGCTAGGGCACAAGACGATTACGAGGATTACGGTGCTGAGGCCCGAGACGGATGACGATAATGACTTTGTGGATGCGAGTTTGCTGTTTCATGTGGTGAATGCGCCGCCGCCGCCTGCTGATCCGACGCGGAAGAAGAGGCGGAAGAAGAGCGTGGAGGGGGACGGTGAGAAGGTGGATCATTCTCATCACTTCAAGATCTGAGCGACGGTGAAATAAAAGGCGCGGCATATGAAATGGAATGATAGTGGCGAGGATCGTGATTTTGTAATTGACCAAGTACGAACGTGGTGTGGTGTAAGGATTGTATGCGGCTGAATATCTATCGAGTATCACAGCTTGACAGGCAAGCACATCCACCAACCAGCCGTCGGTCTACAACAAATTGCCAATATTCCATTGCCCTTCCATACAACTCTTACTCCAGATCATCATCCCTACATCCCTTCGGCGCAGTAACAGGATTACACCTCGCAACTCTCCCCTTCTCAAACCGCACCGCATAATCGAAGCCCCACCTTGAAGACGGGCCATACACGGGGAAGTCCGTGCTAATAATCTGCGCACCACTTTTGAACGCAAGATCACGCATCTCAGTCGTCTTATTCTTGACCGTACCCATCGGGATATCGCTCCTCGTGCGCACGATGTAGTTCTTCCTAACAAGGTCCTGAATGACCGCGGAGCCATTCATGCGCGGCTCGTTGTACTTGATGATCGCGCCGTCAGGCGAGCCAGCAAGACTGTTAGTAAAGACGGTGCGGTTCTGAAGCGACGGGGCGGATGCGCGGTACAATTCACGCGGAGAGTTGGGATCCGAGGGCTTCGGGTCGTTGTCGAAGAAGAAGAGGAAGCGGCCGCGTACGTCATCGAGCTTAGGCCAGCCGTGCTGGAGGACTGATTGCTCGAGCGTCAGGCTGCCTTTGCGGATGTCGTCTGGTCGAATGAGCCTGTTCTTGGGGAAGACGGATAGGATTTCGGCGTCGACGTTGAGAAGGCGGGGGAGCGTCCAGTTGGTGGCTTCGCCGGGGCATACGCCGCCTAGCTGACATGCTGGTGCGTCGGTCTTGAGCTCCAGATCAATGGTAATTGGCACGTGCTTCCTGTTGGCGTCTGACCACTTCTTCAGCGACTTGAGACAGTCGATGAACGTGTGGCACACGGAATCTGGGTCGAAGTCGGTTACGTGGAAGACTTTGATACCGGGCTTCTTTAGCACGTCGCCGTTGAAGGGAGTGGATGCATTGGTCAAGTTTGATAGCGTCCAAGAGATTGGTGGATAGTATAGGCCACCCTTCTCGTCGGAGTGCAGATCTAGCTATCAGGGTTGATTTACGAGGTCAGTAATTGTCTCATATATACCTCGTGTATAGACACACGTACCTCAAAGGACCGGACTGACTGGTACTCTAGCTGAATTGGCAGTTCGGGATGTGAGTAGTAGTAGTCCTATGGCGACGGGACATACTTCTCGAAGACGTCGCGCTCCGTACGGGTTACCTCGCGATGGTAGGAGTTGTGCGTTCCGATGACCTGGATGTGATTGAGGCGGATGTCAGGCTTGGTTGCCAATGCGGTATCTTGATGCTGTCAGTAGATTTCCAGATACAAGGTATGTTCATCATACGCGCAAGCAGCAACACGCTAGCAGAAGTCTGCTCCTCGTTAGCATCAATCAATTGTCTTAAAGGTAGATTACATACCAGATGACTGAGCATGATGCCGTTATTGTTGGTTTCGAAGCTCGCGAGATAGACCGAAGCACTCAACGCACACAGGACGATTGTGAGCAGCCCGACGCGCGCCTTTTGTACCATCGTTCTACCCATGTCGATCGATGTGAGCTAGTCGAGCAAAACCGTTGAAGTCGTTCGTGCATCTGGAGTCCCACGTGCACATGCCCGAAGGAACTGATGCGATTGGTTGTCTCTTGCCGTTACCGGCCTTACAACCTTGCTCAACGTAGAAGGTCAATTAGCTGGCGGTGGATGCACACGTACGAAACGCGCATGCTTCATTCCGATGAACCTACACAACGGCTCAAGTCGTGATTCGATGCTGGTCGGGGTTGGTGATGCAGAGAGCCGTTGACCTGGAAGGTGGGTTCGGTGCGGGGCTGTTCCCAGCCTCGCGCTTTCCCTTCCGACTCTTCGACGACCACAACACAAGGTGACATCGCGGATGTTAGTTCTCGCCCTTTAAACATACTGCCGTAGCCATCCAAATGCTCGCGTTTCCCGATTCCTTCGACCAAACCACGCACCCAAGTTCCTCGTTCCCACCATCCTATCTCGCCGCCATGATCTTCACCACGCTTTCCTCCTCAATTTCAATCATCAGGTCCTCGACCTCCCCTTCGTCCAATTTTCCTGATTGATACTCTACACACGCTTCAACCGTCTTACTGACTAACTCCTGCCTGTCCTGCGCCCCACTCATTCGCGCCCAATGAATGTCGCCAACGATGCGGACTCGCTGATCGTCTTTCGCGTTGAACGTTCTAGCGATGGGCCTGCGTCGGCATTCTAAAGGGGTGTAGTTATGCTAACGTCTTTGCGCTCAGTTGCAGAACAGGGCGCAAGAAGCAGGCTTTCTCAACACGGCTCGTCTTGTACGCTTTTGACCTCAGGAAACTGCTAACAAATTAAGAGTAGAATAAGCCTTACGATAGCATTCACGAGCCTACAAAAGCCCGCCTTATACCTCCTGTAATCAACGACTGTCTAGCCCGTATTACAACTCCTCAATCGTCACTACAAGGTCTTGTACGCCTACGGTACGGACTCTATTCACCATGATCGACGCACGGCTTAGTCACCCGTACAGGCGTATGGGACTGTAGGAAGACGGACGGTTGGACGCGCTGGAGTGGACATGGCTTGCGACTGTTAAGACCCAACGGGAAAGACCCACAGCTGACGTTTGCTTATTCCGTGCCTGACAAATTCTCCTTGTCAAGCACACACCGTGTACTTATGGCGCGTCTCGACCGGCGGAGAGAACGGATGATGTACGCTCAAGATGGCGAATCGGAATCTGTACCTCGGGTACAAGCAGGACACCAGCCGTCTTCTTTATTGGATCATCAGTGAGTAACCATAACAACGAGTTCTGTCTTTCTGGTTTGGGAGTTGAATGGCACAAAATGTTGGAAGGGCAGCTTTCGTTCACAAGCCATGTTCTGAACGGATACGCAGTTCTTTCGCGTGACGACCGTACGCAGTATGCAGAAAGTACGAGGTGACTCCAACTGAAATACCTACAGATACATCTAACAGAATCGTGCAGTCAGCAGCAAATAGACAAGATGATATGCTAGTCACAGTCAACACAACACAAACGCAGTACCGTCGCTGAGATTGTCGATATGGCGCAATTGATCCCCAAGCATCTCAAAGAGATACCTGTCATCATCTTCGAGCTGTTCAAGGCGGCGATCAAGGCTCGCTCGACTATGCACGCCGGCTTCCAAAAATTTGCGAGCGAAAAGCCCGACTCGGAGATGGAGAAGAGCAATGCCAAGCACAAGCACTTTATTGATGCACTCTCAGAGGCGTTTGAAGCGCTTGGTGGCAACAATCAGGCCCCAGGCAAGTCATCTTCTGTGGTAGAGGAAGCTGACGATGAGATTATCTTCCGCAATCGATTCTCAGCGCTCAGCCTATGGCATCATCGAGGACAGCGACGTCCCTTCAGATTATCTCATGGCGGTTTGTGCTGTTGTATACGAGTTGGTCGAATTGAGGGATTTCACGCAGGATCTATGGCGGGAAACGGCATACGAGGGCCTTAACGGCGCTGTGGCCGCCTCCCTCACGAGCACTGCAGTATCCATGGTCAAACAAACGTGCCTCGCCGTCTTTTTTGCCGAGATTTCGAATCACGACTCGTATGAGACCATGATCAAGGCCATTACACACGGTGATCCAGGAAAAGCCCAAGCAGAGCTCGACTCTGTGCGATTTCATCTGAGTAGTGGCCATCAGCAGGAGAACATCGAGGGGCATAGACTGGATATCATGGAGCACCTCTGGCTTTACGATTTGGTCAACGTGTTCTCGCACATCATTGTCCAGCGAAAATCGATGAAGGGCGAGCAACACGTCTACGAGAAAGTCGATTGGTCCCCCTCTGGTCCGTGGGGGTATCGTCGAAGGATCTTTGGGTTGAGCGAATACGCTAGTGAGATCACCAATCTCGCAATGCAAAAGCCAGGAACGGACGTCCGACATCGAATTCTTCCTCAACATGTCTTTCAGCTACAATGTGTTGTTGACTCCTTTACTGCCTCACGAGGCTGGACGTTGAGCTTTCTTCGTGGCCATATTGTAGTTCCGCCCCCGCAAGATTCCGATCGCGCCGCGACGTCGATCTCTTCCTAGACCGTGAGAGAGACGGCAGAGGCATCATCCAGCCGATTGATGCTCTGATGGTCATCCTTCATAGGGACTCCGAACTACATGAGGACCCAAAGCGGCATACTGGCAACAACCTCATCCTCCGCGCATTGAAGTCTGAGTTTCTTTCCTGGCTGGGTGAATCGAGGTACATGTATGGTCTTGAAAACATTCCGCCTTCTCGCTTCACAAAATACGATGCCAACGGACTGTGGGAGTATTCTCCTTTACTTTGCGGAGCCGGCTTGGCTGAAGGCCTTGTTCTCTCGCAACGGCTCATGATGCATCTATGGGAAAAAATCCCTGAGCATACGCTGGCGCTCCACTTGCACAACATGCTCGTCCAGCGCGGTTTCCTAGAGAACAAGATCGACCTGTTTGCGGCGTTAGAAGGTCTACTCGGCGACTCGTTTTTCCCAAACGGCGTACCCACCGCCAAGTTCGCTCAAACGCGAAAACCCCACGTAACGCAGGGCAGCGAGGACAATGCCTTGCGGCACCGATTCAAGAAGACATTTCGAGACAACACCGCGAACATTCACAAGATGCTCGATGCGGAGTTCAATCAGTTCTTCAAGGCCAAATCTTCGCTTATGATGTATGACGACGCTCGCTACGTGCCTGAAAGGATCCCGGACAAAGACATTAGGATACCTTCCATCCACTACATGCTTCGGCTGGCAAAAACCGAGCGAGTCATCGATCCACGCACGGGCAAGATGAGGCTCGCAGAAACCGAGCTTGTCAAAAGAGCTAAAGCGCGTGGGCAAACTGACGATGCTCTACTCGACGCCGCATCAATCCCCGTGCCCTACAAAGACACCGCAGACGACGACTACGCCGAACACTTCATCCACGACATATCCAACTTTACAGACCACAACACCGACCCTCGCCGCACTCCGAATCGCGTCGCAGATAAAATCCACGGCGAGGAGATACGCGGACACGTTCTTCTCAATCTCTTACGCCTAGACATCTTCGCAGACGTGTGCGGCGAAACCCCAATCTCCAGCCTCAATTACGTGAAGATCACGTGCCACATTCTGTGGCTGTTCTCGCAGGCCGAAGACCGGTTCCGCGCGGCGCGGCATCCGCTTTGGATTTAGGCGTATGAGCAGCCAACAGAGATGTATCGGAATCAGAAGAGGATCCCGTTGATGCTCTTAACGATGCAAAGTGAGGATCCGGGTGCGTTGAAGATATTTGCGGAGGTGTTTGGGGGGTGGAGGGCGGATATGATATTTATGTTTACTGGGAGGCTTTGAGGACGGCGGAGGCGGGGACGAGGCCCGCGCATGAGAATGATCTGCCGGATCAGTGTATGTATTTATGTATTGTTTAACGTCCTATGAGAGCCTCCCGGGGGGCATGAAAGACGGGTAGCGCCCTGTATGGTACTCAGGTGCTCCTATTCTTTTGGGTGTTGGCAGTGTGTGCAGTCTGGTAGGGGAATTTCCGCCAGTTGAAAAG